>Ga0307997_10000064_pt1 | contig 42382 bp, 42 predicted proteins | sample Davwhametageno36_FD_203165 | JGI IMG/M metagenome (GOLD analysis project Ga0307997, IMG submission 203165) | Marine microbial communities from Davis Island wharf, Antarctic Ocean - #36 | ecosystem: Environmental > Aquatic > Marine > Unclassified | place: Antarctic Ocean: Davis Island wharf... | reverse complement strand
TGACGTCCCCCCTGTTTTTTAGTCCATTTTGAGCGAGAGTTTTCCGGCCTTGAGAGCCTTCGGGCAAGGAGCTGGAAATGAAGAAATCTAGGTACACAGACGAGCAGATTGCCTTCGCGTTGAAGCAGGCAGAAACCGGTACACCGGTGGCCGAAGTCATCCGGCGGATGGGGATTTCGGAGCAGACGTTCTACCGTTGGAAGAAGGTGTACGGCGGTCTCGGCGTCGGCGAGCTGAGGCGCCTGAAGCAGCTTGAGGACGAGAACCGGCAGCTGAAACAGCTGGTTGCCGACCTGAGTCTGGACAAGCACATTTTGCAGGATGTCCTGGCAAAAAAGCTCTGACGCCTGGACGACGGCGCGAGCTCGTCGCGTACGTCCAGGCGTCCCATGCCGTGAGTGAGCGGCGCAGTTGCTCGGCGCTGGGCGTCGAGCGGTCGTCGGTGCGCTACATCTCGCACAAGTCGGACCAGACACCGCTGGTGATGCGCATCCGTGATCTGGCGGCGACGCGGACGCGCTATGGCTATTTCCGGATCTACATCCTGTTGCGCAGGGAAGGATGGGTCGTGAACCACAAACGTGTTTATCGGCTATATCGGAATGATGGACTGAGCCTTCGGCTCAAGAAGCCAAGACGCAACGTCAGCGCTGCCAACCGCAAACGCCAACCTGCTGCACTCGCGGCGAACGAGATGTGGTCGATGGATTTCGTCTCTGACGCGTTGTTCGACGGCCGGCGGTTACGGGCGCTGACCGTGGTCGACGCCTTCACCCGCGAAGCGCTGGCGATCGACGTTGACCAGGGGATCAAGGGCGAGCAGGTGGTCGAGGCGATGGCACGGATCTCGTCGACTCGCGGCGCGCCCAAGACCATTCGCGTGGACAATGGGCCGGAGTTCATCTCGAAGGCTCTCGACCGCTGGGCATACGAGAACGGCGTCACGTTGGACTTCAGCCGACCGGGCAAACCAACCGACAACGCGTTCGTAGAGTCGTTCAACGGTCGCCTTCGTGACGAGTGCCTGAACGCACATTGGTTCTTATCCATCGCGGACGCTCGAGCCAAGATCGAGGCCTGGCGACGGGACTATAACGAGAGCCGCCCTCACACATCGCTTGGCTGGATGACGCCGGTCGAATATGCTGCCGCCGCGGCCATCAGAGCGGCCGAATGAACGCCGGAAACTCACCTTCAGATTGGATGAGAAACCGGGAGACCCTCAATACCAACCCCGGACTCCAGTTATGACTGGTAGAGCTTTGGGGAGCACGTCAGGCTTCGTAACATTGCCGTAGTCCGTTTCGCTGGCCTCATATTTTAGAGAGCAAGTCAACGGGCCCGACAGCGACCACCCCGAAGGGCTATTGCGACGCACTCTCAAATCACCTATTGCGTTGGTGAGAGAGATTCGCAAAAGGGTCAACGGTGAGAAATCTTGGTATTGGAACTGCACTCGGCTTCGGGCTGCTCACCGTCCCGGCAATGGCTCAAGACCAGTTCCTGCCGGGACCCGGCAGCACCTCGCAAACGATCATCGTGACCGGCGTCCGCGACGGCTATCAGATCGATGCGACCAGCACCGCCACGCGCACACCGACCGAGCTCAACGATGTCCCCCAAGCGGTCTCGATCATCACGGAAACGCAGATCGACGACCAGGCGATGCGCTCTATTGCCGATGTACTACGCTATGTCCCCGGCGCCGTAATCTCCCAAGGTGAGGGACACCGCGATCAGATCATCCTGCGCGGGAACAGCAGCACCGCAGACTTCTTCGTCGATGGCTTGCGGGACGACGTGCAATATTATCGCGGCCTCTACAATGCAGAGAGGATCGAGGTTCTGAAAGGTCCAAACGCGATGATCTTCGGGCGCGGCGGCGGCGGGGGCGTAATCAACCGCGTCACCAAGCGCCCTGTCGCCAACGCCTTCATCAGCGGCAGCGGTTCGGCGGACACATATGGCGCATGGTATGTCGACGCCGACATCAGTCAGCCACTCAGCGAGTCCGTCTCCACCCGGATGAACGCCGTTTACGAGGAGTTCCGAAACAATCGCGACTTCTATGACGGGCGCCGGGTTGCGATCAACCCGACCGTCGCGCTCTCGCTCGGCGGTGCGACTCGGATCGATCTGGGCTTCGAATATAACAGCGACAAGCGAACGATCGACCGAGGCGTCCCCTCGGCCGTTCAGGGCTCGCTGACGAGCCCGTCACGCCCGCTCACCGGCGCCCGCGACACCTTCTTCGGTGTGCCGGGATTCAACGTCAGCGATTTCGAGGCCAAGGTCCTGAATGGGCGCGTCGAGCACCGCTTCAGCGACAATCTGACCCTGACCAGTCGGGTCCTGTATGGTGATTACGACAAGCTCTATCGGAACGCCTTTCCGGTCACCCCGGTCACGTCGCGCGGCGGCGTCCAGAGCGTCGGCCTCGAAGCGTATAGCGATCCCACGACACGCAAGAACCTGCTCAACCAGAACGACCTTGTTTGGAGGGTCACCACTGGACCCGTCCGCCACGTGCTGCTCGCTGGCTTCGAAATTAGCGACCAGCGCACGCGCAACCAGCGGATCAACGGCTTTTTCGGGGGTGGTGATATCGTCAACGGGGGGCGGCGCGTCTTTGTCGGGTTGGCCGACCCGATCACGGTGCCGCCGGTCACGCTGCGCACCACTCCCAATACCGGCTACCGGTCAATCCGCACGAACGCCGACGCCGCCGCCTTCTATGTGCAGGACCAGATCTCGATCGGCGACCATGTCGATCTGATCGGCGGCGTTCGCCGCGACCGCTTCACGCTTAACGTCGACGACCTGGTTGCCGGGCAGAGCTATCGCCGGACCGACACGCTTTGGTCTCCCCGAGTGGGCGTGGTGCTCAAGCCGGTGCAACCTGTCTCGATATACGCCAGCTATAGCCGGTCCTTCCTGCCGCAGTCGGGGGATCAATTCTCATCGCTCGATGTCACCAGCGCCGCGCTGGAGCCGGAGAGGTTCGACAATTACGAGCTTGGCCTCAAATGGGATATCCGCCCGACGCTGAACCTGACCGCCGCCATCTACCAGCTTGACCGCACCAACACCCGCGCGGCCGACCCCAATGACCCCGCACGGACGGTGCTCACGGGCGCGCAGCGCAGCAAAGGGCTCGAATTCGGCCTTAGCGGCGCGATCACACCCCAGTGGCAGATCAGCGCGGGCTATGCGCTGCAGGACGCGACAATTCGCAAAACGACGAGTGCCGCCCCGGCCGGGCGCGAGGTTCCGCTGGTTCCAAAACAACAGGCTTCGCTCTGGACGCGTTACGACCTCACCCCACGCTTGGGGGCCGGCGCCGGTGTCTACCACCAGTCGAAAAGCTTCACGTCCATCAGCAACACCGCCATCCTGCCCGCCTTCACCCGCGTCGATGCCGCCGCATTCTTCAAGCTCACCCCCCAGATCGAGGCGCAAATCAACGTCGAGAATCTGCTTAACAGCGATTATTTCTCGTCCGCCTACAACGACAACAACATCATGCCCGGCGCGCCGACGACGGTGCGCGCAACGGTTAGAATGAGATTATAACGGTGTTGGCCAACTTGGTCGGGTGCGGATCAAGCCGCCCTCGCAAAAGTCGGTGAGACGCCGCTGGCCGGTTTAGAAACCAGTCTTCGCCGATGGATCACAGGACTGGCGCATGAACTCCAGGGCATCACCGACGCGGCGCACCGCGTCGTTGTCCCCGACGAATATATCGAGACCCTCGTAGGGCTGCGCGCCCCCTTTGATCTCCACCGACGCCTGGGGCGCGTTGGCCGAGTAAAGCGGTCGGATCGCAACCACCTGATCTAGTTTCACGCTGAGGGCGCTTTTGTCGGCGAGCGTGAGCGTAACGAGGCAACCACCTTTCACTCCTACGCTCGTGATCCTGCTGTTCCGCACGAAACCCGGCCAAGGCTTTGCGACGGCTGTGCCGCGGGTCAGCATGTCCTGGACGAACTTCGACGCACCCGCGGCGGTTCGTGGTTTGGCGGGCACCACCTGCTGAGCCGCCACGGGCGCTGCGCTTCCGAGCGAAAGTGCGTAGATCAATAGGTCAGGACGATGGGGCATCAGTGAACTTTAGCCGACCTTAGTCCTGCGTGGCGATAGGCGGAGGCGGCGCGGGCGCCTGATGCCGGGCGGGAAACAACGGCACGCCACCCCTATGATGGCCGTAGCCGTAATCACCTACATCGAGCTGGAGAAGGCAATTCGCATAGCTCTCCGTTCCAGGCTGGAAGCCGTAGCTCGCACACGCCGCCCGATGGCGAGCGGCCATTTCTCGCGGACTGACGCAGCCAGAAAGCACGAGCGACGTCGAGATGGCGAGAAGCTTGAAAGCGTCACGCACCATTGTCCTGGTCCAAACAAGGGCGGAACCCAAGGGGAAGAGCGCCGCGCTGGACGCAGAATGAACCAGTCCTCGTCAAAAGCCAAATGCCATTGTGGCCGGGACTCGCGATGGGAAAGCGGTCGACGACAACGCCACATTAACCTTCTTCCTTCACGGTGGAAGCCGGACCAACCCCGACGCGAGCGTGCATGTCGCTTTTCCTCGATCAAACGTTTGCGAGCACCGGGTTAGCTGCGATCCTATTCGGGGCTGTTGGTCTCGGCTGCGTGGTGAGCTGGCCGCTCCTACCCTCGCGCCGGGGAGCGCTCATGGTGCAGGGCGCGGGCGCGGGCGCATTCGCGCTTCACTTCGCGCTGATCGGCGCGCCTACCGCTTCGGCCGCATGCGTTCTTTCCCTGATGCAGCTCACCGTCGCGCTGGTGGTTCGTGACCGGGTTGCCAAGCTCGCGCTCGACGGCGCGACGTTGCTCGCGCTGCTGTTGCTCACCGTGGCGACCTGGCATGGAATCCTGTCCGGCCTTGCCGCTTGCGGCGGTACATCTTCTTTCATTGCGCGGACCCAGCGATCAACGACGCGGATGAAGATCGTCTTTCTCGTGGCCGCGCCCTTCTGGCTGGCCCACAATCTTCTCATTGGCGCACCGTTCGCCTTGGCCGTTGATCTTGTATCGGTCGCGGGGAATCTGCTCGGGCTTTTTGCCTTTTGGAAGCGGGAACAGCGTCAAGCGGACGGGCCGCGCAGCCTCAGCTATCCGGCGCGGCTTTCCCCACGTCACGCTTTCCGCTCTGGTCACCTTTCCCTCGGCAAACTCGCGATCTCAAAGCGCGCGCGCGCGTTACAGGGAGTCCAGATCCTCACATGACACAGGTAATATACGCGCGCCCACTCCCGCCGGCGCGTTCGATAGCTCAAGTAGGCGGAAAGCAGAGCTGGAGCGAGCTACGGCCGGCGAACCTTGACGACGCTAAAGCTTTGGTACGCTTGAAGATCGCCCTCGCTCGCGAAGCGGAACATATGGTCTTCGATGTCCGGGATCGAGGGGAACTCCTGCGCCGCACAACTGCCGAACTAAACGCCGCCGTAGCCGGCGAGCGAGGCATCTTCGTCCTGCAACGCATAGGCGACCTCGTCGGCTACATAGATGTACGGAGCGTGTGCATCGAAGGCGCTGCAGAATTTGCCTCTTTTAATCTGGCTATCCGGACACGGTGGCAGGGACGTGGGCTTGGAGCAAGCCTGGTGAAGTCCGCCGAGGAATGGGTACGTCGCCGTGGCTTGCTCTTCCTGATCTTCCACGTCGCTGTTCGCAACGACCGGGCGTTCGCATTTTATGAACGGCTTGGCTATACCGTGTGCGGAGATGTTGTGGCAGCCAATAAAGAATCAGGCGTTATTGGCGATTACTACGCGATGGGCCGAATGCTCGATGCTGATGCTGAGGAGGATGCGTTAGCGTGATGCATAACTATCATCCCGCCTTTCCAGACTGACTCTGATCGTACAGCGCACCGTCTCAGCGGCCTTCACCGCTGCCTTCTTGCAACCCTCGATCGCTTCGCGGTTGGCCGTTACGATCCTGTTACCGGCGATGATCGCGCTAAACGCGGTCGGGCTGGCGCTCTGCATCATGCGCTGACCCGCTTCCCAACGAGGCAAGTCGAGCGTCCGCGCCGCCATGCGCTCGGGCCATTGCCAGCTCGCCGGCGCGATCTCGCGCGCGACGAGGCCCGGCACGATCGCCCATGCGAGGATGCCGGCCGCCACCCCGCCCAGGGCGAACCATAGCTGCCGGTTTCTCTGGTCGGCGCGTGTCCATGCGGACCCGGCGATGGCGCGAAGCTCGGCCATGACGCGGGCCTTGTCCTCACCCGCCTTGGCGAGCGCCGCCTGGTCCTCGCGCCGGGCCGCGCTGCCCGCCGCGGCGATCCGCTGCGCCATCTGCTCCGGCGTCATCGCCAGCGCCGGACTTCGCGCGATCACGTCGTTGATGGCCGCGATACGGTCGGCCGTAGCGTCCACGCCCTTCTGCATCCGCCCCAACGTCTCGGTATAGTCGGGAAAGTCGATCGCGCCGCGCTCGGCCGCCAGACCCTCCACGGCGCGGCGCAATAGCGCCAGCTCGACGCACATGGCCTCGAACGCCTCGGCTGCGTCGGTTCCTTGGCTGTTGTCCTCGTCCGTCACCCGTCCCCCTTACCGGCTCATGCCACGATCGCGGTTGCGGCCTTGTCCGGCCCACTGCGCCAGCTCCTGCCCGATCGACCGGCCCCGCTCCATACTCAACGCCAACTCGGGCGCGCGACGCTTCAAGATGGATTCGAGCTGCGGGTCGCGGTGCAACCCGCCCGCGATGCTCTCCATGCGCTTGCCGAGCCGTTCCACACCCGATCAAAGATCATGGGGCGCGAGGGCTAATGCGCCTTGCCGTGTAGTATCTTGTAGGCAGGCCGGCCGCCTCGCCATCACCGCAAAAAGATTGGATAGCTCATGATCAGAACGAAATTTTCTGGCAAGCTGCTTCACGCTTCCGCGGCCATCGGCATCGTCACCGCGGGTGTGAGCGTCGCTTCGGCACAGACAAGTGGCGGCTCGATGGCGGGAATGAAGATGGGCCCAGACTCCAAGATGGACGTGAAGAGCAAAAAGACGGCGTCAAAAAAGGTGGTTGCCAAGAAGGCCTCGCACAACGACGGTTCTCATAAGGGCGCGCATCACAAGGCAGCCTCTAAGCCAAAATGATATAGCTGTAATTGTCAGCGCGTCGCCGAGATTGATCCAGGCGACCTGGTTACTATGATAAGAGAACAGTTAAATAATGACTGATATTCTAGCCAAACAGGCAACCATTTACCGGATGGTGATGCCGGAACACACACGTCCATATGGCTTGAAGGCAAAGGATCTGCTGCGGGGCGAGGGCTATGCGGTCGAGGATCATTGACTCACGACGCGCGCCGAGATTGACGCTTTCAAAGCGAAACATGGTGTTATGACGACACCGCAAACCTTCATTGCTGGGGACGGGGTAGCCGGCTGTGAGGACCTGCGCCGCTTTTTCGGCAAAACGATACGTGATCCGCGGGCCGTTACCTACCGTCCAGTGATCGCGGTATTTGCGATGACGAAGCCGCCTGACCCAGGCCCGCACCCACCCGGGCAGAGACGGCAACCAGCATGGGGGTGCGCCGGCTCCGGGCTACGCCCTGCGCCGTCACACCCCCATGCCGGTCAGCGCTGCTGCGCGTCCGGATAACACCATCAGGGCAGGGTCAATGTTGAACGCCGATCGGGGGTCAATATCCAGCGCCGGTTGACATCCATGTCCATTCCTCCGTCATCCTCACATCCATTACGCACGGCCGGCGACCACCCCTCGAATTCGCGGCCAGAATGCGACCAAACGAGAACGGCCACCACCTCCCCAAAAAGCGGCTCAATCTTCCATTGCATTCAATCGCCCGAAGCTGCGCTACACAGGGCGGCGATCCGCGCGGCCGCAGACCAAAAAGTCATGTCTCGCGCTCACGCAAAAGGTTATGAATCGCTGTCGCAGCTTTTGCTCCATGGCCGGTCGCGACGCTGATCTGATCGAGCCCTTCGACGACGTCACCGGCTGCAAAGAGGCCGGGGACATCGGTTTGCTGATGCGCGTCGGTCACGATAGAGCCGTCCGAACCCACCTTCGCACCCGCCTGCCGGGCCAAGTCGGTTCGGGGGGAGGAGCCAAGCCCCGGGTAAAGTGTATCGAAATATAGCGGCCCGCCTCGTTCAAAGCGTGCCACGAGTCGCTGTCCTTCGATCTCCAGCGAACGAACAGGGACGTCGATGACGGTGATATCTTGATCGCGGAGGCGGGCGCGATCGGTTACAGCCAGCGTCATCTCACACTGGGCCAACAACGTGACGCGATCGCTGTATCGCCGAAGGAATTCGGCCTCGCGCGCACCGTGACTATCGGATCCAAGCACGCCAATATTCCTGCCTCGCGCCTCGAATCCGTCGCATACGGGACAATAGCGGATCAGCCCTATTGCCAAGGCTTGATCGTGAAGGGCGGCAGGCATCTTAGGGCGATGATTCACGACACCGCTTGCGATCAGCACCGTGCTTGCGACGTGCGTGCCGACAGCTGTCTGCGCGATAAAGCCGCCCGTCACGACGGCGATACTTTCCACTTGGCCCGATACTAGCTTAGCCCCATAGAGCAGGGCCTGTTGCCGCAGCCGGTCAAGAAAATCTCCACCGTTTATCCCGTCGGGAAATCCCGGCAAATTGTGCGACGTCGGTATCGTTGCGGCTCGACCGTCTCCTGCGTCGATCACCACGCATTGCCGCAGGAAGCGGGCGAGATAGATCGCAGCAGTCAGCCCGGCAGGTCCTCCCCCGATAATGATACAATCTACGGGTTCCGCCATCGCCACTCCTGTCATTTGTGAAGCTCGCCGGTACGGTGTTCTCAATGCGTTTACGCACGGCCGGGCCCTGGTCCTCACAGCGATCAAACTTTGCTGTTTAACCACCCCAGAAATCTGATCCGCCGTGAGGGATGATCGCAACCTCCCGTCCAGACGAGCACCGCGTTCGACGTCAGTTCCGTCCCGTTGTCGCTGACGATCATCCTCGGCCTGCCACGCTCGGCGTGACATGACCCCCGGCTTTCATCCAGCGGCGACCAGAGACCGACTGTTGTTGTCGCGCATGAGCGGAGGTGAAGCAACGGGCGGGGTTGATCCCGCCCGTTGCTTTTCGAGTTCGGCGGCGAACGCCGCCGGGGTGGTATAGCCAAGCGAGGAGTGCGGCCGCTCGGTGTTATAGTCATCAACCCAACGCGCGAGTATCGAGCGGGCCTGACCGATCGTGAAGAACAGCGTCTAGTTGAGCAGTTCGTCGCGAATGCGGCCATTAAAGCTCTCGACGAACCCATTCTGGGTCGGCTTGCCCGGCGCGATGTAATGCCACTCGACGCCGACATCGCCGGTCCAGGCAAGCACGGCGTTCGAGGTCAACTCGGTCCCGTTGTCGCTGACGATCATCTTTAATGCACCCCGCTTGGCGATCAGACCGGCCAGCTTGCGCACGACGCGCTGGCCCGAGATCGACGTGTCAACCACCGCCCGCAAACACTCGCGCGTCACATCGTCGACGATGTTGAGCACGCGGAACCGCCGGCCCGTGGCAAGCTGGTCTGGACGAAGTCCAGGCTCCAGCGCTGGTTGGGAAGTTCCAACACCGGTGCAGGTGCCCGCGCGCCGACCGCGCGCCTTCGTCCCTTCCGGCGACGCACTGTCAGCCCCTCTTCACGGTAACTCGCCGCCGAATCGCGGTTGGTGCTTTATTGTGGGTCTGGCGCCCGCTCGGCGCTTGCCGCAAAATCACTCAAGGAGATGGGCGTGGAGAATGTCGCCCACGTCCCCGGCGGGTTTGCAGCGCTCAACGATGCCGGCGCTTCAATCGCACCGGAATAACCCCACGGCGCGCTTGAGCACCGCTTTTCGCAGGCAGGACACAATCATTGGATAGCCACATCGCATTTGCCAGCCTCGGATTGAGCCCGATTGCCATCTCCATAGGCCCGCTTGATATCCGCTGGTACTCGCTAGCCTATATCGCCGGCATCATTGCCGGGTGGTGGTATCTGCTGCGGCTGCTGGCTCAACCAGCGGCCCCGATGAACCGCGCGCAAGCTGACGATCTCGTTTTCTACACCACCCTGGGCGTCATCCTGGGCGGCCGGCTCGGCTATGTGATCTTCTACGGTCCCGAGATGATCCTTCACCCCCTGCAAATCTTCAAACTGTGGGATGGTGGCATGTCGTTTCACGGGGGTGCGGCGGGCGTCTCGCTCGCTTTGATCCTGTTCGCGCGACGACGCGGCCTCGAATGGCTGCGGGTCCATGATTATGTCGCCTGCACCGTGCCGATCGGCCTGTTCTTCGGCCGCCTCGCTAATTTCGTGAACGGCGAGCTTTGGGGAAAGCCCACCAATGTGCCCTGGGCGATTGTATTCCCCGGAAGTCGGGATGGCCTCGCACGTCACCCGAGCCAGCTCTACGAGGCCGGGCTGGAAGGGCTGGTCTTGTTTGCCGTGCTCGCGAGCCTTTTCTGGTTTACCAACGCCCGACACCGCCCTGGCATACTCGTCGGCGTGTTCCTTCTCGGCTATGGGCTTACTCGCTTCTTTGTCGAATTCTTTCGGGAGCCCGATGCCCAGCTTGTCGGCTTTGCAGCCAGAACAGGGCTTCACATGGGTCAGTGGCTCACCGTGCCAATGATAGCGGCAGGGATATATTTGATAGTTGCAGCTTGGCGCCGGCTCGCGCAACCAGCAGGACAAATCAACGATCCCCATTGATGCGATTTATGCCTGTGTCTTTCCAAGGTGAGCCAGCAATCGATGCCAAACTTGCAGCGAATAGAAACTACCGGTCGCTATCCTGGTGCGCCTCAAGGTCTAGCGCCAACTTTGATCGTGCATCGCACCGTCTCGCGCGTTCGGGCTACCGCCTTGCCATTGTCCTGCTCACCCCGTACTGCCGCGACGAGGTGGCAGGCACTCCGGCGGAGCAACGGCGGCATGACGTGCTCGGGACGGAAGATCTCCTCGGCACTGCTCACGATCATGGTGACGGCCCCCGCTGTGATGGGGGCCGGACCCGGTGAGGACCGGATGATGAAGCGGCGCGCCGAGATGGTTCGCGAGATCAGGGCGGGCGTGACGCGCGAAGCGCCAAAAGCGGCGGACGAATATTTGAACCGATCGCTAACCGCCATCGGCGAGGTACCGCGCGAAGCGTTCGTACCCGAAAAACTGCGGAACTATGCCTATAATTTAATGCCCTTGCCGATCGGCTATGAGCAGACCGCCACCGACGCTTACGCCATTACAATCATGACGGCGGCGCTCCGCCTGCCCGAGCACGCCACCGTGCTCGATATCGGTACGGGTTCCGGTTATCAGGCCGCCATCCTCGCCCGCCTGTCGAGCAACGTATATTCGATCGAGATCGTAGAACCGCTTGCCATCAGTGCGCAGCAGCGCTTGGCGGCACTCGGATATAGCAACGTCCGCGTGCGTGCGGGTGATGGCTTTGAGGGCTGGCCGGAACACGCCCCCTTTGACGGCATAGTGGTCGCAGCTGGCGCGGCCAATCCGCCTCAGCCGCTCCTCGACCAGTTGAAGGTCGGGGGTCGCCTCGTGATGCCAATCGGACCGAATTGGGCGACAGAAGAACTACTCGTCATCACCAAGACCGGACCGCAGACCACAACAAGATGCTCGCTTGGATGGACGATGTTTGTGCCCCTGACCGGTAGGGGTGAGCGCGAGCGACAATCTCTAGGCCTGCTCGCCAAAACGCCGCTCTGCTTCGACGCTGCTGTTCTAGCGCCCACGTTCGTAAAACCCGAAATTGCCAAGAAGCTCAATGCGGCCGTGAGCACACCACGCTAGTTACCTTGATGACTTATGCATCATGGACGGGTTTCCGGCGCTGAGCCGACGTGTCTCGGCCGCCCGCTCTATCCACGTCCGGTTAGCCGCCGCGTCGCCTCGGTAGCGGTCTCGTTCGAAATGGGCGCGCTGCGGTGCCACCCCCCCCCTCGCCGATCGTCATTGCGTCCCCTTCCGCTCCTCAGGTTTGATGCTCACCGTGCATCGCTCCGGCTCGGCTGCCGCGTCGGTTCTTTGGCTGTCGTCCTCGTCCGTCACCTGTCCCCCTTACCGGCTCATGCCACGATCGCGGTCGCGGCCTTGTCCGACCGACTGCGCCAGCTCCTGCCCGATCGACCGGCTCCGCTCCATGCTCAACGCCAGCTCGGGCGCGTGCCGCTTCAAGGCGGATTCGAGCTGCGGGTCGCGGTGCAGCCCGCCCGCGATACTCTCCATGCGTTTGCCCAGCTTTTCCGCGCCCGCACGGTCGCCGGCGCGCTCCATGCTGGCCCGCGCTGCCTTCATGCCCTGCCACTGCTCCACGAAGCGCCCCGCACGCTTCTCCGGGTCGATACGGACCTGGCGCTCTACCTCCATCGCCTTGGCCGCCCCGCCCGTGTTCCCTTCGGCCGCGTCGCGCGCGAGCCGGGGGTCGCGCTCGATCGCGCTGGCGAGGTCGCGCGCGGCATGGGGCCGGATCGCGTCCAGCGCCTCGCCCGCCCGCCGCAACGCGCTCTCCTGGTGCGCCAACACTGGCAGCCCCTGCGCCCGCATCCGATCCATGTCGGCCGCTGCGCGGCCATAGCGCTCGATCGCGCGGGCCTGCGAGGGCGCCAGCGGCTCCCTCGACTGCGCTCGGGACAGGCTGGCCGCGCCGCGCTCCGGCAACGTCGTTTTCTCGGTCGCCGGCTTCGGCCGGAACCCCGCGAACATGCCGCGCGCCTTGTCGCGGACCTTCTCCGCCACTTGGCGCGCGAGTTCCGGGAACCGGATCTCGCGCCGATCGGCGAAGGCGCGGGCCTGGTCCTGCTCTGGCCGTGCATAGTCGCCGGCCATGTCCTTGCCCCGATCGCGCGATAGGGCGCGGACAAGCTGGCGCTGGTCGGCGAAGTCGTCGCGGCCATAGTGGAGCTGCACGTCGTCGCGATGCCGCGACAGGCCGACATAAGCGCTGTGCCGGTCCATGCCGGGGGTGGCGAGAATGTGGGCACTATCGACCGTCACGCCCTGCGCTTTGTGGAACGTGGCGGCGTAGCCGTGATCGACATGGGCATAGTCCTTCGCGTCGAACGCGACGCGCGCGCCACTGTCGAGCCGAACCTTCATGCCCTCGGCCGACACCTGCTCGATCGTGCCAAGCGTGCCGTTCTTCACCCCCAGCGACCGCTCGTTCCGCAGGAACATCAAGCGGTCGCCGCGCGCGAACGCGCGCGTCCCCCGGTCGGCGCTGAACGCCACGTCATCGCCAAGGTCGCCGGTCGCGCGAAGCCGGCCACGCGCCTCCTCGTTCAGCTCGCGAACCTCGGCGTTGGTGTGGGTGAGGATAACGCGGGATTTGCCCGGCTCGGCCTGGCGCGCACGATCCCAGCCGTCGACCAGCTCGCCCCGCGCCTGCTCGCGCGTGTCGGCCGCGTGGACCATGCCCTTGCCGTCATAAGCGTGGATCGCCTCGCCGGTGCGCCCCGTCGCCAGCGCGCGCGTCGCGCCCTGCTGCCAGTCCTCGCGCTGCCGCCTGATCTCGGTGATCTCGGCCGCGCCGTGGCGCTCGGTGACGCTGCGGAACGCCGCGCCCGCCTCGATCGCCTGCAATTGCTCGGGGTCGCCCACCATGACGACCTTGGCCCCTGCATCGCGGGCATGGGCGAGCACCCGCTCCATCTGACGCGAGCCGATCATGCCCGCCTCGTCCACGACCAGCACGTCGCGCGAGCCTAGCTGCTCGCGCCCCTGCCCCCATGCGTGTTCAAGGCTGGCGATGGTGCGCGAGCTGATGCCGGACCCGCCCTCAAGATTTTCCGCCGCGATGCCCGACAACGCCGCGCCGCGCACGGTGTAACCGGCGCGCTCCCATCCGTCGCGCGCCACCCCCAGCATGGCGGATTTGCCCGTCCCGGCGTAGCCGATCACGTTGGCGAGGTCGCTCGGCCCCGTTATATACTCCAGTGCGGCTCGCTGCTCCTCCCCGAGCACGAGTCCTTCACTCCCGGCAGTAGCGACAGCCCCCCTGATTGCCGCTGCCGGGAGACCATGTTCCTCCCGCCTCGCCAACTCGTCGCCGGCGCGCTCAAGCCGCGCCTCCACCGCGATCATGTCGCGGGACGTGAACCGCTCCTGGTCGCGCCCATCCTTGCCCAATGCGACCAACTCGGGGCTGGCGCGCACCGCCCCCATCACCTGGTCGAACTGCTCCTTGCCGTCGCTATGCCGGAACGCGAACGTCGCAAGATCGCGGGTGGTGAACGTCGCCTGCTGCCGCGTGATGGCGTCCAGCGCAATATCGGGATTGGCGATGATCTTATCGCCGTTCTCACGCGCAATGCGGGTGTGATCTTCGATCCGCTCCGCCTCAAGCCCCTGCTCCGGCCTGCGCGATGCGGCGGGGCCGATCTTGTGCTGCGGCTCCAGCTCGATCCCCTGCGCCTCATAGGAGCGATGGTCGATTCGCCCCTCAAGCCCCAGCTCGGCCATGCGCTCGTTAACGTGCGCGCTCCACGCCTCGCGCCAGTCCTTCAACAGCTCGGTCGAGTTCCAGTCGCGATTCTTCTGGCCGAACCCCTCCGGGCCCACGTCGCGCATCGCCAGCATGACATGCGCGTGCGGCTTCGGGGTGCCGTCCTTCGCCTTGTCCCAATGCACATTGAGGTCCGCGACCATCCCGCGATCAACAAACTGCGTCTTCACAAAATCCCGCGCCAGCGCGACGCCCTGCTTCTCGTTCATCTCACGGGGAATGGAAAACTCCACCTCGCGGGCAAGCTGCGCGTCCTTGCGCTTCTCGCCAGCCTCCACCTCGTTCCACAAGGTCGAGCGGTCGTTTAAACGCTCCGGCGCACCCTCCGGCAACATCACCTCGGAGTGGATCACGCCCGCCTTGTTGCTGAAATCATGATAGCGCCCGAGCCGGTCGTCGTGCAGCTCGGACGCGGAACGGTAAGCGGCGCTCGCGACGGCGCTCGATCCGTTCGCGCGGCTGACAACCTTGGCGGAGAAGTGGTAGATCGCCATGACGCTCTGCTTATTGCACTTCTGAGCGCACGTCGGCAACGACGTATAAGCGCGCACTCACAATCCGCTGCGCTCCTCGTGACTGACTTGGTGCCGCTTTCTGTCGTTCTGACTTTACCCGGATGCTCGGCGCGCTAAAATGCTGCTGGCCAATGCGCGGAAGGGTGGAGTCGATGCGGAAGGTGCGTGATTACGATGCCGAGCTAAAGGCGTTGGGTGATAAGGCCCGCTCCCTCAAGGCAAAGCGGGTCGAGCAGCTCGGTCAGCTCGTAGCTGCAACCGGGGCCGATGCACTCGATGCGGAGACGCTCGCGGGCGTGCTGCTCGATGCCATCGGGTCGGAAGATACTGCGACAAAGGAGGCATGGCGTGCGAAGGGCGCTGCCTTCTTTCAGCGGCGCGGGAAGAAAGGTGGCGGCGCTGCTGCAATCGACAGCTCGGGCGACGCGGCTGAACCGGGCGGCGACGCTGCGGGCGGAAGCGGCGCAACGGCGTAGCGATACGCGGGGCTGGGTCGTGCAACGTCGCGAACGAACGCGCCACCTGATCGAGCTGGGCGGCCTCGTCCAAAAGGCCGGCCTGGTCGAGTTGACCGACGACGATCGCGCCACCCTCTACGGCGCGTTGCTCGATCTCGCCGGACGCGCGCGCGGTGACGATGCCGGGGATGCCCTGGCGCTGTGGAAGCGGCGCGGCAAGCGGGCGTTCGATACGGAAAGCGAAACGGGAGAAAACGCCCCATGACGCAGCTCGATGTAGAAGCGATCCGCCGGCAGGTCCGCGCGCTCGATTTCGTGCGCGGCACGTCGGCCGAGGTCGCGATGTGGAACGACGACGACGCGGACTCGCGCGCCAACCTCGCGATCGAGGGCCTGACTCTTGAACCTGACGAGGTTGGGCTGTTCGATATGCTGCGCGACGAGGCGGTCCCCCCTCCCCTCGCCACGCAAATCGTCCTCAAGCTGCTCGGCCATCCCGACGCCGATCCGATGCTGGCGGTCGGCTAGATGGGCCTCGCGCGCGCCACCCGTAACCTTGCCCGCACCGCCCGCGCCAACCCGATGTGGGCGCTGCTCGGCGTGCTGCTCGCCCCCTTCCGGTTCGCCCGCCACCTCATCGTCGTGGTCCTGTTCGCGATGGTGCTGTTCGCCGCGCTGTTCCTCCTGCTGATGCTGGCGATCTGGTATTTCGAGCTCGACAAGAACGGCGCGCTCGCCCAACTCGCCTTTATCGGCATCGACCTTGCCGTGCCGCTGGTCATGGTCTGGATGTTCGTCCTGCCCCTGCTCCGCCGGTTCGACTATGCCGATTCCGGCGACACGCACGGCTCGGCCCGCTTCGCCACCGCCAGCGAGGCGAACGCCCTCAACGACGATCACGGGCTGCTGATCGGCCGCGACCTGAAGACGGGCAAGCCGATGCGCTATGCCGGTCCCGCGCATCTGCTGACGATCGCGCCCACCCGCACCGGCAAGGGCGTCGGCACGATCATCCCCAACCTGCTCGAATATCCGTTCGCGGCCGTCTGCATCGACCCCAAGGGCGAGAACGCCCGCATCGCCGCGCGCCAGCGCGGCAAGTTCGGCGCGGTTCATGTCCTCGATCCGTTCGGCGTCACCGGCCTCGTCTCGGCTGCGTTCAACCCGCTCTCGTCGATCGACCCGCACGGCCTCGATCTCGCCGACGATTGCATGACGCTCGCCGACGCCCTGGTCCACGACGCGCCCGGTGAAGCCGGCGAGGCGCATTGGAACGAGGAAGCCAAGGCGCTGATCGCGGGCATCCTGCTCCACGTCGTCACCACTGAACCGCCCGCCACCCGCACCCTGGAAACGCTGCGCGACCGGCTGACGCTCGCCCCTGCTGCATTGACGGCGCAGCTCGCGGCGATGCAGGCGCAAGGTGGCCTGGTCGCGCGCGCCGCCAACCGCCAGCTCGGCAAATCTGATCGCGAAGCCGCCGGCGTGCTGTCGGCCGCGCAGCGGCATACCCACTTCCTCGATTCCCCGCGCATGGCGGCGGTGCTGGGGCGCTCGGATTTCACGTTCGCCGGATTGAAGGATGCGCCGGCGACGGTGTTTCTCGTGCTGCCGCCCGATCGGCTCGCCAGCTATGCCCGCTGGCTGCGGCTGATGGTGGCGCAAGCCCTGACCGAGCTGGCGCGCGCGCCGGGCCGGCCGCCCTGGCCGGTGCTGTTCCTGCTCGACGAGTTCGCGGCGCTCGGCCGTCTCGAACCCGTCGAACGCGCGATGGGCCTCATGGCGGGCTACGGCGTCCAGCTCTGGCCGATCCTGCAGGACGTCCACCAGCTCCGCGCGCTCTACGGGCAGCGCGCCGGCACCTTCCTGTCGAACGCCGGCGTCCTCCAGGTGTTCGGGGTCAACGACCAGGACAGCGCCAAGCTCGTTTCCGATCTGGCGGGGCAGGAAACCGTCGTGTTCGAGACGATGAGCCGCGCGCTCGATGCGGAGCAAACCGGGATTTCCTACGGACAGCAGCATGTCGGCCGCCCGCTCCTCACTCCCGATGAGGTCCGCACCCTCAAGCCCGATCGCCAGCTCCTGTTCCTCGCCGGGCAGCGGCCGATCATCGCCGCCAAGCTGCGCTACTATGCCGATCGCGAGTTCGCCGGGCGGTTCGATCCGGCCTGAACATCGCTGCGGTTCGTTTGGCTGCAAACCAACGGGCCGATTTAAGCCCCGCTGGTGACATCTGACGTGATCGGCACCCCGAACCACTCGAAAGCCCCTCCCCTGCCCTCACGGCGCGCCTGACGGCTGTTGTGGAGCGATTCCGTCCCACCCTGCCCGACTCTCTTCCCGCCTAGCCTGCGGCGCCTGCGCCGCTCTTGTGACGCCGAAGGCGGCACGAAACGAAAGCGCATCGGCCATTAGGCCGATTCCATTGAACCTTCTCTCATGGCCGTTGGGAGAGGTGGCGCTTTCTTCTCTTTGGAGTTGCAGCGATTATGTGGCCCGAAGTTATCCACAGGCCGCCTAGTGTTAATATATGGGTTTAGAGTTGTGTTACGGGATTTCGGCGGATTTATAAGCACTTGAATATAAACGGTTCTTATGAGGAAATCTGCCTTGCGGTGAATCCACTATGACGAAAAACCGAATCCAGAGTGACGATAAGGCGAATCCACTCTGACGATAGGCCAGCCCCCTTCAGGCGTAATCGAAATGACGATAGCGTGGCGGTGAATCTGAAATGACGATAATCCGCTTGCGTATGTGAAATGACGATAGTAGCTCTGCGTTAGTGAAATGACGATAGACCCCGCCCCTTCCCTGTTTGACGCCGCGCCGACCGTGGAGGGCGACGATCGCACGCCGCTGCTGCCGGTGCGGCACCCCAACCAGGACTTGTTCATCTGCGACGTGCTGGACGCGATCCCGAAGGATGACATGGCCTCGATGGAGCACCCGGTCTTTTCGCTTTCGACCAAGCCCGACAACCGGATGCGGCGCTACGAGCATAACGGCAACGTCATCGAGATCATCCCTTCGGGCAAGGGCCTGGCGACAATCCACGACAAGGACATATTGATCTACTGCATTTCGCAGCTCGTCGCGAAATTGAACCGGGGCGAATCCCCAAGCCGCACCGTCCGCCTGCAAGCCTATGACATGCTGGTCGCCACCAACCGCCAGACCAGTGGCGAAGGTTATCGGCTGATGACCGACGCCCTCACCCGCTTGCGAGGAACGACCGTGCGGACCAACATTCAGACCGGCGGTGTCGAGGAAACACGGATTTTCGGCTTGATCGAGGAAGCGAAGATCACCCGCAAGACGTTCGACGGCCGAATGCTCGATCTTGAAATCACCCTGTCGGAATGGGTTTACCGCTCCGTCATCAGCAAGAATGTCCTGACCCTCCATCGGGACTATTTCCGGCTCCGCAAGCCGTTCGAGCGGCGCATGTATGAGCTGGCCCGCAAGCATTGCGGCGTGAAGGACGAATGGAAGATCGGGCTAGAACTGCTACAGAAGAAATGCGGCTCGAACAGCCCGCTCCGCGTGTTCCGGGCCTTGGTCAAGAAGGTCTGCGAGCATGACGCGGACCACGGCCATTTCCCCGACTATGCCGTGACGATGGACGATGATGTCATTCTGTTTCGCAACCGTTCCGGTCTTAAAGCGAAGCCCGATCCTGTCAGCCTCGCCAACGATGCGCCTTATATCGACCCTGAAACCATGCACGACGCCAAGACCGCCGCGCCGGGATACGACATTTACGCGCTCTATGGCGAATGGGTGTCGTGGTGGCACGACATGGGCAAGCCCGAACTGAAAAGCCCTGGCGGGGCCTTCATCGGCTTTTGCAAGAAACGGCACGAACGCAAACCGATGCGCTGACCCTGCCCATTAGAGCAAGCAATCATGTTCGCATGCTGTCATGTTTGCATGTGGGCATTATCACTTGCCAACAGGGCTTTCTCCCATCTTGCGCAGCCAGTCGTTGAACGCCTCGGCCATTGCATCCTGCAAGCTCATGCCGTGCCTGCGGGCGGTCATGTGCATGGCGAACGACATATCCGGGCTGAAATAGCCCGTCATCGCCTTCTTGCCTTGGCGGCTCGGCGCAACCGGGCTGCTGCCGGTCGCCGTGCCGGTGCCGCCGACGATCGGCGCGGACGTCCTCCCCTCCGGCTCGACCGTCGCCGGCGACGGCGCGGGATCGCGATCCCGCAATGCAAGCAATGATCCTTTCCGGCTCATGCGCTGGCCCTCCGCTTCTTAGATGCTGGCATGCTTACATGCTTACATGCCCACTTATAAAGCTGGCGCACCTCCTCGGACGCCTTACCGTTCGGCTCGATCTCCATCACAGTTTTTCCTTCGGTCGCCGCATGGCGGAACGCGGCGCGATCCGCGACATGCAGCGGGCAGGCGTCCAGCCCATAGCCCTGCACGAGCTGCGCTGCCTCGTCATACATGCGCGGCGCGGTAGGGCTTCCTGCCGTGAAGATCACGAAAGCGGGCTTGCCGCGCATCTTCATAAGGCTGGCGGTCGTCTTGATCGCCGCCAGGTCGAACGCGCTAGGCCGACAGGGGATCAGCACCAAGTCGGCCGCCTCGACGGCGGCGGTAGCGGCGCTGTCGGCATGGGGCGGGGTGTCGATCACGATGAACGCCGCGCCCTGTGCCGTCGCCTGCTCGATCTTGGCGGCGAGGCGAGGGGGCGCGCTGTCGATCACGACCGGGGGCGCGTCCTGCCGCCATGCTGCCCATTGGCTCGCCGTCGCCTGCGGGTCGAGGTCGATCACCAGCGCGGTATGACCGGAATCCTCGGCGGCGGCGGCCAGATGCAGGGCGAGGGTGGTCTTGCCCGCGCCTCCCTTCTGGCTGATGATAGCGATTGTTGGCATGTGAATATCCTTACATGACCGCATGTTTGCATGCGGGCATAGCGCATCCCCTGCCCGAATGAAAGGGCGGGCGATTCGCTTAACCCGTCTCGCCGCCGTCCTCCCGCACGCGATATTGCCCCCGCCATGTGGATCGTCACCGGATGGCCAAGACCGCTGGTGGGCTTGGGGAGCGCAGCGAGTAGACCACGGTGCCGCGCAGCGGCAGGAATAAGAGGGAGAACTTGCGCTCCTGTCTCGATTCTGATACATCATGTGCGATGGAGCCTGCATCCTCGAAGCCGATTCATTTCCTGGGCGACAGTCGCGAGGCTCTACGGGATTTCCCCGACGATGCCCGCTACAGCGCGGGTACTGAACTTCGGGCGGTCCAAACGGGACTCGATCCTTCGGATTGGAAGCCCATCAAGACAGTGGGGGCGGGCGTAAGGGAGATAAGAATTAGGGAGGCATCAGGCGCGTTTCGAGTGATCTATTTGGCGACTTTGCCGGATCGGGTGCTTGTGCTTCATGCGTTTCAGAAAAAGACGCAACAGACGCCGCAAAAGGACATCGATCTAGCCGCGAAACGGCTGAAAACTTGGAAGGCCGAACAATGAACGCCGAAACCATGAATGTCGAAGTCTTCGATAGCGTTTTTGACGCGCTCGCCGACACTCCGGCGGAAGCGGCCAACCTGACGGCGCGCGCGGACCTGTTGCTGAGCATCCGCGAGCGGGTGGAGTCATGGAACGTGCCGCAGGAACAAGCTGCCAAGCGGCTCGGCCTGACCCGGCCACGCCTCAATGATCTTTTGCGCGGAAAGCTCGACAAATTCTCGCTGGATGCGCTGGTCAACGTCGCGACGGCGGCGGGCTTCAAGCTGCATATCCAGCTCGAAGAGGCTGCTTGAGCGAGGCAGCGGGGTAGGCGACCATGACAGGGGCTAATCGAGACCGCGAAGTCTTTTATCAGCCGATCGAGCCGGCCGAAATCAGGCGTCTGCGCCAAGATAGCGGTTTGAGCCAAGCCGGGTTCGCTTGCTGGCTCTTGACCACTAAGCGCACCGTCCAGCGCTGGGAGGCTGGCACGATGCGGCCGATCGGCCCCTCGCTTGCGTTGCTGACGCTAGTCAAACGGCGCGGCATCGGGATTCTCGCCTAGATCAGCACCCGCTCTACCTCGTCGAGCGTCACGTCGTCGGGCCGGCGATCATAGAGCTGGGTGGTGCGGGTGGACGCATGGTTCGCCATCGTCGCGGCGCGCTCCAGCGTCCCGCCGTTTTTCAGATAGGCGGTGATCCCGGTGGCGCGGAACGAGTGGTTGCCGATCGCCGTCGCGATCTCGGCCGCGACTGCGCGCCGACGCACCATCTGGAACGCGCTGGCCTGGGGCAGGGGGGTGTCGCTCAGTTGCCTAGTGCCGCGCCGGATCGTGCGGAACAGCGGCCCCTTGCGATCGTCGCGCAAGCCGCACCCGTCAATATAGGCGGTGAGATACTCCTCAAGATTATGGTGACACGGCATTTCGTGGCGCTTGCCGCCCTTCTCATGCAGTCGGACCCACAACCGCCGGTTCTGCACGAACACGTCCTCGACACGGCAAGCCAGCGCCGCGCCGATCCGCGCGAACGAGTAGACCATCAATCCGATCAGCGCCCGATCGCGCAACCCCGCCGGGGTCGTCACGTCGATCGCGTCGAGCAGCCGGCGCGCCTCGTCGGGCGCGAGAACCGGGGTCTTGCCGCGCCGGACGCTATGCGCCGGCCCGCGCACCGACGCGGCCGGATTCGTAGGGATGACCTGGCCCGTTACCAGCCAATCGAACAGGTGCCGCACGCCGGCGAGCCGCTGCTTGACGGTCGGCGCGCTCACTTCGCGCCCCAGCGCCTCGATCCAAGCCGCGACGTGGAGCGGCTGCACCGCCGCGATCGACACAACCCCGCGCGCGTCGCACCACGCCAGGAACTCACCGGCCGCCCGCGCATAGGCGCGGCGTGTATGCGCGTTGCGGATGGTGACGGCGAAGAACTCAAGGAAGCGGCGCTGCGCGCGATCGTCGGCCGACGCGACCAACGCTGGCAGCGCGAACGCCGGGGAGGGGAGGGGAACGAGCTGGTTCATCGGCGCTCGATCTCGGCCGTTAGCTCCTCCCGTCCCCTTTGGAGTAGGTTGAGCACGAAGCTGTAGTCGGCTGCGGGCGTCTGCTGGATATTCGCATTCACCTCTCTTTCGACCTTCCCAATGTGGGCGAGGTGTCGTTGCAGCTCGGGCAACGATTGTTCATTCAACGGCTTCATTCGCGTGCTCCATACATCCGATAAAGGACATTATCATATGTAGAGGGGCGTGTGAATCCCGCTGGGCCGCAGGCCAAGTCCCAAGGGTTGGGTGGGTGGGACAAGAACGCGGACGCTCGATCGAGCGTCCCCAATCACGCCTGCCTTGCTACGCGCCAAACATATCCTCTATGCTGGATATATGGAAAACGAGTCGGCTATACCCGCATTAGGTGCTTTGGCCCAAGCCACGCGCCTAGACGTGTTCCGCCTGCTGGTCCGACATGAACCGGACGGCCTCGCGGCTGGCGAGATAGCCCGCCAACTCGACGTGCCGCAAAACACCATGTCGGCGCACCTGGGCATTCTCGCGCGCGCCGGCTTGGTCCGCTCCGAACGGTATAGCCGCTCGATCATCTACCGGGCGGACCTCGATGCGCTGCGCGCCCTCATGCTGTTCCTGGTGAAGGACTGCTGCGAGGGCCGCGCCGAGCTGTGCCACCCCCTTGCCGACGAGCTGCTGGCCTGTCGGGCAGCCTGAAAGGATCACGTCATGGCTGATCGCACGTTCAACGTCCTATTCCTCTGCACGGGCAACTCCGCCCGCTCGATCCTCGCCGAAAGCGCGCTTGCCAAGCGGGGAGGGCGGTTCCGCGCTTTCTCTGCCGGGAGCTTCCCCAAGGGGGCGGTCAACCCCGACGCGCTCGCCCTGCTCGCTGACTGCAACTATCCGGTCGAGGGTCTGCGCTCGAAAAGCTGGGATGAGTTCGCAGCGCCTGGCGCGCCGGTCATGGATTTCGTGTTCACCGTTTGCGACGATGCCGCTGGCGAAGTCTGCCCGGTGTGGCCGGGGCATCCGGTCACGGGGCATTGGGGGATCGAAGACCCGTCCTCGATCAAGGGAAGCGACATGGAGCGCCGGCGCGCCTTCGTCATGGCGCTGCGCTATCTCGAAAACCGCATCGACCTGTTCACGTCGCTGCCGATCGACAAACTCGAATCCTCTGCCCTTACCGCCAAGGTGCGCGAGATTGGGCAGGGCGAAGGCGCGTCCTCGCCGCGGTCGGACGTGGCTTGATGGCGACCGATATCATTATCTACCACAACCCCGCGTGCGGCACGTCGCGCAACGTCCTAGGGCTGATCCGCAATGCCGGGATCGAGCCGCACGTCATTGAATATCTGAAAACCCCGCCCTCGCGCGCGCTGCTGGTCGAGCTGATCGACCGCGCCGGAATCACCCCGCGCGAGCTGCTGCGCGAAAAGGGAACGCCCTTTGTCGAGCTGGGGCTGGGCGACGCCTCGCTCTCCGACGATGCGCTAGTGGACGCGATGATGGCGCATCCGGTCCTCATCAACCGGCCGCTGGTCGTGTCGCCGATCGGCGTGAGGCTCTGTCGTCCCTCGGAAGCGGTGCTCGATCTGCTCCCCGCGCCTCAGCTCGGGGCCTTCGCCAAGGAAGATGGCGAGCGGGTTGTCGATGAACGCGGCGCGCACGTCGCCGCAAACGCCAAGGAATAATCTCATGTCCACGATCGCGCCCGTCGCCGGCCCCGCGCCGGCACGCCCCGGCATCGGCACCTTTGAACGCTATCTCACGATCTGGGTGGCGCTGTGCATCGTCGCCGGCATCGCCCTGGGGCATCTCCTGCCCGGCCTGTTCGCGTCGATCGCCACGGCGGAAGTCGCGCGGGTCAACCTGGTCGTCGCCGTCCTGATCTGGCTGATGATTATTCCGATGCTGCTCAAGATCGACTTCGGCTCGCTCGGCTCCGTTCGCCAACATTGGAAAGGGGTCGGCGTGACCCTGTTCATCAACTGGGCGGTCAAGCCGTTCTCGATGGCGGCGCTGGGCACCTTCTTCATCGGCTACCTGTTCGCGCCGTTGCTCCCGGCGGGAGAGGGACCGTCCTACATCGCCGGGCTGATCCTGCTCGCCGCTGCGCCCTGCACGGCGATGGTGTTCGTGTGGTCGAACCTCTGCGAGGGGGAGCCGACCTATACCCTCTCCCAAGTCGCCCTGAACGACGTGCTGATGGTGTTCCTGTTCGCGCCGCTGGTCGCGCTGCTGCTCGGCGTCGCCTCGGTCACGGTGCCGTGGGATACGCTGCTGCTGTCGGTCGTGCTCTACATCGTCGTGCCGGTGATCGTCGCCCAAGTGATCCGGCGCGGCGTGCTGGCGAGCGGGGGCAAGCCCGCGCTCGATCGGCTGCTCGCCCGCCTCGGGCCGGTGTCGCTGGTCGCGCTGCTGGCGACGCTGGTGCTGTTGTTCGGATTCCAGGGCGAACAAATCATCGCACAACCGCTGGTGATCGCGCTCCTCGCCGTGCCGATCCTCATCCAAGTCTATCTCAACGCCGGCCTCGCCTATTGGCTCTCGCGCCGGTTCGGGGTCGCCTGGTGCGTCGCCGCCCCGGCCGCGCTGATCGGCGCATCCAACTTTTTCGAGCTGGCGGTCGCCGCGGCGATATCGCTGTTCGGATTGAAGTCCGGCGCGGCGCTAGCGACGGTCGTGGGCGTGCTGGTCGAAGTGCCGGTGATGCTCTCGGTTGTGTCGATCGTGAAGCGGTCGCGGGGCTGGTATGAGCGCGGCGCGACCGCCTGATGCCGCTTCGCCAGCTCCTCGATGCCGACAACCTGCCTGCGCTCGATCGCCGCTATGCGCTCGATCGGCCCGCCCTTGGCCTCGGCGCGGGCGATCCGCCGCCGCGTATCCTGCTGCTCTACGGGAGCCTGCGCGAACGGTCGTTTTCGCGGCTGTGTGTCGAGGAAGCGGCGCGCCTGCTGCAATTCTTCGGGTGTGAAACGCGCATCTATGACCCTTCGGCGCTGCCGCTGCCCGATCAGGTCGCCGGCGACGATCACCCGGCCGTCCACGAGCTGCGCGAACTGTCGATGTGGTCCGAAGGGCATGTGTGGTGCTCGCCCGAGCGTCACGGGCAAGTCACCGGCATTATGAAAACGCAGATTGACCATCTGCCGCTTAACATGGGTGGGATGCGACCGACCCAGGGCCGCACGCTCGCCGTCATGCAGGTGTCGGCCGGGTCGCAGTCGTTCAACAGCGTCAACACGCTGCGCGTCCTCGGCCGCTGGATGCGGATGTTCACCATCCCGAACCAATCGAGCGTCGCCAAGGCGTTCAACGAGTTCGATGAAGCGGGCCGCATGAAGCCGTCCAGCTATTACGACCGGATCGCGGACGTGATGGAGGAGTTGGTGCGGTTTACGGTGCTGCTTCGACCCCATGCTGCGCAGCTCGTCGATCGCTATTCGGAACGGAAGGAAGCCGGAGTGCAGATCGACCCGGCGACCGATCTGTCGGGCATCCCCACGGCTTCGAGGTAGCGTGATTGTGAACCGGGGCTCTGCGCCTCTCAACGGCGCTGAACAGCAGCGCCGCCCACCCCAGTCTCATCCGAACGGTTGTGACCTCCCGCGAACGGCCGTTCGCGGGCCGAAGCTGGTGTAGCCAATAGACGTAAGCTTGCCTTGTCCATCCTGCCCGGACTGACGTTAATTAACGATCCCTCAATTATGAAGGCGAATATTCACTTCGACTCTCTAGTCTAAGGTGAGATCAGCCATACCCAGTAACAGCAAGCAGTCCTGATTAAGCTGGCGGCGGCTGCACCTTGGATGGCCGGTGATGATGGTCTACCAGTATTTAGAAATCGCACGGAACTGAGCGACCGCGTGCTGAGTGCCTTCGCCTTCCTCGGCGTGGACAAGGCAATGGTCGATATGGTCGTTGATGAGTGCCCGCTTGGCGCTCGCGACAGCGTTCTCGACCGCCTGAAGCTGTTGCGCGACGTCGACGCAGGGGCGCTCCTCCTCGATCATCCCGACGATACTGCGCAGATGGCCGGCGGCCCGATTCAGGCGTTTGATGATAGCCGGGTGACTGGTGTGAGCATTGTGAGCCATGCCCCTATGTAAGGTCTGTCGGCCGGTGCTGTCGAGCATCCCCCATAGGGGATAGACACTATCCCCCTGGGGGGATAGTGGGCGCTATGCTCAGCGTTCTCGCCAATCGGACATACCGCCACCTCTTCCTAGCGCAGGTTATCGCGCTGATCGGAACAGGTCTCGCGACCGTGGCGCTCGGCCTGCTCGCTTACGACATCGCGGGCGGCAACGCCGGCGCGGTGCTGGGCACCGCACTCGCCATTAAGATGGTCGCCTATATCGGCGTTGCGCCGATCGCCGGCGCCTTCGCCAATCGCGTGCCGCGCCGTGCGCTGCTGGTCGGCATGGACGTGATCCGCGCCGCAGTCGCGCTCTGCCTGCCGTTCGTGAATCAGGTCTGGGAGGTCTATGTCCTGATCTTCGTGCTGCAATCGGCATCGGCCGCGTTCACGCCGACCTTTCAGGCGACGATCCCGGACGTGCTGCCAGAGGAACGCGACTATACCCGCGCTTTGTCCCTTTCGCGGCTCGCCTATGACATGGAGAGCCTCACGAGCCCCATTCTCGCTGCCGGGCTGCTCACGGTGATGAGCTATCACTGGCTCTTCTCGGGCACCGCGATCGGCTTCGTCTCATCGGCATTGCTGGTGGTTTCAACCGTTCTGCCCCGCCCGGCACCTGTCGAGGCGGAGGGCGGCATCTACGACAAGACGACGCGGGGCACGCGCATCTATCTCGCGACGCCGCGACTGCGCGGCCTCCTCGCGCTGACGCTGACCGCGGCAGCGGCGAGCGCGATGGTCATCGTCAACACCGTCGTCATCGTGCGGGGGTTAGGGCTGACGCAGCGCGATGTCGCGCTGACGCTCGCGGCGTTCGGGGGTGGGTCGATCACCGCCGCGCTTACCTTGCCACGCATCCTCGATCGCGTCGCGGATCGGACGGTCATGTTGATCGCCGCGGCCGTGCTGACCTTGGCGCTTGCAGCGCTCGCTGGGATCACCGCGACGATGGCGCCGGGGACGACCTATTGGCACGTCCTGCTCGGTGGCTGGCTCGTCATGGGGGTCGCCTATTCGGCGAGCGTGACGCCTTCGGGCCGCTTGCTCAAGCGATCGGCGAACGCGGAGGACCGCCCGACCTTGTTCGCAGCGCAATTCGCCCTCAGTCACGTGTGCTGGCTGCTTTGCTATCCGTTGGTTGGGCAACTCGGCGCCCGCTTCGGCATGACGGCCGCATTCGGCGCGATGGCGGCACTCGCGGCGATCGGAACGGTCGCCGCGCTCTGGCTGTGGCCATCGAACGATCCCGATGTGGTTGCGCACGAACATGGCGATCTCGATGCTGACGATCCGCATCGGCGCGTCCATGCGCAGGGCGACCATTCCTATGTGATCGACCGGCGGCATCCGAAATGGCCGGGCGCGTGACGGCCTTGTCGCTCACCGGTCCGGACCGTAGGGTATCGAGCGTGATCGTTCACCATCCCTGTTCCACGCTGCTCGGCGCCTTGTTGGCGCTTGTGGCGATGTTCGGGCTGAGCGCGCTGTCGGGTTGGCATAGCGCATCCATCCATGACCATGCCCCCGTTCAGACGTCATCGGCCGAGGATTCGCACGAAAAGTCCGGTGAAAGCGATTCCGATGGCCCCGTCCATGTCCTGGCACATGCGACCGGCCAGTGGCTCGCAGCAGCGGGGCAGCTGCTGATGCCCGATTTCGTGCTGTTGAGGCAGTTGATCTGGACGACTGTCCTGCCAGTTTCGCAAAGCGGTCTCGACCCGTCCAAGCTATTGAGACCTCCGAAAGGCTGACCCGAGCTGGCGCGCGAGCGTCGCAGGTTCACCCCCCGGAGGATTATAGGAATGAACGGCAAACATGGCCGTCAGCGCACGCTTGCGCTGATCGGCACGCTCGCGGCGCTGCTGCCCGCGGGCACGGCGTGGTCGCAGACCGCGCCCCCTTTCGCACAACTTCTGCGCCAAGCGCGCGATACACCTCGGGTCACGGCGCTCGATGCAGATGTCGCGCGCGCTGAGGGCTTAGCCCTCCAAGCGCGCGCGCGTCCGAACCCTTCGCTCAGTGTCGATGCCGAGAACTTCATCGGCGACCGCTCCCGGAACGCGACCGACCAGCAACAGACGACATTCCAGATCGATCAGCCGCTCGAACTCGGCGGCAAGCGATCGGCACGGATCGCAGCCGGGGAGGCCGGCATCGTTGCCGCACAGGCGCGCGGACTTGACGGACGCCTTGCCTATGCGACCGAGCTGGCGCGCGCCTATGCCGGTGCCGAGATCGCCGAACGTCGGATCGGTGTCGCGCAAAGCCAGGTTGACGAGGCCGGCGAGGACTTGGCGGTCGCACGCGCTCTCGTCGGCGCGGGAAAAGAAGCCCGGCTGCGACAGCTCCAGGCCGAAACCGAACTCAACACGATCCAGGCCGAGCTGGAGACGGCCCGCGCGCAGCAAACCGTCGCGCTGGCGCGCCTGTCGGCGCTGGCGGGCGTCCCGACGTCGTTCACCGGCATCTCGGAATCGCTCCTCGATCGGTTGAAGGCGAAGCCCGTGATCGGGCCGATCGATCCGATGCAGGCGACAACTGTGCGCGTGGCGGAAGCCGAGCGCGAAGCCGCGGCGCGGGCGGTGACGGTGCAACAGCGCCTCGCCATTCCCAACGTCACCGCGCAAGTCGGCGTGCGCCAGCTCCGGGTAGCGAGCGGCCCGGCAATCGTCGCCGGTATTGCCGTCCCGCTACCCTTCTTCGACCGTAATCGGGGCAACGTCGCTGCGGCGCGCGCCGATCTGCAAGGTGCCGAAGCGCGGGCGGCTACGGCGCGGCTCGATGCCGAAACCGGCGTGCGCGCCGGGCTGGCGCTCGTCGAGGCGGCTGACCAGCGCGCCGCGGCAGCCGAACGGACGCTGGCGACCGCCAATGAGGGCTATCGGCTCGCGCGCCTCGCCTATGAGGCGGGCAAGTCGCCACTGATCGAACTTATCGCAGCGCGGCGCAGCCTTGGCCTGGCACGGGGCACGCTCCTCGATGCCGAAGCCGGCCGCCTCGACGCTCGCGCCAATCTGGCCCGCCTACAGGGCCTCACCATCACCGGAGAACCGGTTCAATGACCGATAAAAATCGTCTTTATGCCGGCGCAGCCGTGGGCCTCGTCGCCGCTGCCGCACTCGGCTTCGGTGTCGCGCGCGTCACCCAGGCTCCGCCACCCGCTCCGGTTGCTACGGCCGATACGGCAGCGAAAACCAAGCCCAACACGATCGTGGCGATGCCACCTCAAGCGGTTGCCGCTTCCGGAATTACGGTTGCTCCTGCCGCGGCCGGGGAGCTGGATGCGGCGGTCCTCGCATCGGCAACGGTCGATGCTGCGCCTGATGCGGAAGCGGTGCTGACGGCCCGCGCACCTGGCACGGTGACGCGCATTTTCGTGCGGATCGGCGATCCCGTTCGCGCCGGGCAGACGCTCGCACTGGTCGAAAGCCGCGACGCCTCGCAGATCGCGGCCGATCGCGCAGCAGCAGCGGCGCGGGTCACGCTGGCGAGCCGCCAGCTCGCGCGCGAACGCACGCTTCTGGGTCAAGGTGTGAGCCCACGGGCCGACTATGAAACCGCACAGGCGAATCTCGCGGTCGCTCAGGCCGACGCGCAGCGTGCGAGCGCCGCGGCGGGGGCAGCGGGCGTGATCGGCGACGGGCGCTCGGTCGCGGTCGTCAGTCCGGTATCGGGACGCTTAACGAGCGCAAGCGCTGCGCTCGGCCAGTTCGTCGCGGCCGAGGCTGAGTTGTTCCGCATCGTCGATCCGAGCCGACTCCAGATTACCGCTAACGTGCCGCCTGCTGATGCCACCAGGGTTCGCACGGGCGATCGTGTCGAGTTGGTGACCAACGACGGACAGATGATCCAGGGCCGGGTCCGCTCGGCGACCGGCGTAGTCGATCCGCGGTCACGCGCCGCGACGGTCGTCGTCACCCCCACCGCGGGGAGCAGCGTTCTTTTGCCTGGCCAGCTCGTTCAGGCCCGCATCTTCGCCAGTGGCGGGGCCACGCCTCATGGCGTGATGGTGCCACAAGATGCGATTCAATCGCTCGGCGACCAGAGCGTCGTGTTCGTTCGCACGCGCGGCGGTTTCCGCGCGCAAGCCGTCAAACTCGGTGCGCGGTCGAGCGGCATGGTCGGCATCATCGATGGCCTCACTGTCGGCACGCCTATCGCGACCGCCAATGCCTTCCTGCTCAAGGCCGAGCTCGAGAAGGAGTCCGCGCAATGATCGCCGGCATCCTCTCGCTTTCCGTCCGGATGCGCTGGCTGGTAGCGTTCCTGACGCTGCTCGTCGTCGTCTTGGGGGCGTGGCAGATCACCAAGCTGCCCATCGACGCCGTGCCCGACGTCACCAACCGGCAGGTCCAGATCAGCGCCTTCGTGCCGACGCTGGGGCCGGTCGATATCGAAAAGCAGGTGACTTACCCGGTCGAAACCGCGCTGGCCGGCATCCCCGGCCTGGAAATGACGCGCTCGATCTCGCGGAACGGCTTCAGCCAGATCACGGCCGTCTTCACCGACGCGACCGATATCTACTTCGCGCGGCAGCAAGTGACGGAGCGGCTTAGCCAAGCGAAGGACAGCCTTCCGGCGGGCGTGCAACCCAACCTCGGGCCGCTCAGCACCGGGCTCGGCGAGATTTTCTTCTACTCGGTCGCCTATCGCCACCCTGACGGCAAGGCGACTGTGTATGTCGACGGCAAGCCGGGCTGGCAATCGGACGGTAGCTATCTGACGCCGGAAGGCGAGCAGCTGACGACCGAACTGGCGAGGGCGGCGTATCTGCGCACGGTGCAGGACTGGATCATCCGGCCGCAGATGCGTAATGTGGCCGGCGTTGCCGGGGTCGATTCCAATGGCGGATACGTCAAGCAATACCTGATCGAACCCAACCTCAATGCGCTCGCCTCCTATGGCCTCTCGATCACCGAGCTGGCCGACGCGATGGAGCGGGCGAACCTGTCGGCGGGGTCGAACTATGTGCGGCGCGCGGGCGAGAGCTTCCTCGTTCGCGCCGACGCGCGATTGAAGTCGATCGAGGATATTCAGGAGGCGGTCGTCGCGACCCGCAACGGCGTTCCCGTGCGGGTCAAGGACGTCGGCCAGGTCGTCATCGGCGGTGCGGTTCGCACCGGCTCGGGAAGCCGCATGGGGTCGGAAGCCGTCATCTCGACGGTGTTGATGCGGGTAGGAGAGAACAGCCGGATCGTCGCGACCAGCGTTGCCGACAAGCTGGTCGAAATCAACAAGGCGCTTCCGCCCGACGTCTTCGCGGAGCCGGTCTATAACCGCTCGAAGCTGGTGAACGCGACCATCGCGACGGTGGAAAAGAATCTGATCGAAGGCGCGCTGCTGGTCATCGTCGTGTTGTTCCTGCTGCTCGGCAACGTCCGCGCCGCGCTCATCACCGCGACCGTCATCCCCATCACCATGTTGATGACCGCGGCGGGCATGAACGGGCTTGGCGTGTCGGGGAACCTGATGAGCCTCGGCGCGCTCGATTTCGGGCTGATCGTTGATGGTGCGGTTATCATCGTCGAGAACACGCTGCGTCGTCTCGCCGAACGACAGGAGCATGAAGGCCGTCTATTGAGCCTTCGCGAGCGGCTGAGCGAAGTGGTCGGTGCGGCGCAGGAGATGATCCGGCCGACCGTCTATGGTCAGCTCATCATCTTCCTCGTCTTCGTGCCGCTGCTCACCTTCCAGGGGGTGGAGGGCAAGACCTTCGCGCCGATGGCGATCACCCTGATGCTGGCGCTGGCGTCGGCCTTCGTGCTGTCGCTGACCTTCGTGCCGGCGATGATCGCGATCGTGGTGAAGGGCCGGGTCAGCGAGACGGAGGTGAGGCCGATCCGCTGGTTCAAGGAGAAATATGCGCCCATCCTGCGCAAGGCGGTCGAGCGGCCGATGCCCTTCATCCTTGGGGGCGTCGGGATGTTCGCCGCAGCGGTGCTGGCCTTCGGCCTGCTCGGCGAGGAGTTCATGCCGCAGCTTAACGAGGGCGACATCACCGTCACCAACTTCCGCGTTCCCTCGGCGTCAATCGACCAGTCGACCGGGATGCAGATGCGGATCGAGGACGCCTTGAAGACGCTGCCGGAAGTGGCGCTGGTCTTCTCGAAGAACGGCAACGCCGACCTCGGAACCGATCCCATGCCGCCCAATGCCTCGGACACCTACGTCATCCCGAAGCCGAAGGACCAGTGGCCCGACGAGGTGAAGAGCAACGAGGATATCATCCGCCGCATTGAGGAGCGGATGAAGTTGCTTATCGGCAACCGGACGGAGATCCAGCAGCCGATCCAGATGCGGTTCAACGAGCTGATCGCCGGCGTTCGCGCGGACGTCGCCATCAAGCTCTACGGCGACGATCTCGAAGCGATGAGCGCGCAGGCGCAACGCATTGCCGCGGCGGTCCGCACCATCCCGGGTGCGGGCGATGTCAGCGCCGAACAGACCTCGGGCGCGCCGACGTTCGACGTCCAGGTCGATCGGCAGGCGGCCGGCCGCTATGGGCTGTCGGTCGAGGAGGTGGCGAACACCATGTCGACCGCGCTCGGCGGGCGTGAGGCGGGGCTGCTGTTCGAGGGGGATCGCCGCTTTTCGGTGGTGGTCCGCCTCCCCGACGCGCAACGCGACGATTTGGAGACGCTGGGCGCGATCCCGGTGATGCTGCCGACGGCTGAAGGGCAGACGGCGCGCTCGATCCCGCTGCGCGAGGTGGCGCGGTTCAGCTACACTCAGGGGTTGAATCAGATCAGCCGCGAGAACGGCAAGCGCATGGTGATCGTCCAGGTCAATGTGCGCGGCCGCGACCTCGGCAGCTTCGTCAAAGACGCGGAAGCGAAGATCGGAGCCATGCAGCTCCCCCCGGGAATGTACACGGGCTGGGGCGGCACCTTCGAGAGTCTGCAATCGGCGCGGCTGCGCCTGATGATCGTGGTGCCGATCTGTTTCCTGGCGATCTACGGGCTGCTCTACATGGCGCTCGGCGGCTTGGTGCCGGCGGCGATCGTGTTCTCGGCCGTGCCCATGGCGCTGGCGGGCGGCGTCTTCGCGCTGCTGCTGCGCAGCATTCCGTTCTCGATCACCGCGGCGGTCGGGTTCATCGCGCTGTCGGGCGTGGCCGTGCTCAACGGACTCGTGATGATGGGCGCGATCCGAAAACACCGTGAGGACGGCGAGGACGAGGATAAGGCGATCATCGACGGGGCGATGGAGCGCGTGCGGCCGGTGCTGATGACGGCGTTGGTAGCCTCGCTCGGATTCGTGCCGATGGCGCTCGCGACCGGCACCGGCGCTGAAGTGCAACGGCCGCTGGCGACGGTCGTCATCGGCGGACTCATTACCTCGACGGCGCTGACCTTGCTGGTGTTGCCGGCGATCACCGCCTGGGCGTCGCGGCTGATGTCCAGCCGGAGAACGGCCCGACTATCTGAAGGAAACGGGAAAATGAGCGAGCAGATACAATGAGCAGCGGCCGAGCGCGGTCTTAGGGCTCGTCGGCCCGAAGGTGCCGACTACGTTCCCCTGGTCTCAATGGGCGCACAGGATGCTGCGTCGGGTGACGCTGCCGATTGGCTTGCGGCGCGCGGCGAGAAGCCTCGCGCGCCGAGGTGGCTGGTTCCGGGATGAGCGTTCGAGGTGACTTCCTGCGCTCTACCCTGATCCATCAGGCGCTGTAGCCGACGCTTTATATCCTTGAGAACCATTTTGCGGGTGCCAGGCTGCATCTTCCGCCACGCGCGTATTTCCGGGGCGGTGCGCCCGCATCCCCTGCACCAGCCGCTTCGGCGATCCATGCCGCACATGTCGATGCAGGGCGAATCCGTGCTCACAGGTGCGCCCCGACAGGCTTGCCTTGTGACATGGGGGCGGCCGTCGTGCGCGCCTCGCCGGCTTGCGACCGCTGCGGGAGCAGCCGGGCCGAATTGAGGATGAAGGTCAGTTCGGAAACGACGTGGATGAAGGCCGCAAGCAGCGGATTGAGCAGTCCGACCGACGCGAGGATAATGCCCGCCAGATCGACGATGATCGTGCCCGCGAAGTTCTGCCAGATTATCCCACGGGTGCGGCGCGCGACCTTGAGCGTGTCGACCAACCGGACCAAATCGTTGCCAAGCAACACCACGTCCGCGCTCTCCTGCGCAACGTCAGTGCCCGATCCCATCGCAATGCCGACGCTCGCCTCGGCCAGCGCGGGCGCGTCGTTGACCCCGTCTCCGACCATCGCCACCGTGCGCTTCTGACGGACGAGGGCTTGGATGCGATCGAGCTTGTTCTCGGGCAGCAGCCCTGCTTCGATCTCCGTAATGCCAAGGCTTTTTCCAACCGCCTGAGCAACAGGCATGGCGTCGCCCGTGAGCAGTATGGTCCGGATTTTCATCGCATTCAGTGCTTCGATCGCCCGCTTGGCTTCGGGCCGAACCGTGTCCGCTACGGCCACCGCACCGAGCAGCGCGCCATCACGCGCGACATAGACCTCGGATGCGGCTTCTACCCCGTGGCTAAGCGAGCTGGGGATCGCGACCTTCTTTTCCTTCATCCAGAGCAGGTTGCCGACCAGCACCGTCGAACCGCCAACCTGCGCGGTGATGCCCCGCCCTGGCGTGTAGGCGAAGTGCTCCGGCTCTACGACGCTGCAACCCTTGCTCTGCGCGTGGGCGACGATCGCCTTGCCGAGCGGGTGCTCGGAACGCAGCTCGGCTGACGCTGCCGCATCCAGAACCTCTTCGAGCGAGACGCCGGCAACGGGCACGATCGCCTGCACCTCGGGCCGGCCAAAGGTCAGCGTGCCGGTCTTGTCGAGCACTACGGTATCGACCTTGCCCAGCGTCTCCAGATGAACACCGCCCTTGATGATCGCGCCAAGGCGTGCGGAACGGCCGATGCCGCCAAGGATCGCGAGCGGGGTTCCGGCCGCGATGCCGCAGGCGCCCGCGACGATGATGACGGAGATCGTCGATGTGATGTTCTGCGTGATCAGATAGGTCAGAACCGCCGCGCCGATCGCGAAATAAACGAGATAGCCCGCCATGCGATCGGCGAGCCGCTGAACCGGCGCGCGCGAACGCTCGGCCCGCTCTACCGCCTCGATGATCTTGCCGTAGCTCGTATCTCGGCCGATGCGTTCGGCCCGCACTTCAAGTGCGCCCGACTGGTTGATCGAGCCGGCGAAGACGGGCCGGCCCTCGACCTTCTCGACCGGCATCGACTCGCCGGTAATGCGGGACTCATCGACGAAGGAATGTCCCGACAGCACCGCGCCGTCCACGGGGATGCGTCCGCCGGGCGCGACAAGGATGGCGTCGCCGATGCTGAGCTCATTGGCGGAGATAGTGCGGATTGAACCGGTGCGGCGGACCGAAACCTCGCTGGGCAGAAACTCCAGCAAGTCGCGAATCGCCTTGCGGCCGCGCCCGACCGTCAGGCCCTCCAATACCTCAGCGACGAGCACGAACAGCGTGATGACCAGCGCTGTGAAGAACTGGCCGATCGCCGCCGCCGCGACGATGGCGATCGTCATCGACAGCTCCATCGTCATGCGGCGCTGGAGGATGTTCTCGAAAGCTTCCTTTACGATCGGCCAACCGCCGACAAGGAGGCCCGCGACGCCGATCACGCTAACGGCGGCGAATGGCTCCCAAGCACGAAACCAGACGAGCGCTGCGGCAAGCGCGACAAATCCGATGCGAACGGCTTCCTGCCACTCGAACGGATGCTCGTGGTCGTGCCCGTCTTCGTGGTCGTGGTCGTGGTCGTCATGCCCGTGGCGGTGATGGTCATGGCTACCATGCGCGTGCGGAGCGTCGTTCAGCGCCGCTGGCGCGGTGGTGCGCGCTTCGGCCTGGTCGGCCAAGGTTGCGCTATCGCGGCTCGCTAGATCGGCCATGCTCGTCATCCTCTCACTTCAAATAGGTCCGCACGACGTCGATCAGCTCTTCCGCACCCCGAGCCCGGTCGGGGTCGGCTTCGTGCGCAGGATCGACGACGTGCAATCGAATGTGGTCTTCCATGACTTCGGCCATCAGGCCGTTCATCGCGCCTCGCACGGAGGCGATAAGCTGGAGCACGTCGGCGCAGCCGGTTTCAGCCTCTAAGGCGCGTTCAACCGCTTCGACCTGGCCTCGAATGCGGCGCACGCGGGCGATCAGCTTCGACTTTTCACGGATCGTATGCGCCACAATGGCCTCCCTTATACTCGCGTAATATAGGGGGGTAGCCTATCGTTGTAAATACACGCAACTCCTGCTAATGAGAGTCCTTCGCACAAGGACCGTATGCGTGAATCTGAAAGCAAGTCAGCCGATGTCCTCACTCACTGCCGCGCTGCTCAAGTCCGCACTCGGGTTGGTCGCGTCGCTGACGCTGCTTTTGATCCCGACCAGTGCAATGGCCGATACCGGGGATGTGCAAACCGCGTGGCGACTGCTCGACTATATGGCGGTCGATTATGGCGGGGCGGTCGAAGGCGGTCGGATCAAGAGCGCGTCGGAATATGCCGAAATGACGGAGTTCGCGGGTTCCGTGTCGTCGCGGCTCGCGACGCTGCCGGCCAATCCCGAACGCGCGGCGCTGCTCGCGGGCGCTGCGCGCCTGCAAGGCTTGATCGCCCGCAAGGGCACGCCCCAAGAGGTTGCGACGCTCGCGCACCGGTTGGCGGCCGATCTGCTGCAAGCCTATCCCGTACCCCTCGCGCCGGCTTCGCCTCCTGATTTCGCGCGGGGCGCGGCCCTGTTCGGTTCCACCTGCGCCGCCTGCCACGGCGCGACCGGGGACGGGCACGGCCCGAACGCCGCCAAGCTCACCACACCGCCGATCGCATTCACCGACGCGGACCGCGCGCGCCAGCGCAGCGTGTTCGCGCTCTATCAGGTCATCACCCAAGGCATCGACGGGACGGCAATGCAGAGCTTCGCCGATCTGCCGAGCGGGGATCGCTGGGCGCTGGCGTTCCGCGCGGGGAGCTTCGCGCTTACCGATGAACAGGCGCGCGAAGGCGAACGGCTATGGAAGGCCGATTCCTCGCTGCGCCAGCGCGTTCCCGACCTGAAAACGCTCGTGGGCCTCACGCCCGCCTCGCTCGCGAACGGAATCGGCGAAGAGCGAGGGCTGGCGGTCATGGCGTATCTGCGCCGCCACCCGGAAGCCGTGATCGAACAGGCTCCGGCGTCGCTCTCCCTCGTTCGCCAGAAGCTGGCGGCAAGTCTCGACGCCGCCCGCAAGGGCGATCGTCGCGCCGCCAAGGAACTGGCGCTGTCGGCCTATCTCGACGGGTTCGAGCCGGTCGAACCGACGCTGGGCGCGCGCGACGCGACGCTGCTGAACCGGATCGAGGGCGCGATGGGCGAATATCGCGCGGCGGTCGATCATGGGGCCGCGCCCGACGATCTGGCGAACCGCGCCCTCGTGCTGAACGGGCTCTTTGACGATGCCGAAGCGGCGCTGGCCCCCGGCGCATCGAGCACCGCCTCGACGTTCCTGGGGGCGTTCACGATCCTGCTGCGCGAAGGGCTGGAAGCCTTGCTCATCGTCGTCGCGATGATCGCGTTCCTGCGGAAAGCGGAGCGATCGGAAGTGCTCCCCTATGTGCATGGCGGCTGGGCCGGGGCGCTCGCCGCCGGCCTGCTGACGTGGGTGGTTGCCACCTACGCGATCGGGATTAGCGGCGCGAGCCGGGAGTTGACGGAAGGGTTCGGCTCGCTGTTCGCGGCCGTGGTCCTGCTCTCGGTCGGGATATGGATGCACGGCAAGGCGCAAGCCGATCAATGGCAGCGCTACATTCGGGAGAAGATGATGCACGCGCTGTCCGGCCGCTCCGCCTGGTTCCTGTTCGGGCTCGCGTTCGTGGTGGTCTATCGGGAGGTCTTCGAGACGATCCTGTTCTACGCGGCGCTATGGACGCAAGGGAATGGCGGCGCGCTGCTCGCCGGCGCCGGCACGGCCGTCGCGGTTCTCGGCGTCATCGCCTGGGCCATGCTGCGCTACAGCCGCCAGCTCCCGATCGCCAAGTTCTTCGCCTATAGCTCGTGGTTGATGGCGGGGCTGACGGTCGTGCTCGCCGGCAAGGGCGTGGCGGCGCTGCAAGAGGCCGGTATCATCGACATAGCCCCGATCGCCGATGCGCCCCGCCTGTCGATGCTGGGCGTGTTCCCCACCTGGCAATCCATTGTCGCCCAGCTCCTCATGGCGCTCGCCATCGTCGCCGGCTTCTCGCTCAATCGGCGCAAGGGGACGCGGGCGCTCGACCCCGCGCCCGCCGAGTGACGTTAGCGAGCGTCTAAATGTTAGCCGTTTAGCCTAAGAAAGTCGCTCTAGGTCTTCGGTGTTCTCGACAGACTTCGGCGACATAGACTTTCACCGCTCGCTCGATCGCCGGCCAGCGAACCAGCGAATGGCGAGGGTCGCGCATCTGCTCGTCGCTGACCGGCGCATCCGACAGGATCGCCATGCGCCAAAACACCAAGGCCCGTGGCACCCACATTTCGGTCGAGGGAAGGGGTGCCATCCAGCCATGCTCGTCGGGTTCGGTGAACCCGGCGCTGCCGTATAGCCAGTTGCCGCGCTCGGCCGCTGGTGGCGCGTCCGTCACCGCCTCGGCGCGAAGCATCCGGTCGAGCAGCGTCAACAGCGCGTCCCGGTCAAGCTCGGGAGACTCCATCCTCATTCCTCCGCCTTGACCTCGATCGTGCAACGCACCGCCTTCTTCGCCCTCGCGGCGGCGGTGCGGCACGCGCCGATCGCGTCGCGATTGTCGCGGGCCAGGGTGGCAGCCCCGGTGATCCCGCGCCAGGCATCGGGAGAAGCGACCGCCATCAATCGCTGTCCGCCATCCCACATCGGCAGCCCAAGCGTGCGTGCCGCCATCCGCTCCGGCCAATGCCAGCTCTCCGGCATGGCGCGCGCGAGTCCGCCGGGAAGGATCGCCCATAGCGCCATGCCCGCCACCAGCCCGATCAGACCGGCATAGCCGAGCCGACGCCGCTGCTCCCCGGCCGCGATGTCGGATTGCAGATGCCGGCCAAGCCGTGCCGCCACCTCGTCCATCCCCTGCTTGGCAGCGAGGAACAGGCGATGATCCTCCCTGCGGCCTGCGAAGCTGGCAGCGTCGATCTGCCGGCCGGTTTCCTCGGGCGTGAGCGACAAGGCCGGACTCTTCACCAGCGCATCGACCCGCTGCGCGGTCGCGGAGAGATTGCGCGAGATGACGCCCAGCGTCTCGGAATAGTCCGGCACGTCCGGCACCTCGGCGCGCTCGGCCGCCAGCCGTTCGACCGCGCGGCGCATCAACGACACTTCCGCGCGAAGGGTCTCGAACGCCTGTGCCGCCTGGTCCTCGCTGTCGTCCGTCATTCCCGTTCCCTATCGGCTCAGGCCGCGATCCCGCTGCCGGTCGCGGTCGATCTCGATCGACCGCTCCAGCATCTTCTCGATCGACGGCGTGCGGTCCCGGCCCAGCCCCAACTCGGGCGCGCGCCGCTCCAGCTCCACGCGCAACGCCGGGTCGTCGCGGAGTCCGTTGACCATTTCGGCCATGCGGTCGGCCGCCGGGCCGGTGCCGCTATCGCCGCGCTCGGCCTCCAGCGCCCGCCAGCGTTCCATGAACCGGCCGGCACGAAGCTCCGGGGCGGTCCGCACCCGCGCTTCCTCGGCCATCGCGCGTGATGCGCCACGGGTATCGCCCGCCGCCGCGTCGCGCGCGAGACGCGGATCGCGCTCGAACGCGGAAGCGAGGTCGCGCGCGCCCTGGTAGCGGGTCCGGTCCAGCGCCTCGCCGGCTTGTCGCAACGCCGTTTCCTGGTGCGCCAGCACCGGCAACCCCTTCTCCGCCATCCGGCCTATATCGACCGTGGCGCGCGCATAGCGTTCGATCGCCTTCGCCTGGTGAGGCGTGGGAGCGCGCTCGATCGCTGGCGACGTCGCCTGCTCCGGGGTCGATTTCGGCCGGAACCCGGCGAACATCCCCTTGGCCTTGTCGCGCACCTTCTCGACGGCCTGGCGCGCGAGTTCCGGGAACCGGATCTCGCGCCGATCGGCGAACGCGCGGGCCTGATCCTGGTCGCCACGATCGGCGGCATAGTCACCCGCCATGTCCTTGCCCCGGTCGCGCGACAGGGCGCGGACGAGCTGGCGCTGATCGGCGAAGTCGTCGCGGCCATAATGAAGCTGCACGCTGTCGCGATGCCGCGACAGGCCGACATAGGCGCTGTGGCGGTCCATGCCGGGGGTGGCGAGGACGTGCGCGCGATCGACCGTCACGCCCTGCGCCTTGTGGAACGTCGCCGCATAGCCGTGATCGACCGCGGCATAGTCCTTCGCCTCGAACGCGACGCTCCGGCCTCCGTCCAGCCGGACGGTCATGCCCTCGGGGCTGACCTGCTCGATCGTACCGAGCGTGCCGTTCTTCACCCCCAGCGACCGCTCGTTCCGCAGGAACATCAAGCGGTCGCCGCGCGCGAAGTCGCGTGACCCCCGATCGGCGCTGAACGCCACGTCGTCGCCAAGGTCGCCGGTCGCGCGAAGCCGGCCGCGCGCTTCCTCGTTCAGCTCGCGGACCTCGGCATTGGTGTGGGTGAGAATGACGCGGGATTTGTCCGGTTCGGCCTGGCGTTGGCGATCCCAACCGTCGACCAGCTCGCCCCGCGCCAGCTCGCGCGTGTCGGCCGCATGGACCATGCCGCGACCGTCATAGGCATGGATCGCCTCGGCCGTCCGCCCCGTGGCGAGCGAGCGCGTCGCCTCCTTCTGCCAGTCGTCGCGCTGCCGGCGTATCTCAGTGATCTCGGCTGCGCCGTGGCGCTCGGTGACGCTGCGGAACGCCGCGCCCGCCTCGATCGCCTGCAACTGCTCGGGGTCGCCGACCATGACGACCTTGGGGTCGGTTCCGGCTGAGGGCGAAATGACACCCTAAGGCGTCACCTCAAGCTTTGTACGCTGAACAACGATTTTCCGGACATAATGTGAACATTGGTGTCAGGCAGCGGCGCGAAGGTACTGGTAGAGGGTTTCGCGGCTGATGCCCATGTCGCGCGCTATGGTCGCCTTGCGTTCACCGGCGGCAACGCGGCGGTGCAGATCGGCAATCATCTCATCCGAGAGCGACCGTTTCCGCCCCCGATAGGCGCCGCGCTGCCGAGCGATCGCAATGCCTTCGCGTTGCCGTTCGCGGATCAGAGCGCGCTCGAACTCAGCAAACGCACCCATGACCGAGAGCATCAGATTGGCCATCGGGGAGTCCTCCCCCGAGAAGGACAGGCTTTCCTTCTCAAACTCGATCCGGATACCTCGCTTGGTGAGGCCCTGGACCAGCTTGCGCAGGTCATCCAGATTGCGGGCCAACCGATCCATGCTGTGGACGACGACGGTATCGCCTTCGCGGGCGAAAGTGAGCAGAGCCTCAAGCTGGGGGCGGTTGACGTCCTTGCCCGATGCCTTGTCGGTGAAGGTCCGATCGAGCGACTGACCTTCCAATTGGCGATCCACATTCTGATCGAACGTGCTGACCCGGACATAGCCGATCCGTTGCCCCTTCACTGCGCACTCTCTCCATCAAAATGTCAGGTTGAAATCTATGATACGTAACGAAATTCGTCAACAAATTCCGTTTATCACCCTAATCTGACAGAAACCGCAGTACCGCCCTGACGTCCAGTTAGGCTATACTCCAAGCTGACATCACGAAATCAAATCCCTCAAAGATGGCGTCAATTGCCTTGATGGGGTAAAAACTGGAGTGCTTCCAGGATGGGA
>Ga0307997_10000063_pt1 | contig 42485 bp, 42 predicted proteins | sample Davwhametageno36_FD_203165 | JGI IMG/M metagenome (GOLD analysis project Ga0307997, IMG submission 203165) | Marine microbial communities from Davis Island wharf, Antarctic Ocean - #36 | ecosystem: Environmental > Aquatic > Marine > Unclassified | place: Antarctic Ocean: Davis Island wharf... | reverse complement strand
TCGTTTTCAATCCGGTCAGGCGCGTTTTTCGCAGCTGTCGACACGTTCGAGATCATCGTCGAAGGCAAAGGCGGGCATGCAGCCAAACCGCATGAAACCGTCGATAGCATTTTTGTAGCGGCTCATACGGTCACTGCACTGCAGTCAATCGCCAGCCGGAATGCGGACCCTGTGGATCAGGTCGTGGTGTCAGTGACATCCATCGAAAGTTCGTCCAACGCATTTAACGTGATTGCCCAGCGGACCCATATGAAAGGCACCGTGCGCACGATGTCAAAAGACATGCGCGCCTTGGCGGAACAACGTCTGACGGCGATAGCCACAAGCGTCAGCGAAACCTTCGGGGCTGTGGCCGAGGTGAAATATTACCACGGCTATCCATGCATGGTGAACCACGACGCGCAGACCGAATTCGCCGCATCCGTGGCGGCGAATGTATCAGGCGCTTGTGATGATGCGCCATTGGTGATGGGCGGCGAAGACTTTGCCTATTTCCTCGAGGAGCGGCCGGGCGCGTATATTCTGGTTGGGAACGGTGACAGCGCGTCTGTGCACCACCCCGAATACAACTTTGATGACGAGGTCATCCCCGCAGGCTGCAGTTGGTGGGCGGGCATTGCTGAAGAACGGATGCCCGTTAGTTAAGATGGGTTAAAACCCATCCTACGCAGATCATTAGCCGCCCGTGTGAGACATGTGGCGGCTAACCTGTCCGTCGACTTGCTGGCGCGAATAATCGAAATCATGGCCTTTAGGTTTTAGGGTAATCGCGTGGCGAATAGCGTCTTCTAGCACGGTGTCGTTTTCGGACGCACGCAAGGGGCCACGCAGGTCTGAATGACCTTCCTGGCCAAGACATGTGTAAATCTCTCCGGTGCAAGTGATCCGCACGCGGTTGCAGCTTTCGCAGAAATTATGCGACAACGGCGTGATAAACCCAATCTTCTGACCCGTCGCATCCACGCGCACATAGCGCGCAGGGCCACCCGTCCGGTCCGGCAAATCGGTCAGACCACCACGGGTCTCCAATTGGGCACGCAGATCTTTGAGCGACCAAAACTGCCCGATCCGATCCTCATTGCCTAAATCGCCCATGGGCATCACTTCGATGAATGTAATGTCGATATCGCGGGCAGCACACCAGTCGGTCAGCGTGAACAGCTCGTCTTCGTTGAAATCCTTGAGTGCAACCGCGTTCAGCTTAACGCGCAAACCAGCCGCTTGGGCGGCCTCTATCCCACGAAGTACTTGCGGCAGGCGCCCCCAACGGGTGACGCGCGCGAATTTTGCCTCGTCCAACGTATCAAGCGATACATTCACACGCTTAATACCAAACGCGGCCAATTGGGTGGCGTATTTTTCAAGCTGGCTGCCGTTTGTGGTTAGCGTTAATTCTTCTAAGTCACCGCTTTTCAGATGACGGGACATGGTTTCAAAGAACGTCATGATCCCGCGACGGACCAAAGGCTCACCGCCCGTGATGCGCAATTTCTTGACGCCCATGCGGATGAACGCCGAACACATGCGGTCCAATTCTTCTAACGTCAGCAATTCCTTCTTTGGGAGGAAGGTCATGTTTTCTGACATGCAATACACACAGCGAAAATCGCAGCGGTCCGTCACAGAGACGCGCAGATAGTCGATGGTGCGGGCAAATGGGTCGATCAATGGTGTTATCATAAGGCTGAACTTAGGGGCGCGCGAAAGCCTGCGCAAGGCACACATGGTGGCTTGCCGCGCCCAAGCGCACACAATACGGTCACGTTTATGAAATATGTTGTCTTGTTCCCCGCCTTAGTCCTTGCTGGCTGCACATTGCCGCCGTTCCAAGACGCTTTCCAAGCCCCGCAGGTTGCGGTTGAAGCGCCTATTGCGGCGCTACCTCCACCTGATGCACGCACGGTCGCACAATTTGACACAACCACGGCTGAAGATAGGGCTGCGGCTACTGCCGCCCCAACCCCCGCGGGCGAGACTCGTCTAGGCACAACGATCGCCACCTTGGGGTCACCCTCCGACCCAGGAATCTGGTTGAAAACGCCACTGGTGACCGAACTGCAGCTTGGGCGTGTCAACTCCAACGGGACATCTGTGAACTTGGAATTGCGCCCGTCGGGCGGCGAGGCCGGATCAGGCAGCCAAGTCAGCTTGCCCGCGATGCGTCTGTTGGACGCACCGCTGACGGGACTGTTGGAATTGACAGTCTTTTCAGACTAATCAGCCAAGGTGAAGGCTGGCTTCTTTAACTGCGAATTTCTTCATCTCAGCACCATGTTCATAGACAAATTTGGCGACGCGGTCATGGTCATGCTTTGAAAGATCACGCAGCCAGCCCGCAATAGCACTTTGAACAAGGAACTCTTTGTCGTCAGCAAGTGCTGCAGCCCAGCCCAAAATACGGTCGCGTGTTTCAAGCTCAGCTGGTTTCGGGTGGTTCTGCTTTGTCCACGGCTGGGTCATCGTAAATGCAGCGCGGCGTGTCCACATATGCTCGGATGCGATCCAAGTCTCAAGAATATCCAATCGGGACGGGTCTTCGACAAGGCGCTTTTGGCCCGCGACACTGACGTGATCGGCAATGGTCCGCTCGTCAAATTCCAGCACCCATGTGCAGATCTGATCCCACGCAGGGCCGTCATCGGGGCGAATACGCGCTTGGGTCAACAGCTTTGCCGCGGCAACACGTCCCTCATGAACGTTACTGTCCCAAAGGCCGCTTGCCAGCGCCAGACGATCGTCCAACGCTAAGGCGGCGCGCCAGTCTTTGACGGTGGCATCAATGGCAGGGTTGGCAACACCCAAATAGGGGCGGTCGACCTTGTGATAACCTGCCATTTGGGCGGCTTTTTGGGGGTCTGTACCCAGTTGGGCGAGTGCTGTTTCAGGGGTCATTCTACTGTTACCGATTTGGCTAAATTGCGGGGTTGATCGACGTCGGTGCCTTTGGCGATGGCTGTGTGATAGGCCAGCAATTGGGCAGGGACGGCGTAAAGGATCGGGGCAAGAAAATCGTCGATCTCCGGCATTGTGATGATGTCCCAAACACCGTCTCCGGCCTCTTGGGCGCCTTGTTTGTCGGTGATCAGCAGGACCTTACCACCACGTGCCATGACCTCTTGCATGTTCGACACTGTTTTTTCAAACAGGCGATCACGCGGGGCCATCACGACCACTGGGACATGTTTGTCGACCAATGCGATGGGGCCATGCTTAAGTTCACCTGATGCATAAGCTTCGGCATGTATGTAGCTGATCTCTTTCAGTTTTAATGCACCTTCAAGAGCGAGTGGATACATCGATCCACGACCCAAAAACAATATGTCGCGGGCTTCTGAAAGCTTGGCTGCGACGTCGCGGGTTTTGTCTTCAATTGCCAATGCTGCATTCATCACACCCGGCAATGCGCGCAACGCAACCAGTTTTTTGGCTAACTCGGCGTCCGATATCCGGCCCATATCGCTGGCGGCTTTCAGTGCCAATAACGCAAGCGTGGTCAACTGGCAGGTGAAAGCTTTGGTCGACGCCACACCAATTTCAGTGCCTGCCAAAATTGGCAGCGCCAGGTCGCTTTCGCGTGCAATTGAACTTTCTGGCACGTTCACGACCGACAAAATACTGTCGGCTTTGCCGGACATATAGCGCAGCGCTGCCAAGGTATCAGCCGTCTCGCCCGACTGGCTGACAAACAATGCAACTGTGCCCTTTGTGACTGGCGGCTCGCGGTAGCGAAACTCTGACGCGACATCGACTTCAACGGGGATACCAGCGACCTGCTCGAACCAGTATTTCGCAACCAGACAGGCGTAAAACGCCGTGCCACAGGCAACCATCGTCAAGCGTTCAACCTTTTTGAAATCAACACCAGGGTCGGGGAGGGTGACGGCGGTGGCGTTATCGTTGATGTAATGCGCCAATGCACCTTGCAACACTGTGGGCTGCTCAGCGATTTCTTTGGCCATAAAGTGCTTGTAGCCAGCTTTATCCGCAGATGATGCATCAATCTGGATCGTCTTGCGATCGCGATTCGCAATTTTGCCTGCGGCATCCCGAATTTCCAACGACGTGCGGGTGACAATCGCAAAATCACCTTCTTCAAGGTATGTGACTTGGTCAGTCATTGGCGCCAGCGCAATCGCATCAGAACCGACGAACATCTCTCCGTCACCATAGCCAATCGCAAGTGGGGACCCTTTGCGTGCGGCAATAATCAGGTCATCTTCACCTTCAAAAAGGAAACACAGCGCATAAGCTCCTTCAAGACGGGCAATTGTTGCTTGGGCCGCATCCACTGCCGTCATGCCTTGATCGCAATAGTATTGCGCCAGCAAGGCGACGGTTTCCGTGTCGGTATCGGTGTCATAGGCGATGCCGTTGTCGGCCAAAAAACTGCGCAGCTCGCGAAAGTTTTCGATAATACCGTTATGCACGACAGCAACACCACCAGTGCTATGGGGGTGGGCATTATTGACGTTCGGCGCGCCATGGGTCGCCCACCGGGTGTGCCCAATGCCAGATTTTCCAGCCAACGGATGATGCACAAGCATATCTGAAAGGTTCACCAACTTGCCAATCGCGCGGCGGCGGTCCAACGTTTTGCCGTTAATCGTGGCAATACCGGCGCTGTCGTAACCGCGATATTCGAGCCGTTTTAGCGCCTCCACAAGAATTGGCGCCGCTTCGTGTTGTCCAAGGACCCCTACAATTCCGCACATTTCAGGACCCCTTTTCCAGTTTTTCTTTCAAATTCTTTAACTTTTCGAACATTCGCACCGCAAAGCCCGCCTTATTTTCTTGTCGGGCACGACCCACTGCCAAGGCCCCATCGGGCACGTTTTTGGACACCACAGTGCCGCTTGCAGTCATCGCCTCGTGGCCCACAGTCACGGGGGCAATTAGCATGGTGTTGGATCCGATAAATGCATCCGCCCCAATCGTCGTACGGTGTTTGAATACGCCGTCATAGTTGCAAGTGATCGTGCCCGCTCCGATATTTGTGCGTTCGCCGATATCGGCATCGCCGATATATGTTAGGTGATTTGCCTTCGCACCTTCTGCCAATACCGCGTTCTTGATCTCGACAAAGTTACCGACATGCACATTTTCCTGCAGCTCTGCACCTGGGCGCAAACGCGCATAGGGGCCAACAATGGCACCGCGTGAAACGTGGCATCCTTCAAGGTGCGAAAATGCACGAATGCGTGCGCCAGATTCAACGGTTACATCAGGGCCAAATATCACGTTCTGTTCAACGACCGCATCGCGACCAAGCACCGTATCATAGGCAAAATAAACGGTGTCAGGCGCAAGCAGCGTCACCCCGTCATCTAACGCCTCCGCGCGGGCGCGGGCCTGAAATGCGGCCTCCGCTGCGACAAGTTCAGCGCGCGAATTGATACCCAATGTCTCGGCTTCGTCACAGGTCACAACCGTCGCAGTCAGCCCCTTATCGCAGCCGATTTCAATGATGTCGGTTAGGTAATACTCACCCGCCGCGTTGTCATTGCCAACCGCAGCAATCAGATCAAACAACGCATCAGCGTTGGCCATTACAACTCCACTATTACAAAGCGTTACAGCGCGTTCCTCATCCGTTGCGTCCTTAAACTCAACGATCCGGTCGAGCGTATCCCCATCCGTGATCAACCGACCATAACGACCCGGATCAGCGGCCTCAAACCCAAGAACCACAATGTCATGGGATGCGCGTGCAGTCGCCATCGCCTCCAGCGTTTCAACCGATATAAACGGGGTATCCCCGTACAGAACAACCGCGTCGCCTTTGAACCCGTTAAGGGCATCGCGCGCGCAGCCAACCGCGTGTGCGGTGCCCAGCTGTTCGGTCTGCAAAACCGTTTGCGCATCAGGGTCATAATCAAGCGCCGCTTGTCTCACTGCCTCGGCCCCGTGGCCTGCAACAATCACGGTCTTTTCGGGGGCAAGGCCGCCGCCGGCGCGCATTGCATGCACGATCATCGGCGCGCCGCCAATAGGGTGTAGAACCTTAGGTAAGTTGGAATTCATCCGCGTCCCCATACCGGCCCCAAGAATAATCAATGCTGTTGTCATGTCCCACACGCGCCCTTCGTTTTGCTGCCTTCTACCTGACACCGCGATTATCGCAAGGGTTTGGGGGTTCACATCCAATTACGTATCGTTACAAAAAGGAGAAACGCATTTCCAAGCTAAGGGGCCGATGATGCCAACAGTCGTGTTTGATCTTGATGGCACATTGGCCGACACCAGCGGTGATCTGCTTGGGGCCGCGAACAGTTGCTTTCGTGGTCTGGGCTTGGGTAACCTGCTTGGACCTAACGACAAAGGCACTGCGCTCAAAGGCGGGCGTGCGATGCTGCGCCTTGGGTTTAGCCGTGTTGCGGGCTTTGACGAGACCGATGTCGACGCAAACTATCAGCCGCTGTTGGTGGCCTACGCCAGCGATATCGACACGCATACCGTTCTGTACGACGGCGCAATGGATGCAGTCCGTGCGCTTAAGGCGGCAGGCTACAAGGTGGCGATTTGCACCAACAAACCCGAAGGACTGGCTGAAATATTAATGACCAGCCTTGGTGTTCGCCATGAATTTGCGGCGCTATTGGGGGCTGATACGCTGCCCGTGCGCAAACCTGACCCCGAACATCTGTTTGAAACTGTGCGGCGTGCGGGCGGCGATCCTACGCGGTGTGTGCTTGTCGGGGACACGGCGACAGACCGCGACACATCCAAGAACGCAGGCGCCCCGTCAATCCTTGTGACCTTTGGCCCGTCGGGCGGCGATATGGCCGCATTGGCGCCCGAAGGTCTGATCGATAACTACGATGAATTGATGGGTGAAGTCATCCGACTGATCGGCCCTGCATAATCTGGATTGACGATGCGCGATGCGCCCCCCAATGTCCGCCCATGACAGATAAATTTACCGGCAGCTTTACGCAGCAAGACCCCATCCCCCAAGCAGGCATCGATGCGGCCTTGGCCGTTATGCAGCACGGGCGCCTACATCGCTATAACACCTCTGGCGACGAAATCGCCGAAGCGGCGTTAATGGAACAAGAATTTGCCGCACAAACCGGCGCAAAATACTGCCTTGCGGTGGCCTCTGGGGGCTATGCGATGACCACCGCGCTGCGGGCCTGCGGCGTTGGGCACGGTGATACAGTCTTAACCAATGCGTTCACGCTTGCGCCCGTTCCAGGGGCGATCGCAGCAGTCGGCGGTAAACCGATTTTTGTTGGTGTGACCGAAGACTTAGTGATTGATCTTGGTGATCTGGCGGGAAAACTTCATCAAGCCCGCGTCTTGCTGCTGTCGCATATGCGCGGACACATTTGCGATATGACCGCCTTGATGGATATGTGCAACGCGGCAGGTGTCACCGTGATTGAGGACTGTGCCCATACCATGGGGGCCGCGTGGGACGGTGTGCCATCTGGGCGCTGGGGCAAGTTTGGCTGCTATTCAACACAAACCTATAAACACGTAAATTCCGGTGAGGGCGGTTTGCTGATCTCCGACGACGCCGACGGCATGGCCCGCGCGATCATGTTATCGGGCAGCTATATGTTGTTCGAAAAACACCGCGCCGCGCCGCCACCCGAAACATTCGCACAGATCAAATACGAGACACCCAATATTTCAGGACGCATGGACAACCTGCGCGCCGCCATTCTGCGCCCACAACTGCGCGACCTCGCCACACAAGCGAAACGCTGGAACGATCGCTATGGGGTCTTGGCGGACGGCCTGACCGACGTGGCGGGGCTAAAACTGCCGCATCGGCCTGCGCAAGAATCTTTTATCGCATCCTCATTCCAATTCCTGCTGCTCGATTGGGATCAGGCCAAAGTCCAAGACGTATTGCAGCGTTGCGCAGCCCGCGGTGTAGAACTGAAATGGTTCGGCGGCGCGGAGCCCACAGGCTTTACTAGCCGCTACGAAAGTTGGCGTTTCGCACAGTCGGCACCTATGCCCGCGTCCGACCGCATTCTTGCAGGCATCATCGACATGCGGTTGCCACTGACATTCAGCTTGGAAGATTGCGCTCAGATCGCGGGCATCATCCGCGCAGAGGTCAGCGCTGTTTTTCAGGCGGCCTAACATAAATCGGTGGACTCGGACGGCACGTCGCGCCTATAAATGAACACCTGTTCAATTAAGCGAGATGTCCAATGTTTCACGCCACTATGACCTTTGATTTGGGCGAAGATACCAACGCCCTGCGCGATTTTGTGCATGCTTGGGCGCAAGAGCGTGTCAAACCGATGGCCGCTCAGGTCGATGTGGATAACCTGTTTCCGTCAGCGCTTTGGAAAGAGATGGGCGACCTTGGGTTGCTCGGGGTGACTGTCCCCGAGGAATTTGGCGGCGCAGGCATGTCCTATCTTGCCCATACTGTCGCGGTCGAAGAAATCGCGCGCGCCAGCGCATCGGTGTCGCTGTCCTACGGGGCGCATTCGAACCTTTGCGTCAATCAGATCAAACTGAACGGGACAGATGATCAAAAAGCAAAGTACCTGCCCAAACTGGTATCAGGCGATCACGTCGGTGCGCTTGCGATGTCCGAAGCAGGTGCTGGCTCCGATGTCGTGTCGATGTCGCTACGGGCGGAAAAACGCAACGATCACTACCGCCTGAACGGTAACAAATACTGGATCACAAACGGGCCAGAAGCGGAAACGCTAATCGTTTATGCCAAATCGGACCCTGACGCAGGCGCCAAAGGCATCACCGCGTTTCTCATCGAAAAAGACATGGTGGGTTTCAGCACCTCACCGCATTTTGAAAAACTCGGCATGCGCGGGTCCAACACTGCAGAACTGATATTCGACGATGTGCGCGTCCCGTTCGAAAACGTGCTCGGCGAAGAGGGCAAGGGCGTCCGCGTCCTGATGTCCGGCCTCGATTACGAGCGGGTCGTGCTGGCGGGCATCGGACTTGGGATCATGGCGGCCTGTCTGGATGAAATCATGCCCTATCTGTCGACCCGCAAGCAATTTGGCCAACCCATCGGTAACTTTCAACTGATGCAAGGCAAGATTGCCGATATGTACACCGCGATGAACTCGGCACGTGCCTATGTCTACGAAGTGGCGCGGTCCTGCGACAAAGGCACCGTAACCCGCCAAGACGCCGCCGCTTGCTGTCTGTATGCATCCGAACAAGCGATGGTGCAGGCGCATCAAGCCGTGCAAGCAATGGGCGGAGCAGGCTTTATGGCCGACGCACCCGTCGCGCGTTTGTTCCGTGACGCCAAGCTGATGGAAATCGGGGCAGGCACATCCGAAATCCGACGCATGCTGATCGGCCGCGAAATGATGGGGGCGATGTGATGATCGCCTATTATCACAGTGGGATGCGACGCGCATGACCCGCCAAACACATTTAGATGCGCTTGCTGACATCGCTGAGGCCGCAGCCCATGCCGCGGCAGGTGGCGGTGAAAAGTCGCGTGCGCGTCATTTATCGCGTTGCAAAATGCTTCCGCGCGACCGTGTGGCCAACCTTCTTGATGCCGGATCGCCATTCTTGGAAATCGGCGCAACAGCGGCCCATGGCATGTACGACGGGGCGGCGCCTTGCGCGGGCGTGATCGCAGGTATCGGCACTGTATCAGGCACCCAAGTTATGGTCGTTTGCAATGACGCGACCGTCAAAGGCGGCACCTATTACCCGATGACCGTCAAAAAACACCTGCGCGCCCAAGAGATTGCGGCGGCTTGCAATCTTCCCTGCGTCTACCTTGTTGACAGCGGCGGCGCGAACCTGCCCAACCAAGACGAGGTATTCCCTGATCGCGACCACTTTGGACGGATATTTTATAACCAAGCTAACATGTCCGCCGCTGGCATCCCGCAAATCGCAGTCGTCATGGGCAGCTGCACTGCGGGCGGCGCATATGTGCCCGCGATGGCCGACGTTTCAATCATTGTGCGCGACCAAGGTACGATCTTTCTGGCAGGCCCACCGCTGGTCAAAGCCGCCACAGGCGAAGTCGTCAGCGCCGAAGATCTTGGCGGCGGCGATGTTCACACGCGCCTGTCAGGCGTGGCCGACTATCTGGCCGAAGACGATGCACATGCGCTGGCACTTGCGCGCCAAGCCGTCGCGAATTGTGCGATCCGGCCCGCAAACCCGCTGCGCCGTGACCCGCTGCCACCAAAACTGGACCCTGACACGCTGTTCGACATCGTGCCCGCCGACCTGCGCACGCCATATGACATCCGCGAGGTCATCAAACGGATCGTCGACAACTCTGACTTTGATGAATTCAAAGCCCGCTTTGGTGACACGTTGGCCACAGGATTTGCGCATATCGACGGCTACCCCTGCGGAATAGTTGCCAACAACGGGGTGCTGTTTTCGGAGGCCGCGCAAAAAGGCGCGCATTTTGTGGAACTCTGCAGCCAACGCAAAATCCCGCTGATATTCCTGCAAAACATCACTGGCTTCATGGTTGGGCAGAAATACGAGAACGAAGGCATCGCACGCCACGGAGCCAAGATGGTCACCGCAGTTGCCACAACATCAGTGCCAAAAATCACAATGGTTGTCGGCGGATCGTTTGGGGCGGGAAACTATGGCATGGCAGGGCGCGCCTATAGCCCAGACTTCATGTGGTCATGGCCGACCAGCCGGATTGGAGTCATGGGGGGTGAACAAGCCGCAGGGGTGCTTGCATCTGTCAAACGCGACGCGATTGAACGCCAAGGCGGTGAATGGTCTGCAAATGAAGAAGCGGCGTTCAAGCAACCCACCATCGACATGTTTACCGAGCAATCCCACCCGCTTTATGCCTCCGCGCGGCTTTGGGACGACGGGATCATCGACCCACGCAAATCCCGCGATGTGTTGGCACTGTCGTTGCGGGCTTGCATGAATAAGGATATACTAGACACACGCTTTGGCGTGTTCAGGATGTAGCAGATGGATGCCACATCATTTGCCTATGCGGTGTTGTTGCTTGCGGGGCTCGTTGGGGTCGCCAATTTGCTCGCGCCATACGAAAGCCTGACGGCAGAAGGCTGCACGCTGAATTATGTCTATGACGGGGATACCGTTGCATTGGATTGCACAGATGGCCGCAAGACGGCGCGTCTAGTTGGGTTAGACACACCAGAAATCAAAGACTCCGGCTGTGAGGCTGAAAAGGCGCTGGGCGACGAAGCCACGTTGCGGCTTCGTGAACTCGCAGCATCGGGTGAGGTGACCTTTGACGCCAATGGCTACGACAAATACGGGCGCGTATTGGCCGTTATGAAAGTCGACGGTGCAGATGTGTCTAGGACCTTGATCAATGAAGGCTTGGCTGTGGCCTATGCAGGCGGCAAGCGGATCAATTGGTGCCGCAAGTTGGGATGAATGATAATGTTTGATAAAGTTCTCATTGCGAACAGAGGCGAGATAGCTTGCCGGATTATCCACACCGCGCGCGCGCTGGGCGTGCAAACCGTCGCGGTCTACTCAGACGCAGACCAAGCGGCACTGCATGTAACCCAAGCCGATCAGGCCGTGCGACTTGGCGCAGCCCCTGTGGCCGACAGCTACCTGCGCGGCGACCTGATCATCCAAGCGGCCTTGGACACAGGCGCGCAAGCTATTCACCCCGGATACGGGTTCTTGTCCGAAAACCCCGACTTCGCATCTGCGGTTGTCGCCGCCGGACTGGTGTTCATCGGCCCATCCGCAGATGCGATCCGCGCCATGGGGCTCAAAGATGCGGCCAAGGCGTTGATGCAGGCGGCAGGCGTGCCTGTAGTCCCCGGCTATCACGGGCCCGACCAAACGGTACAAACCCTCGCCCATGAAGCCGACCAAATAGGCTATCCCGTCTTGATAAAAGCAGTCGCAGGCGGCGGCGGCAAAGGCATGCGGCTTGTTGAAAACCCCGCCGATTTCACCGAATCCCTCGCGTCAGCACAAGCAGAAGCAAAAACGTCATTCGGCAACGCCGATGTCCTGATTGAAAAATATGTCACCCACCCGCGCCACATCGAAGTACAGGTGTTTGGCGACGGCATTGACGCGGTGCATTTGTTTGAGCGAGACTGCTCGCTACAACGCCGCCATCAAAAGGTCATTGAGGAAGCACCAGCCCCCGGTATGACCGACGTAATGCGCAAAACGATGGGCGACGCTGCTGTGAAGGCCGCAAAGGCGATTGGCTATGCGGGCGCAGGCACGATCGAATTTATCGTCGACGGTTCGGACGGACTGCGCGCTGATCGGTTCTGGTTCATGGAAATGAACACGCGCCTTCAAGTCGAACACCCTGTAACCGAAGCAATTACAGGCGTTGATTTGGTCGCATGGCAATTACGCGTCGCCGCAGGTGGAACACTACCGCTGACGCAAGATCAACTCTCCATCAATGGCCACAGCTTCGAGGCCCGCATCTACGCCGAAGACGTGCCCGCAGGGTTTCTGCCCGCAACAGGGCAGCTGACCCACCTGACATTCCCGACGGATGCACGCATCGACAGTGGCGTCGTCGCTGGCTCTGAAATTTCACCGTGGTACGACCCGATGATCGCCAAGCTCACGGTACACGGCCCAACCCGACAGATAGCCCTGAAACGCTTGCAAACAGCGCTGGGCAATACAGAGGCAGCAGGCACAACAACAAACCTTAATTTCCTGCGCAAACTGGCCGCTCAGACAGATTTTGCAGCGGGCAATGTCGACACAGGACTTATCGCGCGCAACCGCGACGCACTTTGCACCGAAAGTGCGGCTGCTCCGCTTGATATCGCAGTTGCAGCGATCACGGCCATGGGGCTAGCAGCGCCAATGCACACACAAGCAGGCTTTGCGCTTTGGGCGCCGCTTGCGCAATCCGTGACGCTCCAACGCGGCGAGGAACAGTTCAGCATCGCAGTGACGATCACCGGACAATCAACGCTGGACGTCCACATTGATGACGCCACGCTCTCCCTGACAGCACAAGGCACAGACTGGGCCGCAAATGGACAGCGCTGCCATGCAGTTAGGCACAATGACCAGATCAGCGTCTTTGGCCCGCAAACCATCACCTTCACACAACGCAATCCGCTGGATCGCGGCGGGGTGACCGCAGGTGGGGACACCGTGACAGCCCCGATGCCCGGCCTAATCCAAGATGTGGCCGTCGCAACAGGTGATCAAGTCACCCAAGGTCAGCGCTTGGTCGTACTAGAGGCGATGAAAATGGAACATATCCTGCGCGCCCCGCGTGATGGCACTGTGCAAAGCGTTTCAGCGAGCAAAGGCGGCCAAGTCAGCGCCGGCGATATGCTTGTCGCACTGGAACCAGACACATGAGCGATTTTGTCACCCTCCACGAGGTAGGCCCCCGCGATGGCTTGCAAAACGAGCCAAATCTGATTGCGACCGCAGACAAAGTCCGGCTAATCAACCTGCTTGGCACATCTGGCTTGCGACATATTGAGGTTGGCAGTTTCGTCAGCCCCAAATGGGTGCCGCAAATGGCCGATACAGCGCGGGTGCTGGCACAGATCGCCCCCACCACTGCGCAAACTGCTGTCCTTGTGCCAAACATGAAAGGCTGGGATGGCTTCGTCGCGGCGCGCCAACCAAGCACCGATTACCAAGTCGCTGTCTTCATTTCGGCCTCCGAAGGATTTTCGCAAAGCAACCTTGGATGCTCTATCGCAGATAGCGTGGACCGCTTGGCGCCTGTGATTGCTGCGGCGCAATTGGCAGGGGTCGCCGTGCGCGGCTATGTGTCTTGCGTAACAGATTGCCCATTTGATGGACCAATGGCACCTGCGGCTGTCGCACGCGCGGTCGGCATGCTGCGAAACCTCGCGCCGATGCCCATCTCGCTTGGTGATACCATCGGGCACGGAACCCCGCACACGATCGCGGCCATGCTGCGGGCTGTGTTGGTGCACACCCCTGCGCAGGATCTCGCTGGGCATTTCCATGACACAGGCGGGCGCGCGATTGATAACATTTCCCTCAGCCTCGATATGGGGCTGCGGGCGTTTGACACGGCAGTGGGCGGCTTGGGCGGTTGCCCTTACGCACCCGGCGCACCGGGCAATGTGGCGACCGAAACTGTGCTTGCAAGACTGCATGCAGACGGTATTCACACGGGGGTCGACGCAGATGTGATCGCCCAAGCGGCAGAACTGGCAAAAGGAATGCGCTCATGACCGTGACGCTAACAATCGACCAACGCGGCGTGGCGACGCTCATACTAAACCGCCCTGACAAGCATAATGCGATGTCTGCACAGATGATCAGCGACTTGACGGATGCGGCCCAAAACATCCGTGCAAACGCAGATATTCGGGTTGTGGTGTTGGGGGCAAACGGGGCGTCATTTTGCGCTGGCGGTGACCTAAACTGGATGCGCGACCAAATGGCGGCAGACACGGCGACGCGCAGGGCGGGGGCGACGGCATTGGCGCAAATGCTCGGGGCGCTCAACACGCTGCCGCAACCTGTGATCGGACGTATTCACGGCAATGCTTTTGGGGGCGGGATCGGGCTGGCTTGCATCTGCGACGTGGCCATCGGCGTGACCGGTGCAAAGTTCGGCCTGACCGAGACAAAACTCGGGCTGATCCCCGCAACAATAGGTCCCTATGTGCTGGCCCGCATGGGCGAATCCTTTGCGCGGCGGGTGTTCATGTCGTCGCGGGTCTTTGACGCGTCCGAGGCCGAAACCTACGGGATCATTGCCAAGGCAGTCAGCCTCGAAACGCTTGATGCGGCCATAGAGGCAGAGGTCACACCTTACCTCAATTGCGCCCCAAATGCAGTTGCCGCAGCCAAGGCATTGGCACGCAGGCTCGGCCCCACAATCGACGACACAACTGTGACCGCATCCATCGATGCGCTGATTGCGGCGTGGGACGGGAAAGAGGCGGCACAGGGAATTGCTGCATTTTTCGACAAACAGCCACCACCTTGGGCGAAATAGACGTGCAAAAACGCCGCCAATCTAGGGTCGGCGATGGTTGACCATATTGGGGCGCGGGGGTAAGTGTGGGCCAACAGATTGTAGCACCGCGCGTAGCGTGGCCATTGGCCTAAGGATAGACCCTTGCAAGAGATGCTGAACGAATACCTTCCTATCATGATCTTTTTGGGGCTAGCGATTGCGCTGGGCCTGATTTTGATCCTTGCCGCCGCGGTCATCGCTGTGCGCAATCCGGACCCTGAAAAAGTGTCGGCCTACGAATGTGGGTTCAACGCATTTGATGACGCGCGCATGAAATTTGATGTGCGGTTCTACCTCGTGTCGATCCTGTTCATCATCTTCGACCTCGAGGTTGCATTCCTGTTCCCATGGGCTGTGGCCTTCAAAGACATCTCAATGGTCGGGTTCTGGTCGATGATGGTCTTCCTCGGGGTGCTGACAATCGGCTTTGCATACGAATGGAAAAAGGGAGCGCTCGAATGGGAGTGATGACCGGAGCCAATACGGCTGGCGCAGACAAAGAACACGGCACACAGCTGTTGAACGCAGAATTGCAGGACAAGGGTTTCCTTGTGACCAGCTCTGCGGACATGGTGAACTGGGCGCGCACAGGGTCCTTGCACTGGATGACATTTGGGCTGGCCTGCTGTGCGGTTGAAATGATGCACACATCCATGCCGCGCTATGACCTTGAACGGTTTGGGACAGCGCCGCGCGCATCCCCGCGTCAGTCCGACCTGATGATCGTTGCGGGCACACTGACCAACAAAATGGCCCCTGCGCTGCGCAAAGTTTACGACCAAATGCCAGAGCCACGCTATGTGATCTCAATGGGGTCCTGCGCAAACGGCGGCGGCTACTACCACTATTCTTATAGCGTTGTGCGCGGCTGTGACCGGATTGTCCCCGTCGACATCTATGTACCCGGCTGCCCGCCAACCGCAGAGGCACTGCTTTACGGCATCCTGCAACTGCAACGCAAAATCCGCCGGACAGGGACGATCACACGATGACTGAAGCACTTCAGGAACTGGGCACCCACCTTGAAATGAAACGCACTGATTGCGTGTTGTCTTGGGAAGTCAGCAACGACGAGCTGACAGTAACAATCGCTCCAACGTCTTTGGTGGCATTTGTTGAGTTCCTCAAATCCGACGGCGCATGCCAATTCTCATCTCTCGTTGATATCACCGCCGTTGATTACCCACAGCGCAGCAAGCGGTTTGACGTGATCTATCACTTCTTGTCGATGTACCAGAACCACCGGATCCGCCTGCGGGTGCAAATCCGCGAAGGCGAGATGGTCCCGTCAATCATCGACGTGCACCCGTCTTCCAACTGGTTCGAACGCGAAATTTTCGACATGTTCGGCATCTTGTTTACAGGCCACCCCGACCTGCGGCGCATCCTGACCGACTACGGCTTCCGCGGGCATCCGTTGCGCAAAGATTTCCCAACCACAGGCTACATGGAAGTCCGGTACGACGAAGTGCAAAAGCGCGTCGTCTACGAACCCGTATCCTTGGTCCAAGAATACCGCCAGTTCGACTTTATGTCGCCATGGGAAGGGGCCGAATACATCCTACCCGGTGATGACAAAGCCAAGGAGGCTGCCAAATGATGGACGGCGATATCCGCGTGAACAAATATGACGACGGCACCTCTGATGCGCTGACCGGCGAACAGAAGATCCGCAATTTCAACATCAACTTCGGCCCGCAACACCCTGCGGCCCACGGCGTTTTGCGTCTGGTGTTGGAGCTTGACGGTGAAATCGTAGAACGCTGCGATCCACATATTGGCCTGCTGCACCGTGGCACTGAAAAGCTGATGGAAAGCCGGACCTACCTACAAAACCTGCCATATCTGGACCGGCTTGATTACGTGGCGCCAATGAACCAAGAACATGCTTGGTGCTTGGCCATTGAAAAGCTGACAGGCACGGTTGTGCCGCGTCGCGCATCCCTGATCCGCGTACTGTATTCCGAAATCGGCCGCGTGTTGTCGCACCTTTTGAACGTGACCACACAGGCGATGGACGTTGGCGCGCTCACCCCGCCGCTTTGGGGCTTTGAAGAGCGCGAAAAGCTGATGGTGTTCTATGAACGCGCCTCTGGCGCACGTCTTCACGCGGCCTACTTCCGGCCCGGCGGCGTCCACCAAGACCTGCCAGCCGACCTGATTGAAGACATCGACACTTGGGCCGTTGAATTCCCGAAAGTCATGGCAGACATCGACGGCTTGCTGACTGAAAACCGTATTTTCAAACAGCGTAACTGCGATATCGGCGTCGTGAGCGAACAAGAAATCCAAGATTGGGGTTTTTCTGGCGTTATGGTGCGTGGGTCTGGCCTTGCATGGGATTTGCGTCGTGCACAGCCCTACGAATGCTACGATGAATTCGAATTCGAAATTCCCGTGGGCAAAAACGGCGACTGCTATGATCGGTACCTGTGCCGCATGGAAGAAATGCGCCAGTCTACATCCATCATCCGTCAGGCCTGCGAAAAGCTGCGCAATGAACCTGGCGATGTGATGGCACGCGGCAAGATGACACCGCCCACACGCGGCGAAATGAAAACCTCAATGGAAGCCTTGATCCACCACTTTAAACTTTACACCGAAGGGTTTCACGTGCCCGCAGGCGAAGTTTACGCAGCCGTCGAAGCCCCCAAAGGCGAATTTGGCGTGTTCCTCGTGGCTGATGGGTCCAATAAACCGTACCGCGCTAAACTGCGCGCACCGGGATATTTGCACCTGCAAGCGATGGATCACATCGCATCTGGACACCAACTGGCAGACGTGGCCGCCATTATCGGCACCATGGACGTCGTATTCGGGGAAATCGACAGATGATCCGCGCCACAACAGTCATCGCATTTGTTGGCCTATCGGCTTGCACGACGATCACCGATTTTCGTTCGTCGATGGGTGGCGTTAAAAAACCGTTTCGCGTGACACCCACAGCCGTCGCCCCTCAGACGCAAGTCCTCACCGCCAAAGAACGGCTTATTGCCGCGATCGAAGGGCAGGGCTGCGAATTGAACGCGACCAACGTCAATGCGGTTCTGGCCGATGCGGTGATCAACCGCGAAGAATTGCTGCAACTGACCCCACAACTGCAATCCGAAGGTCGGGTTGAAGTCTCAGGTAGCGGCGCTATCCGCTCTACCTCGGCTATTTGTATTTAACGCTTAAGCGACCGGAACACTTTTATGCTGCGCAGACTACACAAAGATCAGCCCGAAACGTTTGCGTTTACATCCGCAAACCAAAAATGGGCTGAGGCCCAGATCACGAAATATCCTGCGGGCCGTCAGGCCTCCGCGATCATTCCTCTTTTGTGGCGTGCGCAAGAACAGACCGGCTGGCTGACACGCCCCGCGATTGAACAGGTTTGCGCAATGCTTGACCTTGCCTATATTCGTGGGCTCGAAGTGGCGTCTTTCTACTTTATGTTCCAACTGCAGCCTGTGGGCTCCGTGGCACATATCCAAGTCTGCGGCACCCTGTCTTGCATGATTTGCGGCGCCGAAGACCTGATCGGAATTTGCCGTGAAAAGATCGCTGACAAAGCACATGCGCTCTCCGCAGATGGCCGATTTTCATGGGAAGAAGTCGAATGCTTGGGCTCTTGTGCCAACGCGCCAATGGCCCAGATTGGCAAAGACTATTACGAAGACCTGACCGCCGCACGCTTTACCGAAATCCTTGATGAATTGGCCGCAGGGCAGGTTCCTGTGCCGGGTCCACAAAACGGTCGCTACGCTGCCGAGCCGCTTAAGGGTCTGACAACGCTACAAGATTATGATAGCGGCAAGACGCAGTATAATGCGTCCGTCCAACTGGCTGTTGATCTTGGCGACACGATCAAACGGATCGACGGAACCGAAGTCCCGCTTTTGACACCGTGGTTGGGCAAAGCTGTACCAGCGAAAAAGAAAGCCGCGCCAAAGGCTAAGCCTGCGATCGCAAAAGCAGCGCCCAAACCAGACGCCGCTGCAACTGGCAAAAAGCCCCGCACAATGACGGCCCCACGCAAGTCGGGCGCTGACGATCTGAAACTCATTAGTGGTGTTGGGCCAAAACTCGAAACCGTTCTGAACGGTCTTGGGTTCTGGCATTTTGACCAAGTGGCAAAGTGGACAACCGCCGAGATCGCGTGGGTTGATAGTAATTTGAAGTTCAAAGGGCGTATCGAACGCGATGATTGGATGGCTCAGGCTGCCAAACTTGCCAAAGCCTAGCCGCTAAATAGGGCAGTTTCGACACAATGACCCACATAATAGGGTGTTTGGGTCGCAAAAGGCTTCAATTATTATCGCGATCCTGCTTATCGTGACGTCGCTGCTCTGCGCTATGGCTGTCACCATGGTGGAAAAGTTGTGAAATAGACGGGTAAAGCGTGGACAATACCGCGCGCCCTCAGGGAGAATGAAGACAATGACTGATATTGCACCAAAACGGAACGGGATCATCGCGATCTCAGCCATCTTCGGCCTATTGGCCGCAGTAGTGGCGCTGTTTGCATTTGCATATAGCGTATTAGGCGCCATTTTGATCGGGTTGATCGTCGCGGTTATCGTGGCGATAATCTTGTGGATGAGCTGGCAGGACGCTAGTTCTGGAACTGCAAGCGACGCAACCATTGCAGCCGCGACATCTAGCGCCGCAGCGCGCACTGATGCGACAGCAACAGCGGTTTCTCCAGCAGCGGCCAAGCCAGCAGCAGCGAAAGCGGCGGCCAAGCCAGCAGCAGCGAAAGCAGCGGCCAAGCCAGCAGCAGCGAAAGCGGCGGCCAAGCCAGCAGCAGCGAAAGCAGCGGCCAAGCCAGCAGCAACAAAAGCAGCAGCTAAGCCAGCGGTATTGGCAAAAGCCCGTGCCGGCGGTGCTGACAATCTGAAAATGATTAAAGGCGTTGGCCCCGTGCTTGAAAAAGCACTGCACACCACGGGTGTTTTCCACTTTGATCAGGTTGGGGCTTGGACCAAAGCTGATGCAGAATGGTTTGACGATAACGTCAAAGGTGCAAATGGCCGCGTCATCCGTGACGGTTGGGTCAAGCAAGCAAAAATCTTGGCTAAAGGCGGCACAACCGAGTTTTCGGCTAGAGTAAAGAAGGGCGGCGTTTACTAAACGCTGGCTAAATAACAATGGCGCAGGGAAAAAACAAATCTGGGGCAGGGCAACGCACGGCGATTGTTGTTGCTGCAACGGGGATACTTTGGATCTGCGCAAATCTTGCGGGCGAATTTTTGGGGCTGTCGGTACGTATACGGACGCTTTTTGATCTTATCGCGCTGGCAGCTTTCGGGTTTGCGCTTTATATGACATTTAACCTGTGGCGCGCACGCCAACACGACAAGGATGATGGCTAATGCTGAAAGACCAAGACCGGATTTTCACCAACCTTTATGGCATGCACGACCGGACCCTCAAGGGGGCTCAGGCGCGTGGGCATTGGGATGGCACAGCCGCTATCATCAAAAAGGGCCGCAGTTTCATCATCGACGAGATGAAAGCATCTGGTTTGCGTGGCCGTGGTGGTGCTGGTTTTCCAACAGGTCTGAAATGGTCATTCATGCCAAAAGAAAGCGACGGCCGCCCGTCCTATCTGGTTGTGAACGCTGACGAATCCGAACCAGGCACATGCAAAGACCGCGAGATCATGCGCCACGATCCGCACACATTGGTTGAAGGCTGCCTGATCGCGTCTTTCGCGATGAATGCCAACGCCTGCTACATCTATATTCGTGGCGAATACATCCGCGAACGCGAAGCGCTGCAAGCCGCCATCGACGAAGCCTACGCGGCTGGTCTGGTCGGCAAAAACGCTGCAAAATCCGGCTGGGATTTTGACATCTATTTGGCCCATGGAGCAGGGGCCTATATCTGCGGCGAAGAAACTGCATTGCTGGAATCACTTGAAGGCAAAAAAGGCATGCCGCGCATGAAGCCGCCATTTCCTGCGGGGGCTGGCCTGTATGGCTGCCCGACTACAGTGAACAACGTGGAATCGATTGCGGTTGTACCTACAATTTTGCGCCGTGGCGGCAGCTGGTTCTCGGGCATTGGTCGCGCCAATAACGCAGGCACCAAGCTGTTTGCGATCTCTGGGCACGTCAACAATCCCTGCGTTGTCGAGGAAGAAATGGGCATCCCATTTGAAGAGCTGATCGAAAAGCATTGCGGCGGTATCCGTGGCGGCTGGGACAATCTTAAGGCTGTTATTCCGGGCGGATCATCCGTGCCAAACGTGCGCGGCGCAGACATGCGCGACGCGATCATGGACTTTGACGGGCTGAAAGAAAAAGGGTCTTCCCTTGGCACTGCGGCGGTCATCGTGATGGATAATTCCACCGATATGATCAAAGCTGTCTGGCGTTTGTCCAAGTTCTATAAGCACGAATCTTGTGGTCAATGTACGCCGTGCCGCGAAGGCACTGGCTGGATGATGCGCGTCATGGCCCGCCTTGTCGAAGGCAACGCATCTGTCGAAGAAATCGACATGCTGCTTGATGTGACAAAACAGGTCGAAGGCCACACAATCTGTGCGCTTGGTGATGCAGCCGCTTGGCCAATCCAAGCCCTGATCAAGAACTTTCGTGGCGACATCGAAGACCGGATTGCGCATAAACGCGGCGCAATTGCAGCTGAATGAAGCGGCAGACCAAAATCGATAGACGCGGCAGTGGATTAAGCTGGCGCGCTTTTGCGTTTTCCTTTGCCGTTTATATTCTGGGTATGGCGACAACGATCTTTGGGGCACAAAATCTGGTGCTGTATTATGCAGGGCTTGCGTTGATCGCGGTCGGCGCAATTGCAGTTTCGACGGCGGTGGTTGACGGGTTGCTGTCAGTTTCTCGGGCATTTCGCACCGCATTGGCTTTGGCCGCTTTGGGGATCATCGCCTACGTCATCTGGACTGCAGTCGCGCCCTGATGTGTGGAAGCACCCCACAACGACATCTCGCTGAACTCAATATTGGCCGCCTTATTGCCCCGCGAGATGATCCGCGCGTCGCTGATTTCATGAACAATCTCGACCGGATCAACGGACTTGGCAAACGGATGCCTGGATATGTTTGGATGATGGAAGGCGACGAGGGCGAAGGAAATACCGCAACCGCTATTGACGGTGACCCACGGTATATTCCGAACCTCACAGTCTGGGAAACGCCGGCCCACTTGCAAACATTTGTGTACGACACGCTACATGCCAAATTCATGCACCGACGCGCCGAATGGTTCGAGGTTTTGGGCGAAATGCACTTTGTTATGTGGTGGGTGCCTGTCGGGCATAAACCCACATTGGCCGAGGCCTTGGCAAAACTTGAACATCTGCGCAGCCATGGCGACAGCGATGATGCGTTCGGCTGGGACTATATGCGCGCCAAGATGGCGCCATCCGCGTAAACCCGCCAACAAAACTGAAAACTGCGATCTGTTATTGAATAACAACGTGGAACGGTCGACATCTAACCCAAGCAGGGCGATGCGCCCGTATCCAAAAGAAAGACTTGGCCCATGAAAAAGACACCAGCAATTGCATTGGCAATCTGCGTGACCGTCGCAGGCTTTAGCGGCGCCGTTTCAGCGGACCCCGCGCTAAAAGACGTCGCACATGTGCGCGAGGGCCTTATCGCCACCGGCATGGCGGTTGAGTTATCCAACAGATGCAGCAGCATCAGTCCGCGCCGTATTCGTGGAATCAACTATCTGTTTTCGTTGCGAAAACATGCCTTCGACCTCGGGTTTTCTCGCGCTGAAGTGGACGCATATACCAACGACAAAACCGAAGAAAATCGGCTGATTGTAATCGCTTATGGCCGGTTGCAAGACCTCGGCGCTGTCGCCGGTGACGAGGCCAGTTATTGCGCCGTAGGCCGTGCGCAAATCGCCGAAGGCAACGCAATTGGACGGCTGTTGCGCTAACCCTTTTGGGTACATCGACAATTATTCAAGACGCTGCCCCGAAAGAAGCCACTTTCGCGGCGGTTTTTTTGTCAATCTGACTGGCATCGCGGGCCATGTCGCGTTAGAACCCAAGCAGACTGCACCCCAATAATTGGGTGTGCGGTGCAATGGGAATATAAAGGCGCGCTATGTCTGATCTTCGCAAAGTTGTTATCGATGGAAATGAGGTCGAGGTCGACGGGGCAATGACCCTGATTCAGGCCTGTGGCGAGGCGGGCGTCGAAATCCCGCGTTTCTGTTATCATGAACGTCTTTCGATTGCTGGCAACTGCCGCATGTGTCTGGTCGAAGTTGTCGGTGGCCCGCCCAAACCTGCCGCATCTTGCGCCATGCAGGTCAAAGATTTGCGCCCCGGTCCTGAAGGCCAGCCACCCGTTGTGAAAACCAATTCGCCGATGGTCAAAAAGGCCCGTGAAGGCGTGATGGAATTCCTCCTGATCAACCATCCGCTTGATTGCCCGATCTGCGACCAAGGCGGCGAATGCGATCTGCAAGATCAAGCCATGGCTTATGGTGTCGATTTCTCCCGCTTCCGCGAACCAAAGCGTGCAACCGACGATCTTGATCTCGGCCCGCTTGTCGAAACCCACATGACCCGCTGTATTTCGTGCACTCGTTGCGTGCGCTTCACCACAGAAGTCGCTGGCATTCACCAGATGGGTCAAACCGGTCGCGGCGAAGACGCCGAAATCACATCCTACTTGGGCGAAACCCTCGACAGTAACCTGCAGGGCAACATCATTGACTTGTGCCCCGTTGGCGCGCTTGTGTCCAAACCATATGCATTCACCGCCCGTCCTTGGGAATTGACCAAGACTGAAACAATCGACGTGATGGATGGCCTAGGCGCAAACATACGCGTCGATACCAAAGGCCGCGAAGTCATGCGCATGCTGCCGCGCAACCATGACGGTGTGAACGAGGAATGGATTTCCGACAAAACCCGTTTTGTCTGGGACGGTCTGCGCCGCCAGCGCCTCGATACACCGTACATTCGCGAAAACGGCAAGCTACGCAAAGCAGGCTGGGGCGAAGCCCTCACTGCCGCTGCCGCCGCAATGAAGGGCAAAAAGATTGCTGGCCTCGTTGGTGATCTTGCGCCAACTGAAGCCGCATTTGCACTCAAAACATTGGTTCAATCGCAGGGCGGCAACGTCGAATGCCGCACTGATAACGCCGCACTGCCAGCGGGCAATCGCTCTGGCTATGTTGGAACCGCCGCGATCGAAGATATCGACAGCGCGGAAAAAATCCTGCTGATCGGCACGAACCCGAAAATGGAATCGCCGGTTCTGAACGCGCGTTTGCGTCAGGCATGGTCGCGCGGCGCAAACATCGCGCGCATCGGCACGCCAGTTGATCTGACCTATCCTGTTGAAGAGCTCGGGGCGAGCCGCGAAGCTCTCGCTAACCTTGACGCGTTGGATGAAAACACGCTTGTCATCATCGGCATGGGCGCATTGACAGAGGCCGACGGCGCAGCCGTACTCGGCACCGCAATGTCGAAATCTGGCGGCAAATTCTTGGTGCTGCATACGGCCGCTGGCCGCGTTGGCGCGATGGACGTGGATGCGACCACTGATGGGGGCCTAAAGGCCGCTGTCGACGGTGCGGACGTGATTTACAACATGGGCGCAGATGAACTGGACATCGATGCAGGCGCATTTGTGATCTATCAAGGCTCGCATGGCGACCGTGGTGCACACCGCGCTGACATCATCTTGCCAGCCGCAGCCTACACCGAAGAAAACGGCCTATTCGTAAACACCGAAGGACGGCCGCAGATGGCACAACGTGCGTCGTTTGCTCCTGGTGAAGCAAAAGAAAACTGGGCAATCCTGCGGGCATTGTCCGCTGAACTCGGTGCGACCTTGCCATTCGACAGCCTTAGCGCATTGCGCACAGCGATGATCGCGGCAAACCCGCATCTGGGCGCAATCGACGAAGTCGCTGCCAACGACTGGGCACCGCTTAAGGCCAAGAAAATGGGCAAGGCGAACTTCCGCTACGCCGTATCCGACTTCTACCTGACAAACCCAATCGCGCGGGCAAGCCAGTTGATGGCGGAACTCTCGGCAAACGCGAAAACGCGGGCATCTGCCGCGCTGGCCGCCGAATAAGTGAAGATTGCAGCGATCATATCCGCGCTGACGCTGACGGCCTGCACAGTTGCAGACCCGCAAGTGTTCCAAGCGCCAATGTCACCATCGTATGATGGGATCGAAACCCGTTTGCTCGACGGTGATTTGGTCAACTTTCGGGTGGCCATGACCGGCGCTGGTACGGTCGAACAAGTGACAAAATACGCCGAGTGCGCGGCTGCACAATATACGCTGATCCGTGGATACGGATTCTTGCGGCATGTGCGGACCCAAGCGGCGGAAAATGGTGGGCTTTGGTCCGCCGACGCAGTTTATACGATCTCTCCCGCGCTTCCGCGCGGGCTCAAGACAATTGACGCCGAAGTGGCCGTCGCCGATTGCGGCACGGCTGGCATTCCAACGGTGTAAGGAAACGAAAACTATGGTTGAATTTTTCACCAATACCAATCTGGGCATCGTGCTTGTGATCCTTGGACAGTGCCTTTTGGTGCTGATCCCGCTTTTGGTCGCGCTTGCGTTCCTAATGTATGCTGACCGGAAAATCTGGGCTGCTGTGCAGATGCGCAAAGGGCCAAACATGGTTGGGCCTTTCGGGTTGCTGCAATCATTCGCGGATTTCCTGAAATACATCGTCAAAGAGATCGTCGTGCCTGCGGGCGCCGACAAATTCGTATTTTTCCTTGCGCCAATGATCGCCTTTGTGCTGGCCGTCATCACATGGGCAGTGATCCCATTCAACGATGGCTGGGTGATTTCAAACATCAACGTGGCAATCTTGTATGTCTTCGCGATCTCGTCACTCGAAGTTTATGGCGTGATCATGGGCGGTTGGGCATCCAACTCCAAGTACCCGTTCCTCGGGTCTCTGCGGTCTGCGGCACAGATGATTTCCTACGAGGTCTCCATCGGCCTGATAATCATCGGTGTGATCATCTCCACAGGGTCCATGAACTTCGGTGATATCGTTGGCGCCCAAGAAGGCGGGTTCTTTAGCTGGTACTGGGTGGCGCATTTCCCGATGTTATTCCTGTTCTTTATTAGTGCCTTGGCTGAAACGAACCGACCACCGTTTGACCTACCAGAAGCAGAATCAGAACTCGTTGCAGGCTACCAAGTCGAATATTCATCAACCCCGTTCCTGCTATTTATGATCGGCGAGTTGATGGCTGTCGTGCTGATGTGCGCCCTTGTATCACTGCTGTTCTTAGGCGGATGGTTGTCACCCGTCAGCTTCTTGCCAGACGGCGTATTCTGGATGGTCCTGAAAATGAGCGCGGTCTTCTTCATGTTCTCCATGGTGAAGGCACTGACACCGCGCTACCGCTACGACCAACTGATGCGGATCGGCTGGAAAGTCTTCTTGCCGCTCTCCCTGTTCTGGGTCGTGTTGGTGTCGTTCCTTGCAAAATTTGAAGTTCTGGGGGGCTTTTGGGCTCGCTGGACAATGGGAGTTTAACCAATGAACGAACCATTTGATTATACCCGCACCGCCAAATACTTCCTCCTGATGGATTTCTGGAAGGCGTTTGGGCTCGGCATGAAATATTTCTTCAGCCCCAAGGCGACGCTGAACTACCCACATGAAAAGGGGCCACTTAGCCCGCGTTTCCGTGGTGAACATGCGCTGCGCCGCTATGCAAACGGTGAAGAACGCTGCATCGCATGTAAACTCTGCGAAGCAGTCTGCCCCGCGCAAGCCATCACAATCGACGCTGAACCGCGCGATGACGGGTCACGCCGGACCACACGCTATGACATCGACATGACGAAATGCATCTACTGCGGTTTTTGCCAAGAAGCCTGCCCAGTAGACGCAATCGTCGAAGGCCCGAATTTTGAGTTCTCAACAGAAACCCGTGAAGAGCTGTATTACGACAAAGATAAGCTTCTCGAAAACGGCGACCGTTGGGAAGCAGAGATCGCGCGCAACCTGGAAATGGATGCGCCGTACCGATGAATTTAGGATGGGTTTCATAAGATGGGTGCTTGGGGAACAGGTAGCTTTGACAACGACGGCGCGTTGGACTTCCTTGCGGATTACCGCGAGGGGACCGTTGCCGTTGTTGAATCCGTTCTAAAAGACCTCGCCAACCTAGAAGACGGCACTTACATCGAAATTGATGCAGGGCAGGCGGCCATCGTCGCAGCCGAGGTTGTGGCCGCATGCCACGACAATCCAGCCGCCTCGCTGGATGAAGACATGCTCGAAGATGCATTGGTGCACCGCGCCGCAGTGGTCGAACATCTTGATCTGATCGACTTTGCAACAACCGCACTCCCAAAACTGCTGGTGTCCGAAACATCAGAACTGGCAGAGTCGTGGGAAGACGCTGAACCCGCTGATGCAGAGGCGTTTCAAACAAACGTCGCCGATCTGCTATCACGCTTAGGAGATATCGTATGACCGACAATCCGTTCGCAGCATTCCTCAAGATGGGCCAAGACATGGCCAAAGAATTCAACCCCGCGTCCGAGACATTCTCACCCAAGGGTTTTGAGGATATGTTTCCAACAATGTCCAAGGATATGATGGAACAGTTCATGGGCAAGGGCATGAACCCTGATGGGTTGGATGCGAAAACCAAACTTTTGCTGACGTTGCACGCGCTGACCATCATGGGTGCCAGCGCTGATGTGCAAATCCGATTGACCGTGCGCCACCTCATCGAGGCAGGTGCCACCAAACAGGAAATCGCAGAAACAATCGCCCAAGCGGCGGTGTTCGGCGGCGTGCCTGCAATGACAACGGCGATGAAAATCGCCACCGACGTGATGGAAAAGGACGCATCTTCATGACCGTTGCCGCATTCACATTTTACCTCTTTGCAATCACCACGGTTGCAGGCGGATTGATGACAGTCATCAGCCGAAACCCCGTGCACTCGGTGCTTTGGTTGATCCTCGCATTTCTGTCGTCGGCAGGGCTGTTTGTCCTACTGGGCGCGGAATTCGTCGCGATGCTGCTGATCATCGTCTACGTGGGCGCGGTCGCGGTACTATTCCTCTTTGTGGTGATGATGCTCGACGTGGACTTTGCCGAACTCAAGGCGGAAATGTCAAAATACATGCCACTAGCCCTGCTGATCGGTGTGATCATCTTGATGCAACTTGGCATGGCCTTTGGGGCTTGGGATTACGCGGATGCGGTCGCGGCAAACGTCGCAGCACCCACAGGATCCGAGCAGAACACCGCCGCCCTTGGCCTGCTGATCTATGACAAATACATCATGCTGTTCCAGCTGGCAGGCCTGATCCTGCTGGTCGCGATGATCGGTGCAATCGTGCTGACCCTGCGCCACCGGACCGACATCAAACGCCAGAACGTCATGCAACAAATGCACCGCGATCCAGCAAAATCCATGAAGAACATCAACGTCAAACCAGGGCAGGGACTGTAATCATGATCGGCATTGAACATTACCTCACCGTATCTGCGGCACTATTTGTGATTGGCATCTTTGGCCTGTTCCTTAACCGCAAAAACGTGATCATCCTGCTGATGAGCATCGAACTGATGCTGCTGGCAGTGAACATCAACTTTGTCGCCTTCTCCAGCTTCCTTGGGGATCTGGTCGGCCAAGTGTTCACGCTTTTCGTCCTCACAGTTGCCGCCGCCGAGGCCGCGATTGGTCTGGCGATCCTCGTTTGTTTCTTCCGTAACCGCGGAACGATTGACGTCGAAGACGTCAACGTGATGAAGGGCTAAACCACATGGAAACCATCATCCTTTTCGCCCCTCTGGTCGGCGCGCTTATCGCGGGCTTTGGCTGGAAATTCATCGGGGAAACCGCGGCGCAGTGGCTGACCACTGGGCTGTTGTTCTTTGCGGCGTTCCTGTCATGGATCGTGTTCCTGTCGTTTGACGGCGTAACCGAGCATATCCAGATCATGCGCTGGATCGAATCCGGCACATTATCCACCGATTGGGCGATCCGCATGGACCGTCTGACCGCCACAATGTTGATCGTGATCACGACCGTGTCCGCGCTCGTGCATCTGTATTCCGTCGGCTACATGGCGCATGACGAAAACTTCGGTGAGGGCGAGCATTACAAGGCCCGTTTCTTTGCCTACCTGTCATTCTTTACCTTCACGATGTTGATGCTGGTGACAGCCGACAACCTCGTGCAAATGTTCTTTGGCTGGGAAGGGGTTGGCGTCGCATCCTACCTGCTGATCGGCTTCTACTACAAGAAACCAACCGCCAACGCCGCCGCGATTAAGGCCTTTGTGGTCAACCGCGTTGGTGACTTCGGCTTCGCATTGGGCATCTTTGCGCTTTATATGATGACTGACAGCATTAAGTTTGACGACATCTTTGCAGCGATCCCGACGCTGGCACAGCAAGAACTTACGTTCCTCTGGGCTGACTGGAACGCCGCCAACCTGATTGCGGTCCTGCTTTTCATCGGCGCAATGGGTAAATCAGCGCAATTGTTCCTGCACACATGGCTTCCTGACGCGATGGAAGGGCCGACACCTGTGTCAGCACTGATCCACGCCGCGACAATGGTAACGGCTGGTGTCTTCCTTGTTTGCCGGATGTCCCCACTGCTTGAATACGCACCAGAGGCGAAAAACTTCATCGTATTCATGGGCGCCACAACCGCGTTCATGGCCGCGACTGTTGGTCTTGTGCAAAACGACATCAAACGGGTTATCGCATATTCGACCATGTCGCAGCTGGGCTATATGTTTGTGGCCGCGGGCATTGGCGTCTACTCGGTAGCGATGTTCCACCTGCTGACACATGCGTTCTTTAAGGCGATGTTGTTCCTTGGGGCTGGGTCCGTGATCCACGGCATGCACCACGAACAAGACATGCGTAACTATGGCGGCCTGCGTCACAAAATGCCCAAGACATTCTGGGCCATGATGATCGGCACGCTTGCGATCACCGGCGTCGGTATTCCGTTCCTTTACATCGGTTTCCCTGTTGGGTTCGCGGGCTTTGTGTCCAAAGACGCAATCATTGAATCCGCCTATGCAGCACAATCATCCTATGCATTCTGGATGCTCGTGATCGCAGCCTTCATGACCAGTTTCTACAGCTGGCGCCTGATGTTTATGACGTTCTACGGCACGCCGCGCGGCGACAAGCACACGCATGACAACGCGCATGAAAGCCCCAACGTCATGCTGATCCCGCTCGCGGTATTGGCCTTTGGTGCGGTGTTCTCTGGCATGGTGTTCTACAAGCCTTACTTCAAAAGCGATAAATACGTGGGCGAATTCTTTGGTGTCATTGAAGCCTCCAAAGCCGACGATCACGCAAACGCATTTTTGCTGATTACGCCTGCTTATGCCGCCACAGAAGAAACGGATGATCACGGCGATGACGCTGCTGATGAAACCAGCTCTGATTGGCCAACTGTTCCGGGCAAAGGGGCTATCTTCAAAGCAGCTGACAATACCGTTTTGCACGACGCGCACTATGTGCCCGCTTGGGTCAAACTGTCGCCGTTTATCGCAATGATTAGCGGTTTGGCCTTGGCCTACCTGATGTATATCCGCCGCCCAGACCTGCCTGCCAAGCTGGCACGTCAACAGGCACCACTGTATAATTTCCTGCTCAACAAATGGTACTTTGACGAGCTGTATAACGCGATCTTCATCAAACCAGCGATGTGGGTCGGGCGGTTCTTGTGGAAACAAGGCGACACCCGCACCATCGACGGCGGCATCAACGGGATAGCCATGGGCATCGTGCCATTCTTCACCAAATGGGTGAACCGCGCACAGTCCGGCTATATCTTCACATACGCCTTCTTCATGGTGCTTGGCATCACAGCCATGATCACATGGGTAACTATGACCGGAGGGGCCAACTAATGGGCAACCTACTTTCCCTCACCACGTTCATCCCGCTGCTCGGTGCGATCATTCTGGCGCTGTTCTTGCGCGGTGATGACGGCGCTGCCCAAAGCAACGCCAAATGGGTCGCAATGGCGACAACCGTGGCCACGTTCCTTGTGTCGCTGTTCATCCTGTTCGGATTTGATGCTTCCAACACTGACTTCCAGATGGTGGAAGAACGTGAATGGCTGATGGGCATGAACTACAAAATGGGTGTCGACGGGATTTCGGTTCTGTTCGTGATGCTCACCACATTCCTGATGCCACTTGTGATCGCGTCCTGCTGGAACGTCAGCACACGCGTCAAAGAATACATGATCGCATTCCTGCTGCTGGAAACACTTATGCTCGGCGTTTTCATGGCGCTCGACCTCGTACTGTTCTACTTGTTCTTCGAGGCAGGCCTGATCCCGATGTTCCTGATTATCGGCATCTGGGGCGGTAAAAACCGGATCTACGCATCGTTCAAATTCTTCCTCTATACCTTCCTCGGCTCCGTGCTGATGCTAGTGGCGATGGTTGCAATGTTTAGCGAAGCAGGGACAACAGACATCCCAACGCTGATGGTCACTGAATTCGGATCAGAAGACTTCTCTATCCTTGGCATCCACGTTGTCGGCGGTATGCAAACCCTGATGTGGCTTGCGTTCTTCGCATCATTTGCGGTGAAAATGCCAATGTGGCCGGTGCACACATGGCTACCAGACGCACACGTTCAGGCGCCAACCGCTGGTTCCGTCGTACTTGCAGCAATCCTGTTGAAAATGGGCGGCTACGGCTTCTTGCGGTTCTCGCTGCCAATGTTCCCCATTGGGTCCGAAGTCATGGGCGATCTCGTACTTTGGCTGTCAGCAATCGCGATCATTTACACGTCACTTGTGGCCATGGTCCAAGAAGACATGAAGAAACTGATCGCCTATTCATCCGTCGCCCACATGGGCTACGTGACAATGGGTATCTTTGCGGTCAACCAACAAGGTATCGACGGCGCGATCTTTCAGATGATCAGCCACGGCTTTATCTCGGGTGCGTTGTTCCTGCTGGTCGGGGTTATCTACGACCGGATGCACACACGTGAAATCGATGCCTACGGCGGCCTCGTAAACCGGATGCCAGCTTTCGCGCTGATCTTCTTGTTCTTCACAATGGCCAACGTCGGCCTGCCGGGCACGTCCGGGTTCGTCGGTGAATTCCTCGTGCTGATGGGCATCTTCCAAGTGAATACATGGGTTGCGATGTTCGCGACCACTGGGGTGATCTTATCTGCGGCCTATGCGCTGTGGCTGTACCGCCGCGTGGTCATGGGCGATCTGATCAAAGAAAGCCTGCGCACCATCACAGACATGACAACCCGCGAGCGGTTCATCTTTGCGCCATTGGTGTTCATGACATTGCTCTTGGGCGTCTATCCGGCGCTTGTACTTGATATTATTGGACCAAGCGTTGCGGCGCTGGTTGAAAACTACGACATGGCGACGGCGGGTATGCACTCCGCTGGCACGCAGTAAGGAACGGGTCACATGATCTCTGCTGATATCCAAACCATGATGCCGGAAATTGTTCTGGCGATCTTTGCGATGGGCGCGCTGCTCGCTGCGGTCTACACGACCAAAGACGGCATGGCGCCGCTGCTGACATGGGTGACATCGGGCGTTTTCGTCCTGCTGGCGCTCTGGATCGGGACGGGGGCCGCGCAAACGGTCACCGCATTCGACGGCATGTTCAACAATGACGGGTTCGCTCGGTTCGCAAAGGTCGTGATCCTGCTGTCCGCCGCCGCAGTCCTGCTGATGTCGCAAGACTACATGCAACGGCGCGGGCTGCTAAAATTCGAATACCCAATTCTGGTGGCACTGTCCGTTGTCGGCATGATGGTCATGGTATCCGCAGGTGATCTGATGGCCCTGTACATGGGCCTAGAGCTGCAATCACTGGCGCTTTACGTCGTGGCATCCCTGCGTCGCGATAGCGCGAAATCAACAGAAGCCGGTTTGAAATACTTTGTTCTTGGGGCACTGTCATCTGGCTTGCTGCTCTACGGCGCATCGCTGGTCTACGGCTTCTCAGGGACAACACTGTTCTCGGGTATCATCTTGGCCACGGCTGACGGGTACTCTGTTGGCTTGCTGATCGGCGTCGTGTTCTTGATTGCGGGTCTGGCATTCAAAGTATCCGCAGCACCGTTCCATATGTGGACCCCTGACGTCTATGAAGGCTCACCAACACCTGTGACTGCGTTCTTTGCGACGGCACCAAAGATCGCGGCAATGGCTATGTTTGCACGCGTCGTTCATGACGCATTCGGCGGGATCGTCGGCGAATGGCAACAGATCGTGGCGTTCATCTCGGTGCTATCGATGTTCCTCGGGGCAATCGCAGCCATCGGTCAGCGCGATATCAAACGTCTTATGGCCTATTCATCAATCGCCCACATGGGCTTTGCGTTGATGGGTTTGGCGGCGGGCACGGCGTTTGGCGTGCAAGCCATGCTGATCTATATGGTGATCTATGTGACCATGAACGTCGGCACATTCGCATTTATCCTCAGCATGGAACGCGACGGTCGGCCGGTAACTGATATAAATTCGCTCAAGATGTACTCCAAGAAACAGCCACTCATGGCGCTTGTCGTGCTTGTGATGATGTTCAGCCTTGCAGGCGTGCCACCGCTATTGGGCTTCTTTGGCAAATTCTACGTGCTGCGCGCAGCTTACGACGCAGGGCTAGGCTGGTTGGCCGTTGCAGGCGTGATCGCATCCGTGATCGGCGCATTCTACTACATCCGCATCGTGTATTTCGTCTACTTTGGCGAAGAAAACGACGGGCTGGACGGCAAGATGCCTCCGGTCTTGTGGGTCACTGCAGTTGTGACCGCGACCATTGTTGGGCTCGCTTGGGTGCCTGGCATCAACCTGTTTGGGATTGAGACCATGGCGCAGGCTGCGGCGGCGACACTTGTCAACTAACCAGATGACCCAGTGGCCCGCAGGGGTCGACAGGATCGTTCTGGACAGTACCACCAGCACAATGACAGAGGCCGCCCAAATGGCGGCCTCAATCACATCCCCCACATGGATCATGGCGCACCAGCAAACTGATGGGCGCGGACGTCGGGGGCGGGCGTGGCTCACACCAAAGGGCAACCTGACAGCGACGCTGGTGTTCAAACCGCACTGCACACCTGCGCAGGCTGCACAGCGATCGTTCCTTGCGGCCAACGCGCTTTACAATGCGCTGGCGATATATGTCCCCTCCGAAAAACTTAGCCTGAAATGGCCCAACGACGTGCTTTTGCAAGGCGGTAAAGTCGCAGGCATCTTGCTCGAATCCGCCGGACAGCACGGCGCGGTCAGCTATCTTTCGATCGGCATCGGCGTGAACCTGCAAACCATCCCCCAAGGGGTCACCGACGTAGCCTTCGCACCCACCAGCCTCAAGGCATCCGGTGGCTGGGACGTTCACGCAATCGACTTTTTGACAACGCTCGCCAATGCCTACGTCGACCAAGAGGCGCTGCTGGCAACGCATGGTTTCACCCGCATTCGAACTGATTGGCTGAAACACGCAGCCAAATTGGGCGAGGTGATCACAGCGCGCACCGCATCGGCCGAAATCACAGGCACATTTGATACCATCGACAAAGACGGAAATCTGGTTTTGATCACAGGCGCGGGGCCACAAGTCATCCCTGCCGCCGACGTCTATTTCTGAAAAGGAACACACCATGCTTTTGGCCATTGACTGCGGCAACACCAACACCGTCTTTTCCATCTGGGACGGATCCAGTTTTATCGGAACATGGCGCATGTCGACCGAATGGCAGCGCACGGGCGACGAATATTACGTTTGGCTCAAAACCCTGATGGAGATACACAAAGTGGACGTGACCATCGACGAGGTGATCATCTCGTCAACAGTGCCGCGTGTGGTCTTCAATCTTCGGGTCCTATCTGACCGCTATTTCAACTGCAGACCCCTGGTTGTCGGTAAATCTGATTGCCTGCTTCCGGCTGATCCGCGCGTCGACGCAGGCACCGCCGTGGGACCAGACAGACTGGTGAACACAGCAGGGTCGTTCGACCGGCATGGCGGCAACCTAATCGTCGTAGACTTTGGGACAGCAACAACATTCGACGTGGTTGACACCGATGGGGCCTACGTCGGCGGCGTGATCGCACCCGGCGTGAACCTATCGCTGGCTGCCTTGCATAACGCTGCTGCGGCGTTGCCTCATGTCGATATATCTAAACCGCAAGCGGTTGTGGGGACCAACACCGTTGCATGTATGCAATCAGGCGTGTTTTGGGGTTACGTGGGACTGGTACGTGAGATATGCGCTCGGATTAAGGCTGAACGGGGCGTGGCGATGCGCGTGATCTCGACCGGCGGGCTTGCGCCCCTGTTTGGCCAGACAGAAACATTATTTGACGTCTTTGAAGACGATTTGACGATGCACGGTTTGACCGTCATCCACCGATACAACAAGGAAAATACATGAGCCGCAAAAAAGCAGCTGACCGCCTAATCTATCTGCCCCTTGGTGGGGCTGGCGAAATTGGCATGAACGCCTACGTCTATGGCTACGGCCAACCAGGCAAAGAGAAACTGATCGTTGTCGATCTTGGGATCACATTCCCTGACATGGACACGACACCGGGCGTGGATATCATCCTGCCCGACATCACATGGCTCAAACAGCGCCGCGCTGACATCGTGGGTATCTTTATCACCCACGCACACGAAGACCACGTCGGCGGCATCGGGCACTACTGGGAAGACCTCGGCGCGCCAGTTTACGCACGTCCTTTCACCGCAAACATCGCACGGCGCAAGCTGTCCGAACACGGGCACCCAGATAGCGTCGTGACCGTCGTGGACGTCTACCCACAAGTCATCGACTGCGGGCCGTTCAAGATATCCTACGTGCCAATCTCGCACTCGATCCCGGAAAGCGCGGGCCTGCTGATCGACACACCTGATGGGCGTGTGCTTCACTCCGGCGATTTCAAAATCGATGAAACACCAATCGTTGGCGACCCGTTCAACCCTGAGCTTTGGGCCGAAATCTCAAAGGGCGGCGTTAAGGCACTGGTTTGCGATTCCACCAACGTGTTCAGCCTCGAACCAGGTCGGTCCGAATCCACCATCGGCGACGCCATCGCCGAGATGATGAAAGCAGCAACAGGCTGCGTCGTTGCGACAACATTTGCATCCAACATCGCACGTCTGAAAACACTGGCACTCGCAGCACAAAAGGCCGACCGCTCGGTCGTTCTACTGGGTCGCTCAATGCGGCGCATGGTCGAAGCGGCAACTGAAACTGGTCTGCTGACCGGCTTCCCGCCATGCGTATCACCAGAAGACGCGGTCAACATGCCGCGCGAAAACCTGATGTTGCTTGTGACTGGGTCCCAAGGCGAACGGCGCGCGGCATCGGCACAGCTGTCACAAGGCAAATACCTTGGGTTGACGCTGAAAGACGGCGACACCTTCTTGTTCTCGTCCAAAACCATTCCGGGCAATGAACGTGGCGTGATCCGGATCATGAACCAACTGTCCGAACTCGGCGTTGACGTGATCGACGATGCTGGCGGCAAATACCACGTATCTGGGCATGCAAACCGCCCTGACTTGGCGACGTTGCATGAAATCGTGAAACCACAAATCTTGATCCCAATGCACGGCGAACACCGTCACCTGCGCGAGCATGTGAAGTTGGGCGCCGAACGCGGACTGACGGGCATCGTGGCAGTAAACGGCATGATGATTGATCTGTCCGGCAACGCGCCAAAGGTTGTTGAACACGTTGAAACTGGCCGGACGTATCTGGACGGTTCAGTCAAAGTTGGGCAGTTTGACGGCATCGTTCGCGACCGTATCCGGATGGCCCTGAACGGCCATATGATCGTGACGCTGATCTTGGATGAAAACGATGATCCGCTTGGCGACCCATGGGTCGAACTGATGGGGCTATCTGAGACAGGCCGCTCGAACGGTGCCCTGATCGAGGTGGTCGAAGCTGATTTGGCGCAGTATCTTGGCCGTGCAAACGACAAGACATTGACCGATGATGTAAAGCTGGAAAAAGAGCTGAAAAACGTGGCACGTCGGGCAGCACATAGTACCATCGGCAAAAAGCCAGAAGTCACCGTGATCGTTTCGCGCCTTAGCTAAGGCACAGGTAAGGTGGGTTAAAACCCACCCTACACCCGAACGCGAGTGGAACAGCCCACAGAAAAGGGCCTCTCCTTATTCAGGAGAGGCCCTTTTCTGTAACGTTTTACCGTCTAGTTTTTAACGCGTTCGATAAAGCTTTTGGCAATAAACGTTGGGGTATCATCACCCAAGCCCACAACCTTGTTGTTGTCATTACGTCCGCGATCATTGTTATTGCGATTGCGGCCGCCACGATCATTCTTTGGCTTATCTTCACGTTTGTGATCATCGCGCTTGGTGTCGTCACGCTTATGATCATTCCGCTGTCTCGCTTCGCGGGGCTTTTCTTCACGCTGAGGCTGTTCGCGCGCAGCATCAGCAACAACAACAGACGCCTCAACCTTTGGCGCTTCAACTTTAGGCGCTTCTTCAACCTTTGGGGCTTCGACCTTTTCTTCGCGTGGCTTGCGGGTCCGGCTGCGCGTGCGCCGTTCCTCTTTTGGAGCGCCCTCGGTCGGCGCCGATGCAGCAGGGGCACCAGATTTGGACGGGCTTTCAAGGCGCGGAATTTCAGCCTGAACAAGACGCTCCACGTCCTCAAGGTTCTTTTCATCACGGGTTGAGCAAATCATGATCGCGGTACCAGAGCGGCCAGCGCGACCTGTACGACCAATCCGGTGCACATAGTCCTCAGCGTGGCTTGGCACGTCAAAGTTAAACACATGTGTCACGGCTGGAATATCCAAACCACGGGCGGCCACATCGGATGCGACAAGGAACCGGAGCTCATTGCCACGGAACGATTCCAGCGTGCGTGTGCGGTGTGATTGATCCAAGTCACCGTGAATAGGGGCAGCATTATAGCCGTTCTTATTCAGTGACTTAGCGACAATATCCACGTCCGACTTGCGGTTGCAGAAAATGATTGCGTTGGAACATGCGTCACCTTCAGCATCAATCAAAGCACGCAAAATCGCACGCTTTTCAGCAGGCTCTTTAGGCTTGGACGACCCACGGAACATCAGCACGCCTTGCTTAATGTTGTCGTTTGTCGTGGCAGCACGGGCAACTTCGATCTTGGCAGGGTTTGACAAGAACGTATTGGTAATACGCTCAATTTCAGGGGCCATCGTCGCCGAGAAAAACAACGTCTGACGGGTAAACGGTGTGCGCTTAAAAATCTCTTCGATGTCAGGGATGAAACCCATGTCCAACATGCGGTCAGCTTCATCAACAACCATGATCTTAACATCGGTAAGAATCAGTTTGCCGCGCTCCAGATGGTCAAGCAAACGACCTGGTGTTGCGATCAAAACATCAACGCCTTTGTCGATCAGCTTATCTTGATCGCGAAAACTGGTGCCACCAATTAGCAGGGCCTTGGACAGCTTGGTATACTTTGCATAGGTGTCAAAATTTTCAGCTACCTGTGCGGCCAATTCACGTGTTGGTGCCAGAATAAGACTGCGCGGCATGCGCGCCCGCGCACGACCTCGGCCCAAAAGTGTGATCATTGGCAGTGTAAATGCAGCAGTTTTGCCAGTTCCGGTCTGGGCGATACCCAAAACATCGCGGCCTTCAAGCGCAGGCACAATCGCACCGACTTGAATTGGGGTTGGGGTATCATAGCCCGTCTCAACGACAGCTTTGAGAACCTTGGCATCAAGGTTTAGGTCAGTAAATTTGGTCAAGTGAGCCCTTTCAATATGTAGCGGCTTTCCGGCCGCTCATATTGCGCGGCCCGCCTGACCGAATTGTCAGGTCGTTCGACTGCGCAATGCCATAGCGTTAAGGGCGGGCTGCGTCAAGGAAACCCGTTCACAGGTGTTTTTACAGGGTTGATTAGCCCCGCTGTCGACAGCGCATCCCAAAACAAACGCGCAGGAATTAGCGTGGTATAATTTCGACGCAACCCATCAATTTCGATCACCATGCCGTCATTGGCGGCCTGCCGGAAACTCGCTTGTGTGAATGTGATCGCTCCGATTTCTGCCCTGTGACAGCGATCAATGCAAAACGCGTTTAGCCTGTCGTGTTTGCGGTAATCCAAAACGGTTCCATTGTGGGTCATTGTGCGCAGGCGTGGGCCATTTGGGCCGCCACGCAACACGGAAAAAGACAGGTAATACCGGACCGCCTCGCCTTTTTGCAGAACGATAGCGCGGGCCGAGATGTGATCCTCGCCATCGCGAAACACTTCTGTATCACGTGAAACGGTCTGCCAACTCCCAGTTGCGTCACTATATGTATGGATATTGCGCTCACTTGGGCTGCAAGCCGCGAGCAGACACACAATGAGAACACGCAAAACCATGCCGCCACCATCGTCAGTAGCGGTTAACAAAACTTAAAGCCCAGAAGAATGAATCACAGGCCGGTACCCATTAGCCAAGACAGCAACCATCGGCGCAGGCGTTAATACGGTTACATCACCGCAACGTGGGCGCGGGACCTTTGCGCCATAACCATCTGGCGCATAGGGAAACAAGACATGGGCACCGACCAAATGTGGGGCACTATCGTGCAATATCAGCGCACCCGCCGGTAGGGTCGCAATCCGCGCTTGATGGGTCACTTGGGTCCGCTCACGTGTCACGCGGGCAGGGTGCAGCACTGCGTCCATTTCAGGGGCCTTTGGGCGCAAACCCGTGGCGGCTTCCCACGCATCGACAAACCGGACATAGGCTTCGCGGCGGCAATACCCACATGGGCGATGCCCCGCTGACATGGCCACAGCCTCGTCGAGGAAAAACAGCTCGGTCCAATTGCGGCCCGTCATGACTTGGCGCTTGCGACCCTGCCAATGCAACTCACAACAAATCCACGCCTTATGCGACCAACGCTTGGTCGCTAGCACACGGTCCGACCCATGAATAATACCGCGATTTCCCGTCATCGTCCCGCGGGCAGGGATTGCGACAATCGCACCAAAGGGCGTAACGCGGTTTTGTAAGGGCTGTGTCAGCCGTCAATCACAGTCGCGTCACGCATGATCGCGGATTGAAATGTCTCTGGATCAATGATCGCGTCTAACTGGCCGCGGACTGTGATGCGTGTCCCTTCTTCTAATCCCAAAATGGGGCTTGCGAGTGAGACTTGTAAAGATGTGCCATGTTCTGGGGACCCGCAGAATGGGCAAAATCCCATGTCAGACACCAGCAAAATTTCTGATACAGCACCATCAAACGACATCGGAACAGCATATCCAGTGATGTCAAACTGGGCGATCCCATCTTTCATTGCAGCAGGAAACACTTTGCGGACCTCGTAAGAGGTCTCGGACACGATTTCTTCAATTTCAATACTGGCAAGTACATCCCAAGATGCGGTATTGTCAGCCTGAGCAGCCCCTGCAAAAAGAGCGAGTGTGGACACAGAAATTGGTTTGATAAGCACGAAAAAACACTCCAATAGGTTGTGCCTATATTACCGGCTGAGGGTGCAGTGGGCAAACAAAATTCACCCAAACAATCTGATTTCGGCGAAATGCCGCACTGTTAAACCATCATTTCCTTGGTCGCCGTCAGCGTTACATCAGGATAATCGCGGGCAACGCGGTCAATGTCCCATTGCAGGCGGGTCAGGAACACAACATCGCCGTCGTTATCCGTCGCGATATGCTGCTTGTTGGCCTCGGTGAACTTCTCCACCGCATCCTTGGTGCCCAACACCCAGCGCGCAGACGTAAACTGCGAGCCTTCAAAGCGCACAGGCAGGCCATATTCCAGCTCGATCCGGCTGGCAAGAACCTCGAACTGCAAAGCGCCGACAACACCAACAATAAAGCCGGACCCGAACGTCGGTTTAAACACCTTTGCAGCGCCTTCTTCGGCAAACTGCATCAGGGCTTTTTCCAAATGCTTGGCCTTCAACGGGTCACCAGCACGGCAGGTTTGCAGCAATTCTGGCGCAAATGACGGGATGCCCGACACGCGGATAACTTCGCCCTCAGTCAACGTATCGCCGATGCGCAACTGACCGTGGTTTGGGATGCCGATGATGTCGCCTGCCCAAGCCTCTTCGGCCAACTCACGATCCGCAGCAAGGAACAGCACAGGGTTACTCACCGCCATCACTTTTTTGGTCCGCACATGGGTCAACTTCATGCCACGAATGAAATGACCCGACGCAAGACGGACAAATGCCACGCGGTCGCGGTGCTTTGGGTCCATGTTGGCCTGCACTTTGAATACAAAACCAGCGACCTTCTTTTCTTCAGGGGCGACATTGCGCGGCTGCGCGGTCTGGATCTGCGGCTCGGGGCCATAGGTGGCGATCCCGTCCATCAGTTCCTTAACGCCAAAACTGTTCATCGCTGATCCAAACCAGATTGGGGTCATAGACCCATTCAGCAATGCCTCAGGGTCGAGCGGCGGCAGTAATTCCTTGGCCATCTCAATTTCTTCAAGAAACTTAGCCAGTAAATGCGCAGGCACATGCTCGGCCAGCTTTGGATCATCCAAGCCGCTGATCTGAATGCTTTCGGCAACCTTGTTACGGTCAGCGCGGTCCATCAATTCCAGCTTATCACGCAAGATATCATAGCAGCCCATAAACTCACGGCCGACGCCAATCGGCCAGCTTGCAGGGGTGACATCAATCGCCAGATTTTCCTGAATTTCGTCAATTATTTCAAACGTATCGCGGCTTTCGCGGTCCATCTTATTACAAAATGTTAGGATTGGAAGATCGCGCATCCGGCAAACTTCAAACAGCTTTTGCGTCTGACTTTCCACACCCTTGGCACCATCAATCACCATGACGGCGGCATCAACAGCGGTTAGGGTGCGGTAGGTATCCTCAGAAAAATCCGAGTGACCGGGCGTATCAACCAAATTGAACCGGTATTGTTCAAAATCAAACGACATTGCAGACGCCGAAACCGAAATTCCGCGATCTTTTTCCATCTGCATAAAATCGGACCGTGTGCGACGGGCTTCACCCTTGGCACGGACCTGACCCGCCATCTGGATAGCGCCACCATACAGCAGAAACTTTTCCGTCAACGTGGTCTTGCCCGCATCAGGATGCGAAATAATCGCAAACGTGCGGCGGCGGGCAATCTGGGCGGGCAATTTAGGGCGATTTGTCATGACAAACGCCATACTGCGCATCGCAACAAAGGGCAATCGGGCGCGTTAAAACTGACGAGAAGCAACACATTTTGTTTCGAATTCTGAACTCTAGCCATCTAGTCGGCGGCAAGAAATTCTCGTAAACTAAATATTAACATTTATACTCCGAGTCCTTCGGAAGCCGAATTTGACGTCTTGACGCTTGGGCGTGGAACGATTCAGCTACGGGTATGATTTGTCCCGGTTTTCTTTCCGCAGCAGAACGCCTTGAGCTTGAGGCCTGCGTGCGTCGCCAGCGCGAAGACCACGGCATTGCCCCGGGCCAAATGCGATCTTGCTGTTGGACGATGGAGAAAGTTGCGCTCAGATCGCAAAGTTTCTCTATCTGGACGAC
>Ga0307997_10000062_pt1 | contig 42900 bp, 37 predicted proteins | sample Davwhametageno36_FD_203165 | JGI IMG/M metagenome (GOLD analysis project Ga0307997, IMG submission 203165) | Marine microbial communities from Davis Island wharf, Antarctic Ocean - #36 | ecosystem: Environmental > Aquatic > Marine > Unclassified | place: Antarctic Ocean: Davis Island wharf... | reverse complement strand
CCCCGCGAACCAAACTCCGCACCGGCAAAACCGGTAATCACCATGCCGTCGTAATATAAAGGCGCGCTGGTAATGGTATAGCCTTCCTGCCAATTCTCTGCCTGCACCGACCACAGCTCTTTGCCTGATTTTTGCTCGAGTGCCATTAACTTTCCATCGAGTCCACCGAGGAAAACCTTACCGTCACCCAGGCCAACACCGCGGCTCGTCCAACCACAACAAACAGTATCGATTGTGCGATCAAGGTTGGCTTCATAGACCCAGAGATGCTCGCCAGTCTCCACATCCAGGGCGAATACATCATCGGCCCCAGTAATAATAAAAATAACCCCTTCATACACAATGGGCTGCGCCTCACCAGAAAAGGGAGGACCTACACCTGAACCATTTAAATGGGTACGCCATTCAGCTTTTACATCTTTTACATTACTGGTATTAATCTCTGTTAACTGTGAATAACGCTGGTTATAGAGATTACCGCCATTGGTTGTCCAATTTTCCTTGGGCAATTCTGTCAATTGCGTGGCTGAAAATGCGGGCGCGTCCTCCGCACTGTGCGCCTGAGACAGCATCAATACAGATAACAATAAAGAAGAAGATAGTTGCCAGAATAGTTTCATTGGATAACTCAGCTTTGTTATAAACGTTTTTTAATTAACAGTCGCAAGTAAAGCTGCGCCCACTATTGTGCTGCCCAGCTATTACCTTCAGGCCAAGAGCTAGCTGCTCTTGGCCTGTGGTTTTATAAGACTTAGACACAAACAAGAGGCCAGAGCTGGGGAGATTCGCTATCCGTTACCAGCTGACCCAGGCGACGTGACCAGACCATTTCATTGCCAAACTCTTCTCGCCAAGACCAGATTCTTCTACTAAATCGGTGAAGCTCGTATTCTTCAGTGAACCCGATCGCACCATGTACCTGGTGAGCAATTCGAATCACCTTTGCCCCCGAGATACCGGCTCTCACCTTTGCGGATGCAATAGCAATATTGGTACCGCTCGAGTCAAAGTTGTTTTTGACCAAGCTGAGGCTAGCTACATCTGCAGTGCAGGCTATGCTCGCCACCTCACCAGCCAAAGATGCAAGGTGATGCTGAATGGCCTGAAACTTTGCTATTGGACGGCCGAACTGTTCGCGGATATTGACGTAGTTAACACAGATTGCCAGGATCGCTTCAGAGGCTCCGGCGATTTGCTGACTGCGCACCACAGCACCAATATCGTCTATCGTTTTCTGCACATCAGAAAACTCTTCATCCGATAGGGCCAATACTTTGGCCTTTTCGAAAACGCATTCACAACGGGGCTCGCCCGCCATACTATTTTCCACCGCCGACTGATTTCCTGAATTTTCAATCAATGCAATTCGCGAGCCGTTCGAGGTTTGTACCGGCAGCAGAAGGTATTCAGCATGGTTTACAAAAGTGGTGACGCTGCATCTTCCACTAACAGTCTTGTCACTATCTATAACCAGAGGTTCCCGCGCTGGCGTATTGGCAAAGATCACCAAAGCATCCGGCAGTTGCATCTTGGCGCGCATAGCGATAGCAGACGCAATTAGGGCCTCAGCTATCGGCAAGGGCGTGGCGTTACGCCCAGCCAATCGGGCGATGGTGAAGCCCTCCTCCGGAGGCAATTCCACGCCCCCCAGACTCTCAGGCAACCATGCCATCGGCAGTCCCATTTCTACTACTTGGGCCCACTCAGACGCGGGCCAGTGACCTTTTTCTACGGCCAAACATAATTCGTTGGTGGAGATATTTCCCAATAATTTTGATACCGCATCTGCAAGCAAGGCATCTGTATTTGCTAGTCCCATTTTTAACTCCTAAACCAATCATCTCAAACGTGGTTGAAGTGCAGCTCCTGTGAAATACACAGCAAAAACTCACCCAACCACAGTGTTCAGCTGCTAACGCAAGCCCAATCCTCTAGCGATAATGCCGCGCAAGACTTCTGTAGTGCCGCCCTGAATAGTGAGCTTTGGAGCAATCTTCAGCATCCTATCTAGAACGCTGCGAAGTTCGGGTTGATCAGCAAAATCACTCTCGCCGCCGACAATACTTCTGACCCGCTCCGGCAAAGCCTGTTGCCATATAGTGCCCAGATCTTTTACCAGCGCCGACTCCACCATGGGTGCTTTACCCTGCTCAAGCATCATCGCAACTGACAGGGACATTTGACGGAAGCTATACAGGTCAGCAACCAAGGTTCCCAAGGCTTCCTGCAAATGAATCTTGGGATTCTGATGCACATAATCAGCCAGTGCTTGAAACACAGCGAATGTCTCCAGAAAGCGTTCCGAGCCACTGCGTTCATAGGCCAGCTCTTTACTCGCCTGCTTCCAGGCACCATTGATTTCACCTAAGGCATGGTCCGAGGGAATAATCACATTATCGAAATGCACCTCATTAAATTCGGAGTCTCCCGCCATGTTTTTCACCGGTCGAACAGTAATCCCTGGGGTATTCATTGGCACTAAAAACTGGGTGAGGCCATGGCGACGATTGTCCTCGGTCGCTTTCTCGGTGCGCATCAGAGCGATCATATAGTCGGCCTGACGGGCTCCACTGGTCCATAATTTGGTACCGTTTAGTGCCCAACCCTCGCTGGTTTTTTTCGCGGCAGCTTTTGCGGCGAATAGATCCGAGCCCGAATCCGGTTCACTTAATCCAATACAGAAGAACAATTCGCCAGCGATAATTTTTGGAATAAGATCATTTTTAATCTCTTCTGAGGCATAGCCTAATAGCATCGGGCCCGACTGCCGATCAGCAACCCAGTGCCCCCAGACCGGCGCGCCGGCGGCCAACATTTCTTCACAAACTATATAGCGTTCGAGAAAGCTTTTTCCCCCACCGCCATACTGCTTGGGCCAAGTCATACCAATATAGCCTGCTTCACCACAGAGTCTGCTGAACTCCGGACTAAAGGCGCTCCCCATCTCAGACTTATTAGGGAGGTATTCTCTCTGCAGAAATTCTCGCACGCCCTCGCGTGTAGCTCGCAGATGATCCGGTAACTCAACCGCATCAAAATCTATGAATGTCTTCATTTTGCTCTCCGTTTTACTCTCCGTATTTCTACTTATTTAATATCGGTGCCGCTGCACCCTTACTTGTCACATACTTTGCTTGTTACATATTTTGTTTGTCATCATTGATGAGCTTATTGAAATTAACTCCAGTCCTCAGATTTTTTAACCGCGGCAGAAAACGCATTCAATCCCCGCCAAAACATCCATGCGGCCATTGGCAACAGGACAGCTGAAATAAGCGACAGGGAATGCATCAGCGCACCTTCATCAACAAATACAAAATCGGTGAGCACAGCGACCATGGTTGAGCCCAGTGCCAGTCCCAGCATATTGGTGGCAAACATATAGACGGCCGTCGCTTGGCCGCGCATCTGATTAGGCGTCACCATTTGAACCGCCGCGGCGGCAACACCCATGTAGGAGGCCTGGAAAAATACAGTGACACTCAGCAGAGCCAATGCCATAACGTGGCTCGACATCTGTGGGGCCGCAACTGACGTTGGAATAAGCGCAAGGGATAAAAACATTAGGACACGCATATTCGAGTCAGTAAAATTGCGTCTTTGAAAATATCCCACAAAGACTGGCCCGGAAAAAACACCCAGCAGTCCTGAGAAAATAATCACCGACCCCACTAGCGAACCCGCATGACTGCGCTGCAATGAAAAATTGCGAATCAACATTTCGGTGAACCAGGACGAATAGCCAGCGCCCACAATAGCCAGTATCGAACAGCCCACAAACAGACTGATATACAGCTGGCGGTGTTCAACAAACATGAAGGCAAACACTTCTCGGATTTTCAGTGACGCTGGCTGACTGCCATCATCGGCTCGGATCATGCCTTTACGGGTGGGCTCTTTAATAAACAGAATCATAAAGGAGAGTAAGAATCCTGGTAGCCCCACGGAAACGAAGGTTGCCTGCCAAGCATTTACCGAGCCCAATAGGGGGAATGACAAATCAGGTATCGCGTCATAGTAGTCGTATATGTAGCCACCCAGAACTAATGCCAGGCCGCCTCCAACATATAAACCGGCCTTATAAATAGCCATGGCTCGCGTCAGTTTTTCTCGGGTAAAGCTATCGGCAATCATCGAATAAGCTGCTGGAGATAACGCGGCCTCGCCTACACCAACACCCATTCTCATGACAAACAACTGGCCAAAATTCTTCGCCATGCCACAACCAATGGTCATTAAACTCCAACCAAAAACCCCTATAGCGACGATCAGTTTTCGGTTCTTGGTGTCTGTCAATCGCCCCAGAGGAATCGCCATCACACTGTAGAGGATTGCGAAGGCAGCGCCTTGAAGTAAACTGAACTGAAAATCACTTAGATCAAGATCTGCCTTAATTGGACCTACCAGCACACCAAGCACTTGGCGATCAATAAATGAAACGACGTAGGCTAGAAACATCAAACCCAGAAGATAGTTTGCCTGCCCCGAGCTCGGGTATTCATCGGCTCGTGGCATGCTTTTAGTATCAGTTACTGATTTAGATTCCGACATATTATTTTTATTATCCTCGGGTGAATTGTCTACCTTGGGTTTACCCTCTATCAGCGCCCCGTAAACTCAGGCTCTCGCCTTTCGTGCATAGCCTTTATGGCTTCACGGAAATCTTTAGTTTTCATCTGTACCATCTGCAGCGATTGTTCACGTTGATTGGCGGTGCGAACCTGCTCTGCCAAATTCATTCTCATCGTGGCTTTGGTATTCTGCACTGCCAGTGGAGCGCAGCTTGCAATCTCATTGGCCAGTTCAATTGCTGAAGTCAGTACCTCATCGCGCTCGACTAAGTCGCTGAGTAGACCCATCTTCATAGCCTCGCTGCCGTTAATACGGCGACCCGTGTAAAACAGTAATTCAGCGTTGCTGACGCCAACTATTCGAGGCAGTGTTATCGACATTCCAAATCCCGGATGGATTCCGAGTCGGGTAAAGTTTGCGCTGAAAATTGTCTCTGGACAGGCTATGCGAAAATCTGCCAATAGGCTTAAGCCAAAACCGGCGCCAATGGCCGCGCCCTGAACAGCGGCGACCATGGGTTTTTTTGTCTCAAACAATGTCATCGCAACGCTGTAAAAATTTGACAATACCTGATTGGGATCGATTCCTTCTGCCTGACCCGCCGAAAAATCTGCACCGGCGCAGAACACCTTGCCTTCCGCGGCCAAGACGATGGCACGGCACTCGTTATCGGCATCCAACTCTCTGAATGCCCACTGGAATTCCTCTAGTGCCTGTAAGCTAATAAAATTGTTAGGCGGACTATTAAAAGTCACCACACCAACATTTCCGGACATTTCTAACCTGACGTATTTTTGATCTGACATAGCATTTCTCACAGATTAACGATTAATAATTTGTATTGAATAAAAAGCCGATGCTATTTTTTATCGGACTGCCCAGTCTTGTCATAAATACTCACCACGCCAGATTCCTTAAGATTCGAAATCTCCTCATCGGACAGTCCCGCTTCTCTGAGAACCTCAACTGTGTGCTCTCCCAATACTGGCGGCGGAGACTCAACATAACCATTCTTGCCCCCCGCGAGAAAACCCACTCCGGGAACTGAGTATTCTCGACCTAGTTCTGGAATATCGATACTGTGAACAAAGCCTCTTTCGCTTGCATAAGGCAGCTTGAGCATCTCTGACATACCCCGAAGTTTGCCAGCCGGCACATCTGCTTGGTTCAGTTGAACTTCCCATTGGGCAGCAGACTTCGCTGCAAATGCCGCTGTCAGACTGCCGGATATCAAATCCAACACCTCAGTATTCTCGCGCCACTTGCGCACCTTAGGATTCTCCCATAGCCCCTCTAACTGGAGAACCTTTAATAGATTTTTGGCTTGAGTTGGCGTATTAGCCGCGACCACAACAATTCCATCTGCAGCTTTGTAGGTTCCGGAAAATGGACTTCCTGAGAAGGAGCGGTTGCCGCGCAAGGCGACGGGCTCATCAGCAATGTGCTGCATGGCAAACACCGGTCCCATAATAGACATGGCTGAATCTAGCATGGCAACGTCCAGTACTTCGCCTTCTCCGGTACGAGCCTGTTTGACAATGGCGGCAGAGATAGCAAAGGCCGCCATCAATCCGGTTAAATAGTCGATGGCCGGAAATCCAGCCATAACAGGGCCACTTTCCTCAGTTCCGGTGATCGACATTAGCCCTGACATCGCCTGAATAATGTCGTCATAGGCAGGTCTGTCCTTCCAGCTACTGTCCTGTCCAAAGCCACTGATCGAGCAATAAATAAGGCGGGGATTTTCCTCAGTTAAGGTTTTGGCATCAAGGCCATACTTTTGCAACACGCCGGGACGGAAGTTCTCAACCACCACGTCAGCACTTGCGATGAGCTTACGGGCAAGATCCTGACCTTCTTTACTGCTTAGATCTATTGCAACAGAACGCTTATTGGAATTGGCTGCTATAAATCCCGCCCCCATCCCTTTAGCCAGGCGATCGGGATCCGAGTCAATGACTCGAGGCAAGTCAACTGCAGCCGGATTTTCGATACGCGTAACGTCGGCCCCGAGCAAACCCAGCTGATAAGCACAGTAGGGCCCGGCCAACACATGGGTCAGATCGACTATTTTTATACCATCAAGCAATTTGGACATTGGTATTATTTCTCGTTGCAGGTTTTATCTGATGGGCCTCAGTGCGTGCATATGGCTCTAGGCATGCGTGGTCCTGTATTGTCGTTTAGAGTAGCTTGAAAGGAAGGTCTCAATTTGGCATTATGCGTCAACGACTAGTCATATTGCGCCAATAAGTGGTGCGACAATGACTCTATCGAATCTAAAAACAGGAGGCCGTTTTGAGTGCTAGCGTATTGGGAACCTATTTGGCGGGTACAGCCGAACTATACGAGGAGCTAGGCGGTAATGTCAGTCAGCTACTTGCAGAAACTGGGTTCCCTGGAAATATACTCTACGGTACAACAGAGCTTGTACCCTACAGTTATTGTGCCTACCTGTTAGAGGTCGCTGCCCGACAACTCGACCGCGCTGATTTTGCCCTACTCCTTACCCAGAAACGCAAGGAAATCGGTTACAACCGTGAAACCGTTCTCTATGGCCGCGCTGCTAAAACCTTTAAACAGACAATCGAGGGTGTACGGAATCATGTACGAGCGCGCGCTCTTGGGATGCAGTATTCCCTAGAAACATGGGCTAATGTGACTAGCTTTTCACGGTCTCTAGATACACAAGAAAGCACCCGCTACCCTCAGGGCAGCATTCTTTTTTTTGCGTCACTTCATGGCATGCTAAAGGATGTGACCGACAACAAATGGCAGCCTTCAAGTGTCACATTTACATTTAAAGATACGGGCTATGAGGCGTCGCTGAAAAAGTACTTTGGATGCCCGATTCAATTTGACGGAGAGCAAGACGCGATATTTTTTCCCAGCCAGTTTCTTGAGTATGAGCTACCTGCTCGAGACGATAGTGCTCATGAGTTACTGTCAGAATACCTCACAAGTTTGCACCTAGATGATAAACCCGACTTTCAAGTAACCGTTAAATTAATTATCCAAAAAAACCTCGCACTGGGACGGTCTGATATTGAAGCATTAGCCCTACGCCTTCCCTATAAAACACGCACCATTCAACGCAAGCTCAAGGAAATGGGAACAAATTACAGCGAAGTACTTAACGAGAGTCGCTTTGAAATAGCGGAAAATCTAATGACGAATAGTGACAATCCTTTTACCTATATCGCCCAGAGGCTTTGTTTTCACGATCTAAGTGCGTTTTCAAAAGCCTTTAAAAAGAAATATGGAATATCGGCCCGCGAATGGAAGAGCGCACATCAGCAGCGTAAATAAAGTCGCCGCTATAATTTAATTGTGAGAAATTGTTCGTCTCGATGGATCTAAAAATGTACTCAGGACAGGTCTAATATAGTACAGGCCAACGGAAACTTTTTTTACCTATAACGACAGTAATTCTAGAAATTTAACTGCCGCAGAACATTACGCATACTGCCCCGCCGCATATCCCGACGCCCAGGCCCATTGGAAGTTATAACCGCCAAGATGGCCCGTGACATCCATCACCTCCCCCACAAAATACAGACCCGGCTGGGTTTTACATTCCATAGTTTTGGACGAAAGGCGATCGGTGTCCACACCACAGAGAGTCACTTCAGCCGTTCGATATCCTTCGGTGCCAGAGGGTTTTAGCTGCCAATTATTGAGTTTATCAGCCACCTCGTGAAGCACTGCATCGGGAATTTCGGCCATGGGTTTGTCGGCATGATCTGGCCAATAGAGCGCCTGTAACTCCAATACCAAGCCTTTAGAAAGATGGGGTGCCAGCAAGTTACGCAGTAACGATTTAGAACTGGTATTTTTATAATCCATTAATAACTCAGGGGCATTCAGATCAGGCAGTAGATTAACGCTGATTGCTTGCCCTGGCTGCCAATAGCTCGATAGCTGCAATGCCGATGGGCCACTGATTCCACGGTGAGTAAACAGGAGGTTCTCACGAAAGCTAATATTGTTAACTGACATAGAAACATCAACTGCCAACCCTGAAAGTCGTTCGCAGATTTCTTTGAGTTTGTCGCTAAAGGTAAAAGGCACTAGCCCAGCAGTACGGGGTAATAATTTGAGTCCAAACTGGTCGGCAATTTCATAACCAAATCCTGAGGCTCCCATGGTTGGAATAGATAGCCCACCGGTGGCAATCACCAATGACGTAGATTCAAAATCGCCTAGGGAGGTGACTAATCGATAGCCAGTATCTTTAGATTCGATGGCTTCGATGGGCTCGATGGTTTTAATCGCACAGCTGGTTTTAGTCACTACCTTGGCCTTGGCACATTCATCCACCAACATTTTTAAAATCGCTTTGGCCGAGTCGTCACAAAATAATTCACCATGCTTGCGCTCGTGGTAGGCAATCTGGTGCTGTTCAACCATCTCGATAAACTGCCACTGGTTATAACCATTAAGAGCAGATTTACAAAAATGCGGATTAGCTGAAAGATAATTTTCTGGTTGGATATCGAGGTTGGTAAAGTTGCAACGGCCGCCGCCCGACATAAGAATTTTTTTACCGACCTTATTACTGCTATCTAAAACCAAGACAGATTTTCCACGCTGGCCTGCAGTGAAGGCGCAGAATAATCCTGCCGCCCCGCCACCTAAAACAATAACGTCATAATGATTTTTTTTCATTTAAGACTGTTCCAGCGCTTTTCAATTTCTGCTCGACCAATCTCTTCTAAGGTTTTAATATTTCGCAGAGGAATCGATTCAGGTTCAGGGAAATCTTCGAGTACTCGCTCCATCATCTCCTCACGGAGAAAGTGAATAACGGGATAAGGCGATCGATTGGTAAAGTGGCTGGCAGATTCTGCTGGCTCCCCAGAAAATTGATAATCAGGGTGAAAGCTAGCCAGCTGAATAATTCCCGCAAGATCCATCTCTTCTATCAAGGCTTCGGCATTTTCAATAAAGCTTAGGTATTCTTCGAAGTCATTAAGTGCATTAGTTAATACCAGCAAGCTGGTGGCAATCTCCGACTCGGGGGATTGCCGAATCAACTCTAGCTCGGCCATAAAGGTCTCGGCTACCTGCTGCAGCTCATCTGATTCGCAGACAGTAATACGCAGAGCATCAGAAGCAACCACCGGGCGTGCAAATGGGCATAAATTTAGGCCCACGACAAAACTCTCGAGCCAGGCTCGAACATGCTGCTCTGAAAGAGAAATGGCAGTGCTGGACATAGAAAACTCGATGAAGTTAATAAGGGGGCTAGAATAACAACAACCCACCAGCTGCGCATCAATAAGGTGAAGGTAAAGAGCCCCCATCTGACCAAAAGCCCATAGCTTATTAATAGCTTGTAGCCCATAAGATTACTTTTCCGGGAACCGCACCCACACTTGCATACAGCTATAAACCTTAATTATTCTCTTCATCACAGGCCCCGAGTCATGCATAGGAATCTGTTACAATTTTAGTCTTGATCTACTTTTTTATAGAGACCCCCATAATGAGCACCCTATTCCAGCCACTTAATTTTAAGTCCGGCCAGCGTATGAAAAATCGTTTTATGCTGGCCCCCCTCACCAATACCCAGAGTCATACCGATGGTCGACTGTCGGACGATGAATATAAGTGGCTAACCATGCGTGCCAAAGGCGGTTTTGGTTTAACTATGACCTGCGCAGCCCATGTTCAGGCTGTTGGTCAGGGCTTCCCCGGGCAGCTGGGTATTTTTGGCGATGAGCACATGGAAGGCCTAACTCGATTGGCACAGGGTATTAATACCGAAGACAGCCTGTCTATGGTGCAACTGCATCATGCGGGCATGCGTTCACCGGCAGATCTAATTGGTCAGTCGCCTGTCTGTCCTTCTGACCATGCCGAGACTGGCGCCGTTGGTCTTAGCCTCGAGGCAGTAGAAGCGCTGATAGAAGACTTTATTCTTGGCGCAGAGCGGGCAGTTAAAGCAGGGTTTGATGGCGTTGAGATTCATGGCGCCCACGGCTATATTCTCGCCCAGTTTCTGAGTGGCACCGTTAATCAGCGTGAAGACAAGTATGGCGGCAGCATAGAGAATCGCATGCGCCCGATCACAGAAATTATCGATGGTGTTCGTGCACGCTGCCCCAAAGATTTCCTACTCGGGCTGCGACTGTCTCCCGAGAGATTTGATGTGGACCTGCCAGATATTATTGAAGTAGCCAAACGGATTCTCGCTGACGCCAAGATAGACTTTTTAGATATGTCTCTCTGGGATTCCTTTAAAGAGCCCGAAGATGAGGCCTTTAAAGGTCGCAGCCTGCTGTCTTATTTTACCGAACTGGAACGCGGCGACGTGGCACTGGGTATCGCTGGAAAACTGCGCAACCCAGAAGAAGTGCGTCTTGCCATGGACGCTAATATCGATTTTGTACTGCTGGGTCGCGCCGCCATTCTGCATCATGACTTCCCAATCCAGATGAATGCCGACGCCAACTTCACCCCCATATTAAACCCTGTGTCCACCGACCACCTTCGCGAACAGGGCCTGGGTGAAGCCTTTATTACCTATATGTCTGGCTGGAAAGGCTTTGTAAGCTAGGTAGACCGGCAATTAATAAGCCCATAATTAATAAGCTCCTAATTCATAGGCCCTTTATTAATAGCCCCGCAATTATTTATGCCCGCTTGATAATCAAAAGCGGGCTGGCCTGCGTATCTAGACAATGCAATTAAACTGGCTCGACACACCACCCCCAACCCAGCTCTCTTCAGGTTTCCCTGAGAAGATGGTGTTGCTCGACTGCGAAACTACCGGTGGTAACGCCGTGCATCACCGCATTATTGAGATCGGCCTGCTGGTGATTGAAAACGGCGAACTGATTGAAACCTGGCAGAGCTTTATTGACCCCAGAGTGGCGCTACCGCCTTTTATCCAGAAACTAACCGGCATCAGTCCCGGAATGGTGAGAGGGGCCCCTGAATTTTCTGAGATTGCTGAAGAGCTCCTGGCTAAGCTTGAAGGCCGCACACTGGTGGCCCACAACGCTCGGTTTGACTACGGCTTTCTAAAGAATGAATTTGAGCGAGTCGGCATTAGCTACAATGCCAAGCCTCTGTGTTCCGTTAAATTTAGCCGCAATCTGTATCCTCAGTTTAAACGCCATGGTCTATCACAGATCATTGAGCGCTTTGAACTGTCCATTGAGAACCGGCATCGGGCCCTTGATGATGCCCAGATGATCTATCAGTTTTTTCTCAAATCTTCGGCGTTATTTCCCGATGAGGAAATTGCCGCGACCTGTAAGATACTTTTAAAACGTCCCGCTCTGCCAACATTGCTCAACCCCAAGGACGTTGAAAAACTCCCAGCCTCTGCTGGCGTTTACTATTTTTACGATCAGAAATCGGTGCTGCTCTATATAGGTAAGAGCGTGCATATTCGCAACCGCGTAATGAGCCACTTTAGTTCCGATCACAAGAACCCAAAAGACCTACAGATGAGCACCAAAATTGCCCATGTGGATTTTGAGTTAGCACCCAGTGACTTTGGTGCTCAGATTCGCGAGAGCAACCAGATAAAAGCCCTGAGTCCTCTCTACAACCGACGCCTGCGCAAGGTTAAAAAGTTATTTCAGTATCGCAGTTCCACCGATAACAATGGCTACCTACGCCTAACCATTGAAGCCATAGAAACCGATGACACCACCGTAGAGCAGCAATTTGGCCTTTTTCGCTCACCCCGTCAGGCGGGACAACAAATACAAAAGCTCGCTGACCAGTATTTTTTATGTCACCAATTACTGGGCCTTGAAGGCAACAGCAATAGGCCCTGCTTTCGCAGCCAACTAAAAAAATGTTTTGGTGCCTGTCATGGTGCAGAGTCTGCCGAGATTTATAATGAACGCATGACCGCAGCACTTAAAAACTATCAGATCAAACAGTGGCCCTATTCAGGACCCATTGTTTTGGAAGAGCGCAATCCACAAGACCCTGAGCTAGTCGCCTGGCATATCATCGACCGCTGGCGTTATATAGCCAAGCTCAGTGCGTTTGAGGATATTTATGATTTGGGTTATCAACTCCCCAATGCAAACGGCCAGCCTCTAGGCCAACTCAATGCTAGCGCAGTATCTGACAGTGTTCGAGATGGCCCGATTCGAGATGACAGCGATGACCGTTTTGATTTAGATATCTACTTTATTCTGGTGCGCTTTCTCGCTGACAGCGAAAAAATAGCCATGAACCATTTGAAAATCTGGCCCCTCACCACAGAAAACTAACCCTGATGCTGCACCCATTAGACTGTGAGAACTCTAATATTTTATATTAGGTATTGCTAATGTAGATATATCTAATATATAATCTCTATACTTATTAGCAAAGAGCATTAATAAAATGATGGCCAAAATCGGGCAGTCTGATCTGCAAGAATTGCAGAAACACAGCGCAGAAGCAGCAGATCTGCTTAAGCAGCTAGGCAACCAGAATCGCCTAATGATTCTATGCTCCCTAATTAATGGCGAGCTATCCGTAACCGAACTCAATCAAATAACTGACCTAAGTCAATCTGCTCTATCACAGCATTTAGCATCATTACGTAAAGCCGAGTTAGTACAGACTCGGCGCGAGGCGCAAACCATTTTCTACAGCCTGCGTGGCGATGAGGCTATGCAGGTTATTGCGGTACTAAAATCTATTTACTGCCCTACGCTCTAATAGAACTACTAGAACAAATAGCCCTAACTGAGGTGTCTCATGAACAAGCCAGTAACACATATTTCTGCCAGTAAATTTAACCAAAAGCATCAGTCTCCTAAGACAAAGCTCCAGGTGATTGACGTGCGTACCCAAGCCGAAGTAAATACCGAATCTCTAGATGGCTGCGCTCATTTCCCCCTGCAGGATCTGCACTGCGACGCATTGCAAGACTACCTTAATAAGCACAGCCACGACCCTAGCCAGCCTGTGTATTTGCTCTGCGCCAGTGGCCAGCGCGCGACTCGCGCAGCTGAACAATTACAGGGAGATATAGACAACGAGCTAGTGATTATAGAAGGCGGCATCAATGCCATAAAGCAACTGGGTATCGATGTGCCCAAGGGAACCAGCAATGTTATATCCCTAGAGCGTCAGGTGCGCATTACTGCCGGATCTCTCGTGGTCATAGGCGTGGCTTTGGGCTTTTTTGTCAGTCCTGGGTTTTATGGCCTATCAGCCTTTGTCGGGGCTGGCCTGGTATTCGCCGGTGTCACCGACAGTTGCGGTATGGGCATGGCTCTGGCCCGTATGCCTTGGAATAAATAATATGTCAGTGGTGATTGGCCTAGTGATCGGTCTAGTGCTGGGGCTCACTGGCGCTGGCGGCTCAATCTTTGCTGTGCCACTGCTGATGCTACTTCTCGGCCTACCCATTAATGACGCCATAGGTATCGCCCTAGGTGCCGTTGCAGTTAGTGCCTTTATCGGAACGCTCAGCAATTGGCGCGCCCAGTATATTTTATGGGTGCCGGCCATCGCACTGGGCTTAGGCGGCGCATTGGTGGCGCCTATTGGGAAAAACCTCGGCGCCCAACTACCGCCCATAGTGCTTCTGATCGGCTTCTGTGCGCTGGCGTTTATTATTGCGGGAATTATGTGGCGGCAAACGGTCACCGCGCCAGGCCTTTCTAATGTTGTGCGCTCTGGCCAAGGTGATGAAAAAAATGATGTGATTCAACCCATCTGTCGGTTTAGCCCAGAAGATCAATTCGATACCAGTCCCAAATGCATTGCCGCACTAACTGGCTGCGGCCTCTTTGTGGGATTGTTAAGCGGACTTTTTGGTGTTGGCGGGGGCTTTTTGATTGTGCCTGCGCTGCTTTTTATTACCCAGGTGTCCATGCGTCAGGCAGTGGCCACATCGATGCTCATTATTTGCGTGATTGGCGGCACCGGATTTGCCAGCTTTGTCTCTTCTAGCAGCGGCACTGTGGACTGGCTACTTCTAACCAAAGTATGCGTCGGCGGTTTACTGGGAATGTTAGGCGGACGCTTGATTGCAGACAAAATTGCTGGCCCCCAGTTACAGAAGGTCTTTGCCCTGGCCCTGATTGCCATTGCCGCCATAACCCTGGTCAACACACTAATCAACGGAGTGATCTAACCATGATTTTTAGACAGCTATTCCACCCTGAATCATCTACCTACAGCTATCTACTGGGGGATGAAAAGACCCAGCAAGCCATACTGATTGATGCCGTGCTGAGCAGTACAGAGCAGACCTTGCTGTTAATTGAGCAGTTGGGGCTTAAATTGCATATCGCCCTCGATACCCATACCCATGCCGACCACATTACCGGCCTTGGGGCACTGCGCGATCAAACGGGTTGCACGACGATGATGGGTGAACAGGCCGTCGCGAGCTGCCTGTCGGAAAACTTTAAGGATGGAGATCAGATAACCGCGGGGAATATTACGCTAGAGGTGATTTACACCCCCGGCCATACCGACGATTCCTACAGCTTCTATTTACCCAGCAACACAGGCGGCATGCTGTTTAGCGGCGACACCTTATTAATTAGAGGCACGGGACGCACCGACTTCCAAAATGGCGACGCCCAACAGCAGTACAACAGCCTCTTCAATCGGCTTTTACCCCTGCCCGATAACTGCAAAGTCTATCCTGGCCATGATTACAAAGGCTGGACGGTAAGCAGTATTGGTGAAGAAAAACGCAACAATCCCCGACTGCAGATAACCAGCCCAGCAGAATATATCGACCTGATGGAGAGTCTGGATTTACCCAACCCAAAACTCATGGATATTGCAGTTTCGGCCAATCAAGCCTGTGGCGAGCTGAACTGACAGCTACTTGGCAGTCAGTTTTTTCTCTAGAGCCATATTTTGTTTCGTTGCCGCAAATACGCTGAGGTTGTCATCTGCTTGACCTCTGTGGCCAATGGCGTAAATCTGCCCATAAAACCAGAACTGCACGGCAAAAGTAGCCAGAGCGCGCAGTGGTTTAAACGTGTTCAAAAATGAAAGCCAGCTGGGAAACAACGACAGGTTGTCTTCATAGCGCGGCAACTCGTCTAAGCCTGCCAGCAGTTGATTAGGTGCATCGGCCATCACACACATGGGGCGACCCAAACCGATCAGATCGGCACTGCCCGTTTCCAGTGCCTGCTCCATCACCCGACGCTGGCGAAAACCACCCGTGACCATTAGAGGAATGGAGACCTTTTCTTGCATGGCCAGAGCGAAGTCGACAAAGTAGGCCTCACGGATCATGGTAGATTCCTTAACCTCCTGCTTTTCCTCTTCTTCCATTCCGGCAACACCCAGCAACTTAGGCTGCTCATAGGTACCTCCAGAAATTTCAATAAGGTCAACACTGGCCTTCTCTAACCACTGCACAACTTCCAAACTGTCGGCAAAATCAAATCCGCCCTTTTGAAAATCGGCACTGTTAAGTTTTACTGCGACGGGAAAATCTGGCCCCACGGCCTTGCGGACCGAGGCAATCACATCTAGTAACATGCGGGCACGATTAGCCAGATCACCACCGTACTCGTCATCCCTATGATTACTGCGAGGACTCAAAAACTGCGACAGCAGATAACCATGGGCGGCATGAACCTGCACGCCCGTAAAACCGGCCTCTTGCACGGCGGCGGCACAGACACCAAAGCGTCGCACTATTTGTTTAATTTCAGGCTTGGTTAAGGCCACTGGCTCACCAAACTGACCACCGGGCAGACCCAGCTTGATCGGCGATGGTGCTTTCGGGTGAGGGTTAACAATTTTTTGCGTCTGGCGACCAGCATGACTAATTTGCGCCCAAAAGTGATTGCCATTGCGTGTTCCAGCTTTTGCCCAGCTAGCCAGTGCTTTACGCATCGCCGCATTGGGCTTAGCGTCAATTACCACATTACCCGGGCGTTCTAGGTGATCGCGATCCACCTGAATATTACCCGAAAGCAACATGCCTGCACCGCCATCACTCCAAAGACCATAGAGCCGCTCCAACTCTGGTGTTGGCACGCCATTGGCGGTTGCCAGGCCTTCGGTCATGGCCGCTTTGGCTAAACGATTGGGCAATTCTGCACCGCAGGGTAATTTAAGGCTTTGGGATATTAGCTGAGTCATATTCTTGTCTTTTTTATTATTTTTGGATGAATATAGTATTACTCACAAACAGATATGACCAGCGTTATAGTCTTGGCCTCAGTACCGATTGGTCTCCTTCTAGCCTTTACGACTCTATAGCTAGCAGTGGAAACTAAAGACTAGTCATCGGTTAAGTGACCGCGGCTGGCCTAGTGTCAGATACCGAGCCTTTAACATTACCCATAAAGAAGTAATAAGGAATTTCATGGATTTTTTGCATTATCGAGACCTCGCCAAAACCAAAACGGTGTTTACTATTAGCGAGGAATGGGGCCAGGGACGGAGTATTTTTGGTGGCCTGACAGCCGCGCTGGTTATCGTTCATATAGAATCCAATGTTGAACTAACCGGGCGTGATCTGCGCACCGTCAATATTCACTTCTGTGGCGCCACCATTGCAGATGTCGACTGCGAATTTCGTCATAGAGTAATTTCAGAGGGCAAATCCGTCGTGCAGATCGAAGGGCAGCTGCTGCAAAATGGTGAGGTTAAAACTGAAATTATCGCCTGCTATACCCGGCAGCGAACCTCCTCCATTAATATCGATCTGCCCATCATGGTATTCCCCGTTGCCCAGAAAGATGCGGTGAAGCTACCTTTCGCCAAAGGCAAACTTCCCGATTTCGTGCAGTACTTCGATCTTCGCTACACCCATAACAATCGGCCCTTTACTGGCTCCAACGACAGTCTTATTGCCGGCTGGATGCGACTTGATAAACCGAGTGAAGTCCTTAACGACGCTACCATATTAGCCTTAATTGACACCTGGCCACCCGCCATACTGCCCATGCTAAGTGCGCCTGCGCCCACCAGCACCATTACCTGGAATGTTGAATTTATGCAGCCCAGAGCTGAATTGGACGTAGAAGACATGCTCTACTACGAATGCAGCGCCATTGAAGCCGGTCAGGGTTATGCACACACTGAAGGTAAGATTTATCACCCCAATGGCCAGCTGCTCGCACTAAATCGCCAAATGGTGGGTGTTTACGATAAAGTGATCTAAACAAAACCTAATAACATCAGTAAAAAAAATAATAATAAAACTGAGGTAAGCAAGATGACACAACAGACCCCAACCGCTCGCCAACCTCTGGCGGGACTCGAAGTCATAGAACTATCCAACATGATCACCTGTTCCTTGGCCGCCATGACCATGGCCGCGCAGGGGGCCAATGTTATCAAAGTTGAGCCGCCCATCATGGGTGATCAGATGCGCCCACTGGGAACACAGAAAGGGGGCGTCTCGGGGTTTTTTCACAACTGTAATCGCGGTAAACGCTCACTGGCTATCGATCTTAAATCTGAAGCTGGTGTAGAAGCCGTCAAAAAGCTCGCTGCTCGCGCCGACATTCTGTTGCACAACTATCGTCCCGGCGTGATGGACCGCATTGGTCTCAGCTCCGACGTGCTGCGCGCCATAAACCCCAAGTTAATCTATGTGGCCGTGAGTGGTTTTGGTATTCAGGGTCCCATGGCCGACCTACCCGCCTTTGACCATGTTATTCAGGGGCTGGCTGGACTGACGGATCTGCAGGCCCCTGACGATAACCAGTTTGATTTTATCCGCACCTTTATCTGCGACAAGGTCACCGCCTACACTGTCAGTCAGGCGGCAACCGCGGCACTGGTGGCCAGAGCCACCACCGGAGAGGGTCAACACATTGATATCTCCATGCTCCATGCCTGCCTCGCCTTTATGTGGCCAGACGGAATGATGCACAGAACTTTAAAAGACGACGACAGAATCAATATGTCGCCGGGCTCAGATTACTTTCACACCATCAGCTACAGCGATGGCGCAGTGGCCGTCGCCCCTCTAAAAGACAACCACTGGAAGGCGTTGCTTCCCATGCTTGGCTACCCTGAATTAGTCGGCACACCGCTTTATGCCTCCATTGCATCGCGCATGAGCAATATGCGTGAGGTTGCACATGTGATCCAGAACCCACTTTTAGACATTGGCGTAGAGAGTGCTCTGGCGATTCTGGTGGCTGCAGACGTGCCCTGCTCACCCTGTGTTAAGCGTGACGACCTAGAAGCCAGTGAACAGATACAGGCGATTGATGCATTAGAAACCTATGTCACCAAAGCCATGGGCACATTAACTGTACCCAGACCACCCGTCCAATTCGAGGGCGCGACAACATCCCAAGCCAAACCCAGTCCATTACTGGGTGAGCATAGCCGAGATATTTTGGCGGAACTGGGCTGGAACAAGGAGTCCGTCGAGGCACTAATTCATGAAGGTGCCGTGGTTCAAACGCAACTGCCAGAATAGAGGTTGCGAAGTGCCCCAGTGGTTTGTGAGATCGCTGCAACCTGTATAGAGCTAGTTTAGAATTTGATTAGCTTTTGATTAGAGCGCAGCAGACACAAGGCCATCGGACTCGGGTAACCCCAGCATGATTTCGAGGTTCTGCACGGCAGCACCTGAAGCCCCTTTTCCTAGATTGTCGTATACCGCACATAGCACTGCATGATCAGTATTTTCCGGCGCAAGAACCATGAGAGAAACTGCATTGGTATTGTTGTGAATCTCTGGCTCAACCCCTTCCAATAATTCCGTCTGCTCGTTATTCAAAACGGTCACAAATGAAGAGTCAGCATAATGTTCGGCCAATTTATTTCTTAGATTATTCGCCGTTAAATTTACATTATGCATAGACAAATAAATAGGTATCTGAAGAGTAATTCCCTGAGCATAATGACCATAAGATGGCATAAATATTGGCTTAGCTGCTAGCTCTGAATATTTTTTTATTTCTTTAATATGCTTATGTTCATTGGCATATGCATAGCGTCTAATCGGCGCACTAATATATTTTTCATGGGCAGTATTTTCAAAACGCTCTATCGCCTCTCGGCCCCCGCCCGTGTATCCAGACACTGCATTTATGGCATAGGGGTAAACTGGAGATAGCAGTCCTGCCTCTATCAATGGACGAAGGAGTAGGATCGCGCCGGTTGGGTAGCAACCGGGATTACTTACCCACCGCGCATTTTTAATGGCCGATTTTTGCGCCAAGGACATCTCAGGTAACCCATACACCCATTGGTCAGTTATACGGTGAGCCGAGCTCGCATCCAAAATACGTACAGACTCTGAATCAGCCAAACTAACCGCTTCTTTAGCTGCTAAATCTGGCAGGCACAGAATGGTAATATCAGAGGCATTAATTAACTCTCTGCGAGCCGTTAAATCCTTGCGATATTCAGAATCGATTTCAAGGATTTCAAAATCATCTCGCCCACTCAGCCTAGAATGAATCTGCAGTCCAGTGGTGCCTGCCTGGCCATCTATATAAATCTTATTCATCAGGGTTTCCCTTAGCCGTCAACTTACGTCTCAGCGACATTTTTGCCTGGATGCACTCTTATCTGACTAACTATAGACCACGACTAGGTAGCATGAGGCAAGGTCTAAGTATTAACATATTGAGAATTTACCGACTTAATTAGATGCCGAAATAGCCACAGGGAAAAATACATTCCGTGGTTTTTTATGGCATACTCAGTTTACAAAAATAATAATAAAATCAGAAATCAATGATGGGATATATCATTAACAATAAAGCCAGCCGTAATGCATTTTCATGCATTTTCGCAACGCTTATTGCCCTGTCATTTACTCCGGTCCAATCCGCGGAAGGTACATTCACTCTAGCGGAAAAATGCCCGGCTAGTTTCGCGCTCGATAACAACAATCAATGCCGACTCCGCAATTTATACCAGCTGTATGATTCATTGCAGGACCGAGGTCTCGGGGGTTTAAAAACTGCCCTGCCAGAACACCGCGATGGCTTTAGTCCTCAACAAATTGATCTCGGCCGACTGCTGTTTTTTGACCCCGTTCTCTCTGCCGACAAAAACCTCTCCTGCGCCAATTGCCACAATCCAAAGCTGGGCTTTAGTGATGGCATGGACCGCAGCGTGGGTGCCCGGGGCCAAGTCAGTCAGCGCTCTGCGCCAACCCTATGGAACAGCGCATTTTTGAAGGTGTTTTTCTGGGATGCTCGCGCCCATAGTTTGGAAGAACAAGCGATAGGCCCATTATTCTCAGACAAAGAAATGGCCAACACTCCTGAGCAATTGCTGGCCAATCTCAGTCAGGTGGAAGCCTACCCTGAATTATTCGAGCAGGCGTTTCCCGATTCCCAAGACGCTTTGGCGATTGACAATATAGTGACTGCGCTCAGTGCTTTCCAAAGCTCATTAATCTCATTAAACAGTGCCTACGATCGATATGCCCATGGCGATGCCAAGGCATTGAGCCCCCACGAACTGGAGGGGCTGAATGTATTTCGCTCTTTTGTGGCGCGCTGCTCTCAGTGCCATACGCCCCCATTATTTACCAATCAGCAGGTCGCGGTTATAGGGACGCCAGAACCTACCGGCTTGCCTCGAGATATTGGCGCGGCAGAAACCTTTAACGCCAAACGGTTAACAGGTGGCTTTAAAGTGCCTACCTTACGCAATATTGCCCGCACGGCGCCCTATATGCACAGTGGCCGATTTGCCACATTGCGCGAAGCCGCAGAGTTTTATACTAAAGGGCGTGGTCATGCCGTGCCCGAAGGAGAGGAGCTGTTGCTGCATTGGCATATCTCTGACCCCAAATTAACCGACACCGAGCTAGACCGTCTGGTGGATTTTATGGGCGCTCTCAGCGATGAAAGCTTTATGCCCGAAACGCCGAGTCAGGTTCCCTCCGGTCTATTAAATATTAGTACCAGCCTGTCTGCTGGATTAGAAAAATAGCGACAGTAAGAAACTATTGAAAGAAGTTATGGAGAGAAGTTATGAATAACAAATTTAAAGTCGTCTTCGCGATTGTCATCTTTGCTGGCGGTTGGATTTTTGGCAGCAGCAATAATGTAGCGCCGGTTATCACCAGTTCTGTTGGCGGCGCAAGCTATGAGGGCGGATTTCAGTCAGAGGTAACAGTTGGTGCAGTGCCCCATCGCAGTGTCGCAGGCAGCATTCACATTGTTAGCCCAGGGGACTCGATTCAGGCAGCTGTTGAGGCCGCGCAACCAGGAGACACCATTCAGGTAATGCCCGGCACCTATTCAGAGACTGTGTATATCGACAAAGACGACATACATCTTATTGGCGTTATTCAAAACGGCGCTCGCGCCACGCTGGATGGCCTCGGCAAACTTAACGATGCCATTCTCTATTCCGGCAATAATATTATTATCGAGAATTTCCGCATTACCCAGTACAAGGGCAACGGCATTATGGGTCAGGCGGGCAACAATTTTGAGATCCGTAACAACGTTATTGTCGACACGGGTATCTATGGTATTTTTCCCCAGCTAGGCACTAATGGTTTGGTTGAACACAATGTCGTTTCAGGTATTGAAGATGCCGCCATCTACATCGGTATGAGTGACAATATTCATGTCGCCTATAACGAGGTGTTTGATAGCGTTGCTGGTATCGAAATTGAGAATAGCCGTCACGCGATCGTTGAATACAATAATGCTCACCATAATACCGGTGGCATTCTTGCCTTTGTTACCCCCGGCCTACCGATCAAAACCACCGAAGATGTGATTATCCGCAATAACTTTGTCTCGAATAACAACACCCCTAACTTTGGTGCCCCCGGTTCTATTGTCTCTGGCATTCCAGCAGGCACCGGTATTTTGGTGATGGCCGCAGACGACGTAATTATCGAAGGCAATATTATTACCAACAATAAAACCGCAGGCATCATCATTAATGACCACAGCTTTGCCCCTACCATCACCATGGATGTGCAGTCGGATCCCAATGCCGATCGCACCATGATTTTAGATAACGTGATGCTTAATAATGGCTACGACACTATCCCCGAAGTCGTCGCCGTAGCGCTAACTGAACTACACACCGGCCTGGTGGATATAGTGCATGTAGGCCCCAGCAATGGCAGCTGCATTATTAATCGCCATCGCTATCGTACCGTAGGCATTGGTGACTATAGCGAATGTGAATTTACCAACACCGATAGCATAGACAGCTACCTTTTAGCCGGTGGCGCACAGCCTCGGGTTATTGCATCCTCCGAGCGCGGTGAGATCGCTTACCTTGGCGTATGCGCTGGCTGCCACAGCTATACCGGACGATTAATCGGCCCGTCGGTGCAGGTGATTCAAGCCATGTATGCGGGTAATCCACAGGGACTTGCCACCTACATTAATGCTCCAATCAAGAAGCGAGAGAACTTTCCTGAGATGCCAGCCCAGAATTATTTAGACCCAGAAACCCAACTAGCCGTAGCCAAGTACATGCTTCAGGTTAGTAACTAGACATTTACTCGCACAATGGAGGCGATCGATTATGGCCACCCGAGAAACACAGATAAAAATTACAACCGCAGCCCTCGCGCTTTTTAACGAGCATGGTTCGGCGTCGGTATCTTTTGAAAAAATCGCCTGTAAAGCCGGTATTAGTAAAGGCAATCTGCATTATCACTATGCCTCGAAAGAGGAAATTGTGATGGCACTCTGGGCCCAGCTAGACAAGAGGCTCCATCACTGGGGCGAGATCGTCAATAACGGTATACCTAAACCTGTTGCTGATGTCTTGATGCATCAATTTGAGGTTACTTGGGAATTCCGATTTCTCTACAGTGAGTTTAGTGTGCTGCTCTCCAAGGACCCAGACCTAAGATATCGCTTCAAGAAACGACGTGCTGAACGCATGGGGGAAATTAAGTTATTTTGTAACGCCCTCATGGAAAAGAACATACTTAAAAAGACAACGAGCGACGACGAGATACTGTGCTTAATTAAGTCCATATGGGTGATTTCAGATTATTGGTTAAGCTACGTCTTTGCAGAAGGCAAAGAAGTGACCCATGAAACTATGATCGAAGGTTATGGGCTTATTAGCCAGTTAATCAAACCTTACCTGGTTAACCCTGCAGACGTCACAACCCCTTTTACTAGCCCAGAAGTAGTTCAGTCCTACATTGATAAGAAGTTTGCTGGTGGCAGGGCCGCTAGGTAAATACAGTTGCCTGATAATAACTGGCCACTATTCACAGAGTAAGCAACAGGTCATTAGTCAGAGAAATGGTGCATAATGACAGGCTGAATAATACTGATGCCTGTCTAGTGCGAGGCATTGCAACTGTGCGCTGAACTTCAAAAATTAAAATAATAAGGTAGACCTATGCCCCGCCAGATTCTTGCTAATAAAAATATTCACGCTTCCATCAAAAAAACTGTCGCTGATAATCACGCAGATATTATTACTGAAGTGCAAGAGGCCGTTGCCAACAACAGGGTAGTAGTCGTTGGTATGGCGCAGAACCCGGCACCCAAAAGAGCCAGAAAAACTCTCGATGGCCTAGGTATCGAGCATGCCTATTTAGAATATGGCAGCTATTTCAAACTTTGGCGTCGTCGCAACGCCCTCAAGATGTGGACTGGCTGGCCTTCGTTTCCAATGATTTTTATCAATGGCGTATTGATTGGTGGCTCCAGTGATTTAAGAGCCCTAGTCGAGACTGACAGTCTAAATAAGTTACTCTAAAGGGCGTTGTTAATAGCCTTGGCTTTAGTCGGGGCTAGTGGCTACTCCCCAGTAGTTGTAACCGGCAAATTTTGGTGTGCTGGGCAAATACATTTGTTCCATAGACTGAATCTCAAAACCTGCCGCCTGAATCAGTTGCGGAATATCGCGATTGAGGTGGCAGCCTCCGGCAATTTTTCCCCAGTAAGGGTCAATTCTGGCCTGCCATTTAGCAACGCCCCCATCGGGCGCCAGCCCATGCTCGCAAAAAATTAGCTTGCCACCCGGCTTTAACACCCGGCGCATTTCTTTATTGGCCGACAGCGCATCTGGAATAGTACACATGGTGTAAGTCACCAGCACTGTATCAACATGGTCGTCTGGCAACGGAATAGACTCGGCGCCACTGAGAATAAACTCAACCTCTAAGCCCTTGTCTGCAGCGACCTTTTTAGCCATGGCATTAAGCTCCTCAGAGGGATCAAGGCCAATAACGCGATTAACCTTACTGCTGTCGTAGTAAGGGATATTAAGGCCAGAGCCAATACCCACTTCCAACACCACACCTTCTGCCATGGGCACCACTTTATTGCGCTGATGCTTGATTGGTTTGGAACCACAGGCGCAGTTTAAAAAGCTCGGCAATATATATTTATCGTAAAAATTCATGTGACACCCCCCCTTAATGGGTAAAACAAACTAGTATTATTGTTAAGTATCATCTGCGCATTTACAGCAATAAACAAGTCAGCGGTTACATAGCCGTGGCGCTGCTGTAGAATTGCTTTTTTCGAAACATTCACTGGAACTGACAATGGGTAGAGCCTACCAAAACCGCAAAGAATCCATGGCTAAAACATCTGATGCCAAGGCAAGGGTGTACAGCAAATATGGACGTGAAATCTACGTCGTAGCGAAGTCTGGCGGTCTAGACCCCACGGGTAACCTGACTCTGCGCAGTTTAATAGAACGTGCTAAAAAAGATCAGGTGCCCACCCATGTGATAGAAAAAGCCATTGAAAAGGCCAAGGGCGGCGCCGGTGAAAACTTCGAGTTGGCACGCTACGAAGGCTATGGCCCTGGCAACTGCATGGCGATTATCGAATGTTTAACCGATAACCCCAACCGCACCTTTGGTGATGTTCGCCTCTGTTTCACTAAGACCAAGACCAAAATCGGTACCCAGGGCTCGGTGAGCCATATGTTTGACCACCTGACCATTTTGAGGTTTTCTGGCCAGGAAGAAGAAGCGGTTTTAGACTGCCTACTTATGGCCGATGTCGATGTGATCGATATCGAAAATGAAGAGGGCATGCTTACCGTATTTGCCGGGCATACCGAGTCGTTTAAAGCCAAGCAGGCACTCACCGAAGCCTTTGGCGAGATTGATTACGATGTGGATGAGGTACAATTTATCGCACAAAATTCTGCGCCCTTAACCGGCGATGACGTAGAGATGTTTGAGCGCTTTATGAATATGCTCGAAGATCTAGATGACGTGCAGAACATCTACCACAATGTAGGCTAACTGCTTAAAACCGCACAGTTCAGCGCCTTTATCACCCCAGCGCGGGTATCCGCGGGATCAATAACCCCATCTATCTCCAGATGGGCCGCTGCCTCTGTGGCCTTACCCTTCTCGTACATGGCCGCAACCAGCTGGTCAAACAGCGCCTCGCGAGAGGCTTGATCAGGCTGGGCATCAAGCTCTTTCTTAAAACCAAGCTGCACAGCGCCCTCTAGACCCATACCGCCAAACTCACCGCTGGGCCAGGCCGCACTGTAAACCGGTCGATGAAAACTGCCCCCGGCCATCGCCATAGCCCCAAGGCCATAACCTTTGCGTAAGAAAATGGTCACCATAGGTGTAGTCATGCGTGCGCCAGCAATAAACAGTCTAGCCATGCGATGCACTGCTCCCTGCTCTTCACTGGCAGGGCCAACCATAAAGCCCGGCGTGTCACAGAGGGACAGCACAGGAATAGAAAAACTATCGCACAGGGTAATAAAGCGCGCGGCCTTGTCGGCTGCCTCGGCATCAAGGGCTCCGCCCAGCACTTTGCAATTATTGGCAATTAGGCCCATAGCGCGACCTTCGATACGGATAAAGCCGGTAACAATGCCCTGCCCATGAGCCTGAGTCAGCTCTTGAAAGCTGTCTGTATCTGCAAGCTGAACAATAATCTTTTTGATATCGTAGGCGTAGCGTCGATCGGAGGGCATCATCTCTAGTAACTGCTGCTGATCCCCACAGTCCCAACTCTGAATGTCACCCTGAAAGAAACTTAAGCAAGACTGAGCCAAGCGCGTGGCATGGGCTTCATCATCAGCCACTAGATCAACAACACCATTACTGGCCTGGACATCCATCGGACCTATCTCGGTGGGCTTATAGCTACCCAGGCCACCGCCCTCAATCATCGCGGGGCCTGCCATGCCTATCCAGGAGGTTTTGGTGGCGATACGAATATCAGCACAGCCAAACAGCGCCGCATTACCTGCAAAACAATAACCATTATTGACGGCAATTAATGGCACCTGACCACTGAGCCCAGCCCAGTTGGCAAACGAGGGAACATCTAATCCAGCAATCTGAGTTTTAACGTCAGTGTCACCCGGTCGCCCGCCGCCTCCTTCGGTATACATAACGACCGGCAGGCCAAACTTGTGGGCCTGATCCAGTATGCGGTCGATCTTGCGATGGTGAAAATAACCCTGAGAGCCTGCCAACACAGTGTAATCATTGACGATCACCGCCACCTGAGCGACCTGTTCGCCAAATTCTGCCCCGTTAATTGTGGCCAAACCGGTAATCACACCATCGGCGGGAGTCTCAATTTTTAGGGCGTCGGCTGTTTTACGGTCGCGCTGAGCGGCTACGGCAAGCTGGCCGTATTCGATAAATGAATCCGAATCACAGAGGTCATAAAGATTTTCTCGTGCCGTGCGATAACCCTTGGCATGACGCCTGGCAACCGCTTCTGGGCGGGCGTCATCCTGACTATAGGCGAGCTCTTGGTTGAGCTGGGTCAGCCCATTATCAGTGCCGTTTTGAACAGCCTCAGCAACCGGTGTACTGGTGCTTGCACTCTGAGTATCTGCGGATTCTATCTCGCAGATTAACTGCCCGGCCTGAATAGTGGCATCCAGCGCAATAGACAGATTAGTAACTACACCAGCAATGGGCGCATGAATCGCGGTCTGCATTTTCATGGATTCAAGAACGGCGACAATCTGGTCTTTAGCGACAAGCTGCCCCTCAGTAACATCAATGCTGACAACAGCAGCGGCCAGTGGCGACATAATACTTTGCTTAACAGGCTTCAAGAGTTCACTACCCCAATGTTTTTATAATTATTTTTAGTGGGATTATTAGACAGTGTTTAAGGTAAGAATGGAATCAGTCTCGCCCGCTTTTAACTAAAAGCGGGCGAGACCTAATAACTACAGAACAATATTAGCTGCCCGTAAACTGATCGGCACTGAGGTCGTAACAGGTGCTATCCAGACCAGCAACCAGCTCCAAACTGGCTTTGGTTTTGGGGAGCTCATAGCGGAAGAAGAACTGCGTTGCCGCCAACTTGCCCTGATAGAACGCCGTATCTCCGGCATTACCCTGCTGCAAACCGTGAGTCGCTGCCACGGCCTGCTTCAACCACATCCAGGCAATAACCACATGGCCCATAGCATCGAGGAATACCGTGGCATTAGCCAAGGCCAGTGCGGGGTCAGAGGCTTCGCTAACAGACTTAATCGTCGCTTCAACCTGCTCCAGAGCAGCATTTAACTGCACGCAATGATCAGCTAAACCGGACATACCAGCCGCAGAATCTAGGGTCCCCTGAATTTCTTCACGCAGTACCGCAACCGCAGCACCCTTTTGCATCTGTACCTTGCGGCCCAGAATATCGAGACCCTGAATACCCCAGGTACCCTCATGAATATGATTCAAACGGTTGTCGCGATAGAGACGCTCAACCGGGTATTCACGGGTATAGCCATAGCCACCCAACACCTGAATCGCCAGCTTATTGGCTTCCAGACAGAATTCAGAAGGCCATGACTTACAGATTGGCGTAAGCAATCCAAGCAGTAAGTCAGTGCGCGCGTTGGCTTCTTTGTCGCTGGATAATTTTTGCAGATCAATCAGCTGAGCACTGTAATAAATTAAGGTCTGTGCGCCCTCAACAAAGGCTTTTTGAGTCATTAGCATGCGCTTAATATCCGCATGTTCACTGATCATAATCTGCGCATCTTCTGGGTTACGATTAACCAGCGGGCGACCCTGAGGGCGATTGCGTGCGTAATCCAAAGAATAGAGATAACCACCAAGACCGGTCATCACTGAAGCCATGCCCACAGAGATACGCGCCTCATTCATCATGTGAAACATGTTGGACAGACCCTGATTGGGCTCGCCAACGAGGTAACCAATCGAATCGCCTGACTCGCCAAAGTTGAGCAGGCAGTTGGTCGTGCCGCGACAACCCATTTTGTGATTGAGCCCAGCCAGGGCAACATTGTTGCTCTCACCAAGACTGCCATCGTCATTGACGCGCATCTTAGGCACCAAAAATAAAGAGATACCCTTTACCCCAGCAGGTGAACCGGGAATCTTAGCCAGCACCATATGTACAATATTGTCGGTGATATCTTGCTCACCACCGGAAATCCACATTTTGGTACCGGTTATCTTGTAACTGCCATCGGGCAGTACATCCGCCTTGGAACGAATATCCGCAAGAGAAGAGCCAGCCTGAGTCTCAGACAGACACATGGTGCCAAACCATTCCCCAGCAACCAGCTTGGGCAAATACTTATCCTTGAGCTCATCAGATCCGCAGGCATTGAGCATATTAGCCACGCCCTGAGTCAGGAATAAGTAGGAATGAATAGGGTTGTTGGCACAGACAAACATGCCGTTAAGGGCCTGATCCATCATCCAGGGCAGCTGCATACCACCAATGTCGGCATCGTAGGCCGAAGTACAAAGACCCGCTTCACGATAGGCATTAATGGCTTCTTTTAGTTCGGGGATGGTCTCTACCTTGCCATCAATAAACTTGGGCTCATTGGCATCCAGCTTTCCGGCGCTGGGTAAAAACTGATCTTCGGCAAGGGACTGACAGAGATCCATCATCGCGTCCAGAGACTCACGATCGTAGTCGGCATAATGCTCTGATTCGAGAATTTCATTTAGGTCCAGCGTCTCATACATAACGAAGTCGAGGTCGCGGCGGTTAACAATCAATGACATGGTTTTCTCTCTTAAAAAATCTGGCTGAATTATGCTGGCTAGAGTAACCCAGTATTAACAAACTAACTGTCGCCCAAATGACATGGACTGACATTTCTCAAACCAAAAAGTGCACTACCCGAAGGGCAATGGCACTGCAGATGATTATATTATGGCATTGTTAATGTTATTATTTTATAACCTTAGATTTTGAATGATGGCGATTATTGCCAGATAGCACCGCTAATACTGTAGTCTTAACCTTATAACTATAAAAAAACAGGAAACAACAGCATGTCTAATACGAAAACAATCCCACAAAAAGCCCTCATGGTCGTCATCGCTCTTCTCGCGGTCAACTTTATCGTCACCGGATTACGCTACATTATTGACCCCGCAACCGTTGCCTCTGAGTTCGGTATGCCCCTGCTTGATGGCCTAGGCCGCAGCTCTCAAATCGGCGACCTCTCTGCCTTTTTCATGTCTATGGGAATCTTTATGTTGCTGGCATTAAAAACCGGCGAGCGCCTATGGTTTTATCCCACCACCATTCTTCTCAGCCTCACAGCCCTGTCACGAGTGCTGGCTTGGGCATTTCAGGATGCGGCCCTAGCCACCACCATGATCGTCGCAGAAGTTGTAATCAGTGGATTACTACTATTGGCCGCGAACAAGCTGTCATCGGCTAAAGAATAATAGGCAACCAAGCCCCGAGAACACAGAGCAGAGAACATGCGCCAGATAAAGACAGTCCAACTATTTTCCTGCCTTATGTGGGCTGCTTTAACCTCGGTAACCGCTGTTGCCGAAACCACCTCAGAGGGCGGGGTTGCGAGTAACATTAGCAGCCGGCCCAATGTTGTGATCATCATGGTTGATGATGCCGGCTTAATGGATTTTGAGCCCTTCGGCGGCGAAGCCAAAATGCCCAATATCCAAAACCTCGCCGATCAGGGCGTGCGGTTTACCAACTACCGCACCTCGCCACTGTGCGCGCCATCGCGTGCCATGCTATTAACTGGCATCGACAACCACCTCACCGGCATCGCCACGATACCTGAGGTGCTTCCCAGGTCACATGAAAATGCCCCCGGTTATTCCATGGCCTTAGAGCCAGGGGTAAAGACCATTGCCGACCATTTGCGCAGCGCGGGCTATCGCACCTACATGACCGGTAAGTGGCATATGGGCAGCCGCACCGTGGCAGAACTTCCCATTAGTCATGGTTTTGATCGCTCCTTTATTCTCGACGCCAGTGGCGCCGATAACTGGGAACAAAAGCCCTATATACCCTACTACTTAAAGGCGCCCTGGTTTGAAGATGACAAGCCAGCCACCTTGCCGGAGGGCTTTTACTCGTCCAAATTTATCGTCGATAAAATGATCGACTATATTGATGAAGGCCGCACCAATACCCAGCCAGTCAAGACCGCTAAAGCGCAGCAACCTTTTCTGGCCTATCTGGCATTTCAAGCAATCCATATTCCCATCCAGGCACCCCCGGAATTTACGCAGAACTACCGCGGAATTTATGACGATGGCTGGGATGCACTGCGTCTGCAGCGCTGGCAAAACGCCCAGACCCTCGGACTGATACCCAAAGACGCACCATTGGCCGACATGCCCGAAGGCGGCCGTGACTGGCAGACCTTGAGCGACGAAGAGCGTCGCTTTTACACCAAAGCAATGATGGTGAATGCCGGCATGCTAGAAGCGATGGATCATCATATTGGGCGCCTGATTAGCTGGCTAGAGACTAACGGTCAGCTCGATAATACGCTGTTTGTTGTCACCTCCGACAACGGTCCCGAGCACAATGACATCACCCTAAGAAATGGTATTGGCCTTTGGTACGCGACGCAGAATTACCGCAAAGATATTGAAACCATGGGTGAAAAAGGCAGCCTAGTCTCCATCGGTCCGGAATGGGCGGCAGCGGCAGCCGCACCCAGTAAGCTATTCAAGTTTTACAGCAGCGACGGTGGTATTCGCGTGCCGCTAATTTTCTCGGGCCCCAATGTTCCAGCTGCGACCACCCAAAGCTCCTTTGGTATGGTCACGGATATACTGCCCACGGTCATGGACCTGCTAAATCTTCCTATTGATAGCACTATTCTTGATGGGCAGTCCCTAGATAACCTTGCTCTCGAAAACAAGACTCTCGAGAACCTGCCAAAAGCTGTTGCCTTGACCGGCCGCAGCCTAGGGCCAGTCATCCGGGGTAACAGCACAGCAACCTATGGCCCAGAAGATGTTATGGCTATTGAAACTGCGGGCAACGTAGCGCTGTTCAAAGGTGTCTATAAGCTGGCGCGTAATCTTCCGCCCCATGGAGATAGGATCTGGCGGCTGTACAATATAGAAATAGACCCGGGAGAAACACAGGATTTAGCGGCTACAGAACCCGAGCTATTGCAGGACATGAAAACTGAGTATCAGAATTATGCCAAGACCTACGGCGTACAAAAAGTCCCCGAAGGCTACAATTCAATCACCCAGCTGAATATCAATACCGCCCGTAAATACCTAAAAAACTATTGGTTAGGCTTTGGTATTGCTGGCGCAGGCTTGGTATTTTTAATTGTGCTAGCTGCCCGTAAACTACGACGTAAACTATCGGGTAAACAATTGGTTAAACGGTAACCCACCCTACAAAGGGCTAACAGCAAGTGCTGCCTGCAAGCACTAACGACGGCGCTGTGGTGGCGCCCGCTGATCCTCGGGCAATGTGCACAGACGATTCATCTTTGTGATCGAGCCATCAAGGTATTCCCACACCAGCTGCTCCCCTTCCATATAGCGCTTTACCACTAAGGGTCCCCAGCCAAAGGCATAGAAGTTCAGCACCTTATTCTCCCAGATCATGCTGGCTGAGGTGCGCGAACAGAAGTCTTTACCCCCTAGCTCAAACATCACCGAACCCTCAGTATCATCGGTATTTTCACCGAGGGTACTATTGGGCCCGTAGTCATGAATAATACCCGCAGTGGTCACAACCGTGCGCCGACCACATTGTTCTACCCGCTCCACATGCCCTATATGTCGACCTTCAACCCCCTGCCAAAGGCCGCGAATATCAGCTGCGCCCTCAACCAGTGGCTCAGTGCATTGGGCCAAGATAGGTAGGGGAAAATTCTTATAGCCACAGCCCGGGGTATTGCCTTTGGCAATCTCTGCAGCCTTTTTACCGCTGCCATCCAGCAGCGGAAGCCTGCAGTAATCAACGAGGCTGCCATCACCGGCCAAGGTAGCAGGATCGGTGGTTAAGGGTGGTCTCGCGGAAAAGAACACTAACCAAAATGCCAGCGTGGCCAGTGCAGCCAACAGACCGACAAGCGCTATTAATGGCTTAAAAAATTTATTCATCGCCTACAAAACCTTCTGGCTCTTTTTAAGCTTTTGCTCAGTCTGCTTAATGCCATGGTTAAGCCAGCCCGATTCATTCAGGTTAGCGGATGCTTGGCGCAGTGCTGTCAATATCTCTAAGCGCTTCGCCAGCACCGCAGGATTATTCGGTTCAGCCGCCATCGCCGCTTCGATAAGCAACAGAGCCTTCACCGAATCGCCCTCGCTTAGATGCTGCTCCGCCAGACTAATTACCTGCTTAGCCCCACCCGCCAAACTAACTAAGTCGGGATAGATAGACCGGGGAGACTCGGCATACATATTCACAGGATCACCATCAAACCAACCCATGTAGCCCTCATAGATACCCCGCACCGACCAGGATACCCAGCCATAGGCTTCGCCCACATCCAGCGCCGCCGGCAGTTTAATCTCACGCATAAGGCTATAAACATCTCTGCCTTCGTTCATGCCCACAACCGTCTTGTCATGGACATATTGAATAGCATCCCGATAACGAGTCATCTCGGCAGTGATATTCTCGTTACCCAGAATTGGCTCACCATGACTCGGCAGAAGTATCTCTGGACCCAGCGCCAACACCCGATCAATGGATGCAATATAGTCCAGCGCCCAGCGGGGTTTGGTGCCTCTCAATGTATAGATATTGGGGAACGAGCGATAAAATAGATCTCCGACAAAGGCGGCTTTGTACTCAGGCATCCACACTGTAAGTGCGTCGTAAGTTTCTGCCGGGGTATGCAATACTTCAAATTTTTCATTGCCTAGGGTGAAATTTAAACTCTTATCAAAAAGGGTATTGGGCAGCATGTTCACGCCCGCGCTCTCACTTGCTGAAGATGAGGTTAATGAGGTCAGATCAAAGCCAAACTGAGCACTGTTACGCTGAATAAACAGACCCTTGAGACGTTTCTGATAGCGCAAAAACTCGACCATATTTTCTTGGGCAATGACCTTAGTCTGGGGCTCACGCCACAGGGCAACACCTCCGGTATGATCGCCGTGACCATGGGTAATAATAATGGAATGGACGGGGCCATCATCCACTGCATTAAGAAGGCTTTTATGCTTTGGGGCCATACCTGGTAACGAGGTATCAATAATTACATTGCCCTCATCGGTCACCACCATAAAGGTATTACCAAACCCTGTAGCCTTGTAGATAACCTCATTGATCTTTTGCGCCTGGGCCTGGGTGCTGCCCTGCTGCAGATGCATACTCGGATCTACCCGACCAGATTTAAGCGCCTCAGGGTTGTAACCCTCATCGGCATTTAGAGTCGTTGCAGACAGGCTTAGCAGTATTGTTAGTGACAATATTGGTGGCATGAATCGTCTGGTGCTATTTTTAAGGTTAATCATGGATAAGCCTTTTATTGTTATTAGCTGCCGATTTATCTGGCCTTTCATTAGAGCTCTTTTCTAGGGCATTTTATTAGAGCACTTCATTAGAGCGTTTCATTCAGGTACGTTATTTGAAATCTAGTGTAGCCTACTGTAATTAACTTATTTAGTATTGTCAGTAGCAGTACCAACAAATAAATATTCTCGGAATCTCATTTCAGTTAAACTCACAGTCTATCCGGAGTCCTATAATGATAAAAAAACCATTCTCCCGCCAGCTCACTGCCATCGGCTTACTCGCTATCCTAAATCCAGTAACGCAAGCCGAAGGCGAACCTAGTCAGCTTTTTGAACCCGCTGAACAGGACGCAAAAGGCCGTTTTATTAATCTAGATAAAGAGCATTCCAAAGCGTCAATTAGGGTCACTGCACCCTTTTTTATGCGTCGCGTCGCCTCCTCATTATTTAGTCATGCTGGCGCCCCCAAGCGCATCGCCAACGATGGTGCCTATCTCCGGGAAAATGCCACACATAGTGATCCAACAGCTACCTGGATAGGCCATGCGACATTATTAGTACAGATGGAACATGTCACATTTCTCACCGATCCCATCTGGTCTAACACCCCAAGTCCAGTGCCGTTTTTCGGGCCAAACCGCCACGTGAAACCTGGCCTCGCGATTAAAGACCTGCCGCCCATCGACTTTGTAGTTATTTCTCACAATCACTATGACCATTTAGATTTACCCACCTTGCGTAAGCTAGCCAAACGTAATGCCGAGACCATTTTCTTTGTGCCACTGGGCAATGGAAAACTGCTCCGCGACAATGGTATTGTGCAGGTTCAGGAAATGGACTGGGGGGATTCTATTAATTACAAAACTGCGACTATCCACTGTTTACCTACCCAACATTGGAGCAAACGCAGCCTCACAGATACCCGAAAAGCGCTTTGGTCTTCATGGGCTGTTACAGGCTCAGAGCGACGATTTTTCTTCGCTGGCGACACTGCCTACTACTCCGGGTTTAAACAGATTGGCGAGAAGCTGGGGCCCTTTGATCTGGTTGCCGTGCCCATAGGGGCCTACGACCCAACAGCCATGATGAAGGCATCCCACATGAATCCAGAGGAAGCCGTACAAGCCGCACTGGACCTGCAAGCCGAGAATGCCGTGGCTGTGCACTTTGGTACCTTTAATCTTTCCGATGAGCCCCTTGCCGAACCCCCATTGCGCTTTAAAGCCGCTGCAGAAAACACTGTACTGGCCGATAAACGCAGCTGGGTTATGGATATTGGCGAGACTCGAAAGTTTTAATGGGCACCGCCGTTTATCGCCCGATTTAAAAGCAGACTTACGTTTATAAAATACTAAAAAATTATTCTAATATCACTCTAATATCATTAATAAGCCCAAGTGGCTGAGGTAATACATGTCCCTATATAGTAGCTCCATCCCTGTTTTTGTTCGTCACCTAGATAGCTTATCTGGCCTGCTCGAGGCCGGCGCCACCTACGGTACTGAGCAGGATATCGACGAGTCAATTCTAACCAGTGGTCGCCTATTTCCCAATATGCACCCCCTTAGAAAACAAGTACAAATTGCCTGCGACATCGTTAAACGTGGTGGTGCTCGACTGGCAGATATCGAACCGCCGAGTGATGAAGACACAGAGATAAGTTTCGCCGAGCTACAGGCCAGAATTGCCAGTACCAAAGCATTTTTACAGACACTACCCGAAGAACCTATCAATGGGGCTGGAGACAAAACCATCGTCATGCCAGCTGGTCCCTATACCCTAACCTTTACCGGGCAAGAGTATCTAGATCTGTGGGTGCTACCTAATATGTATTTCCATATCAGCACCACCTACAACATTCTGCGTCACAATGGCGTGGCGATTGGTAAGAGTAATTATTTGGCGGTAGGATCTTTCGCTAGCTAGGATTGTTTTTGAAAGTACGGGGCGCCGTTCGAGCTGGCCCCGTAATATTTTCGTACAACTAATATGATTAATTTATCCAACTGGCCGGACTGGCCAGTTGGACATCTCTCTTTTCGTATTTTGCCTTAACTCTTTTTCAGATCCTGATTGCGCTTTTCCGCAGCAGCCCAGTCATCAGGCAACACTCTAGAAACCACCAAAAAGCTAATAATCGACGGGATGAACATAAGACAGGTCACCGACATCGCGTAACGCATTGCCTCCAGGTCAGGATGACCCTCTTTGAATACATCGATCAGCCAACCCGCAAAGGTAGGGCCGCCGCCCAGGGCGATCATATTGAGAATAAAGAAGAACAACGCCGTAGACATGGCCCGCATATTAACCGGCGCCAAAGTCTGGGCAATGGCAAAACTAGGCCCCAGATAAATACCCAAGAAAAGTAAGAAGACTGTGGTGAAGGCTAGATGAGCCCAAACCGTCGTTACCCAAAAGCTTGCCACACCAATAGGTAAGCAAATGCCAATGGCGATGGCAGGTAACCAGCCGTAGGCCCGTATATTTTTAGCGCCCCATCTATCAGCGAGCTTAGCGCCAAAGAAAGCACCGCCCGCATAGGTAGTACCGTTGATAACACCCAGCACCATCACCAGGGTTTTAAAGTCAAAGCTGGGGTCCAGAGCAACCACATACTTAGTCTGAAATGCCGAGAAGGCATAGGACACAAACGAACCAAAGGCGATACCCAGACACATGGACCACCAGGCTGGAATTTTAAGCAGGCTTTTTAGAGACTCTGCAAACGGTGGCTGGACGATATCCGCATGGTTATCAAACTCCATGGCACCACGAACCGGCTCACGCAGCACAAGCCGCACAATAACCGCCAAAGCCACACCCGAGACACCCAGAAAAATAAAGATACGACGCCAATCAACATCTTCACCAGAGGCGCCCATCAGCGACGCAGTAGCAAAATATGCCGCCATAATACCGAGGGGAATACCCATTGAATAGACGCCTAACGCACCAGCGCGCTCTTCTTTGGGGTACAGGTCAGAAATAATCGAATGAGACGGTGGACTGCCACCCGCTTCACCGATACCTACACCCATGCGCGCCAAACCAATCTGCATAAAGTTGCCCGCCAGACCGGTTAAGGCGGTAAATCCACTCCAGACTGCCAAGGATATGGACAGAATATTGACCCGATTGTAGCGATCCGCCAGCCAGGCAATGGGAATGGCGACCAAGGTATAGAAAACAGCAAAGGCCAGACCAATCAATAGGCCTAGCTGAGTATTAGTCAGCCCCAAATCTTCTTGAATAAACGGCGCCAAAATTCCCACGATCTGTCGATCGATAAAATTGAAGCCATAAACGATAGTTAGCAGTACCAGAACAAGGCGACGATAGCTCTTGCTTGGCATTTTTTGGTCGGTCATTGAGATCCCCTAGCGATACCTTAAAGGTATTTATTATTATATTTAACAGCCAACCTAATCTACGTTAACCCCTTGAATAGAGCAAGCAACAGATAATCAATATCAGGGCCGCAGATAATTTCTTATCAGCACTGTGCTACCCTACGGCCACGCCATTACAAAAATTACAATATTATGCGTGACCAATCCAGCACTACCAGAACAGAGCCCGAGGTTGATTGGGCTATTTTTATTCCCTCCGTTATTATCGTTTTAGTCTGCGCCCTCCCCCTGATGATTTTTCCTGAAGAATCTTCAGTATTCCTGATCGACAGCCGCAAAAGCATCATGAGTAATTTTCTATGGCTATACCTGTCAATTGGTATGGCGGCGGTGATTTTCTGTCTGTGGCTAGCCTTTGGTCGCTATGCCCATGTCAAATTGGGCGCACCAGACGAACCCCCCGAATACTCCGACATTCATTGGGTCGCCATGATGTTTACGGCAGCCATTGGTGCTGGCGTGATTGCCTGGGGCTTTGCAGAGCCCATCTATTACCTACAAACCCCGCCCATGGGCATCGAGGTAGGCTCATCCAAGTCCTTTGAATGGGCACATATGTACCCGCTCTTTCATTGGGGGGTTATAGGTTGGGCCATCTATGCAGTTCCCGCCGTCCCTATTGCTTATATGCTCTATGTGAAGCGTTATACCACTATGCGCATAAGCAGTGCCTGTGATGGCGCCCTACCAAAAACAGGTCGCAGCCAGATCAAGACCACCATCGATATCTTTATTGTGCTGGGCGTTGTGGGTGGTGTCGCCACCTCCCTTGGCTTGGGCGTACCGCTACTCTCGGCCATGATCGCCACATTATTTGATGTGCCCGATAGTATGATGATCAAAATGGCAGTGTTGGTATTTTGGACCGCGCTGTTCGGCGCCAGCGTGTATCGCGGCCTGAAGTCAGGTATCAAGGTGCTGGCTGACATCAATATTGCCCTGGCAGTTATCGCTATAGTCTTCGTATTAATCGCTGGTCCCGGAATGTTTATCCTGGACCTAACTGTTAACAGCCTGGGCCTAATGTTTAGCAATTTTATTACCATGGGCACCTGGACCGACCCCATCGACAACGGCAGCTTCCCGGAAGACTGGACAGGCTTTTACTGGGCCTGGTGGCTGGCTTACACCGGCATGATAGGCCTATTCTTTGCCCGCATTTCTCGGGGTCGCACAATCCGCCAAGTGGTATTGGGGGTAATAGGTTGGGGCTGTTTAGGCACCTGGTTATTTATGGCGGTCATGGGTGGATACTCCCTATACCTAGAGAGCACAGGCACATTAGCGGTCAAAGAAATCTTATCCACTCAGGGCATGTCGTTTGTGAACGCCTTAGTGATCAATAGTCTGCCGTTTGGTAAGTTCACACTGGCCATGTTCACCATTCTGTCGATCATATTTTATGCCACCAGTATTGATTCTGGGGCCTATGTTCTGGCCAGTATCTGCGCTAAAAATTTACCCAGCACCGCTGAACCAAGACGCTGGAGCCGTTTGGTCTGGGCCGGGCTACTGGCGATTATCACCGCGGGCGTTCTGCAGTCAGGAGCACTGGGTATGGTGATGTCGGTGACCGTACTATCCTCGATTCCCATAATCCCCATTATGATTCTGCTGTGTATTTCATTGGTGCGCTGGCTGAATGAAGATTTCGGTGCCATAGTGCGCAAAAGAGAAATGGCCCTATCGGTCGACGAGCTAGACATAAAACCTTAAAGATAGGCGACGATGACACAGGCTATTAATGACTTCCCCACAGACCAACATGGCTGGGCTGAATTATTACCCGAACGGGATAAGCCTGCCCTGCTAGCGGGAAATCTTCGGGTTCAATGGGTTGTCGTAGGTGCTGGGTTAACCGGACTCGCCTGCGCACGGCGTTTGGCGGAGCTGCACCCAGAACATGAAATATTAATACTCGACGCACGCCTAGTAGGCCAAGGCGCTTCCGGTCGCAATTCAGGTTTTACCGTTGGCGTCAGCCATTTTCCCGGGGCTTTTAATGCAAAAAATAAAGCTAACTATGCACGGATAAACCGCATCAACCAAGCCGGTGTTGCACTATTAGATCAGCAGATTAAAGCCCAGGCTATTGACTGTCAGTGGGACAGCAGAGGCTTTCATCACGGCGCCGCCGACAGCCAATCAATCAACGAAAGTTCTCATTTTCTCGGCTACCTAGACGCCATGGAAATTGACCATACACCACTTGATCAAGACGCCATGCAACAGCGCTTTGGTACTGCGCTATATAAAACGGGTGTCCATGTTAAGGCTGGTGGGCTAGTGCAACCGGCCGCGCTAGTGCGCGGGCTTGCAGATTCTCTACCCCGCAATGTGAGATTAATTGAACAGTGCTCGGTACTAAAAATAAAATCAGGCAAGCCCATCACACTCACTACATCTCAGGGTGAAATCAGCACCGACAAATTAATATTGGCAACCAATTATGAGGCGGGTAAATTGGGATTTTTGTCTCGACGCCTTATTGGCAGTACCTTATCTGGAAGCTTTACTCGAAGGCTAACAGCAGCTGAATTGTCCAGCCTCGGTGAACATAAAGAATGGGGAATAATTTCTCTGCACAGCGGCGGTGCAACTATTCGTCTTACGGCCGACGGTCGAATCTGCTTACGCAACACTGGAGAATACTTTGGCGGTTCATTACTAACCCCAAGAAGGTTACAGCAGCGGCAGGCAATCCATCGCGCCAGTTTTGAAAAACGTTTTCCACAGCTTACCCATGTACCTTTTGAATATTCCTGGTCAGGGGTTGAAGGTATCAGTCGCAATGGCACCAACTTTTTTGGTGAGCAAAGCAAAAATATTTTTCTTGCTGGGGGCTATAACGGCTCCGGTGTTAGCAAAGGATCTGCCTTTGGATATGCCCTGGCAGAATACGCTAACGGTGGTCAGTCTGAGTTAATCGATGACTGCTTAGCCTCTGCTCCTGCACTGTGGATTCCACCACGACCTATTCTTGATATTGGTGCTGCATTGACAGTGGGCATGCGTTTTCGTGGTGTGGGTCTAGATCGTTAAAGAGCCGAGGCGGCTTTTTATTTCTTTCGCTCTGGGCTTTCTATTCCTCTCGCTCAAGGCTGTTTAATCTTTTCGGAGTTTAAGCAACCGATCTGAATGCACGCCATCTACATAGCCCATAAATCCAGAATGAATATTGTAGCCCATGAGCTCACGGGTTCGTTTGGGTAATGTTGCTGCAATGGATCTAGGCACAGCCGCCATCATGTTCTCTAACTGCCGCGCCCACCCTACACAGTATTGGGGTGTAACAATCAATCTATTATCAGCTGATTGGTTCGCGCCACCACGATGAATCAATGTGCCCTTAGCAATCATTAATGATCCCGCTGGCAGCATTACTTTTATAGCATCCGGATGAGGTTGAGGGTCTTCACCCGCTGCAACAGAGACGTCTTGCGAGACCGTTTCGAAATTACTTAATAGCCCTCCTGGCTGATCTTCAGCACCCCACAAATGGCTACCGGGAATAATTTCCGTGGCACCATTTTCTCCAGTCGTCTCATCAATTGCCCAGAAAGAGCTCAACCCGTAGGCCGGTCGAGGCCGAGGAACAAAAATATCAAAATCGTCATGATGCCAAGGCTGAACGGTTTCACCAGGCTGTAAATTAATCGCCAACAATGAAGTTAACAAGCAGCTCTCTCCTAGGTCCGCTTCGGCAAAAGCTAACGCTAAAGGATGGCTAACCATATCTGAAAAAACCTCCGGCGCTTTCGCTAGTAGTGAATAGACGCGATGAGATTTATACCCTTCAAAATTATTGCGACCCGGTTTATTTAAATAGGGCTGTAGCGCATCGCGAACCCGCTTAATCTCGGAAGCGTTCATCACGTTTTTAAAGACCAAGTAACCCTCACGGTCATATTCGCTTTTAAGGTCAGCAAATGTGCGGCCTTGCAGCCAGGGTGATAGGGCGCTGTAATCTACGGGTTTGATGGCATGCTGAGTCATTTTTTAATACTCATATAATCGTCGAATTGACTAGCTGTTACATAGACAGCAAGTTCGGATGCAGGATTTATATGTTCCTGAGTGTAGATTGAAGTGCCAGCAAATGAAAGTAACGGCTATTTAGTAGAATTGAATGGTGGAGAGAGTTTTCTCCAATTCGCTAGAGCGAGCATCAACGTACCCCATCTCAGCCAAACTAGTTGCTTATTAGCCAATAATCACGCCAAATTGCACTCTGGCAGCAACAAAAAACCAAATTTGAATTAAAAACGAAGCACACAAAGACTGGGTATGAATAAACCAGCAATCAGGGGGAAGCATGGTTGGGCTGTATATAGAGTATGAATATTGGGTTGCCGCAGTGCAGTTGATACTGGCGATGTTAGGTATGGGTGCTGGACTCCAGTTAGCTGATTTCCAGAAGGTAGTGGCGCAGCCTAAGGCGGTTACCGTTGGCTTGGTTATGCAGCTGGTAATCGTGCCGCTGATTGGTCTGGTCTTTATTCTCTACACCGATCTACCTCCCGGTATGATCATCGGCATCGCGATTATTGCAGCTATCCCTGGCGGCACTATATCCAATGTATTCACGCTGATGGCGAGGGGCAATGTTCCTCTGTCCATCAGTATCACAGGGCTCACATCTGTGGCCTGTCTGGTTACTACGCCGCTTATTTTGGATGTCTTAATCTCGGACTATATGACTGATAGCTTTACCATGCCGGTGGTGCGGATTGCCACTGAAATTGGGCTCTGTCTGTTACTGCCGCTAATGCTGGGTATGGTTTTTTTAAGACTGTTTCCCGCCTATGCCAAACAATTTTCGACTGCTTGCGTGCGAGGCTCTTTGCTAGGCATTGCAATGATTGCCCTGGGCTCTCTCGGGGCTGGCCGTCTGAATATGGCGGATACCCCAGTGGCGGACCTTGCGTTGCTGTTTGGCTTTATTATCGGCCTCACGATTGTGGGCCTGTGGCTGACCAAAACATTTGGGTTAGCCCAGAAAGACAACACGGCGATTGAAATGGAAGTGACCGTGCGCAACATTAACCTTGGCTTTCTGCTCAAGGCCTCTCTATTCCCATTAGTGGCTGGAGAGAGCAATCCTGTGGCAGATATGGTGCTTTTATCGCTACTGCTCTATGGGTCCTGGCAGCTGGTGATGGGTGTTGTGTTTATATTCTGGCGCCGCAAGCAGGCTGAGGCAATCGAGCGCAGCCTCTCAACTGCCCTCTAATTGCACTCTCAATGCACTCTCAATGCACTCTCATTGTACGAAGAAGATGGATCATTTAGATAAAGGTAAACTTAGCCAAAAAGATTGCCGCCAAAAACCAA
>Ga0307997_10000061_pt1 | contig 43179 bp, 40 predicted proteins | sample Davwhametageno36_FD_203165 | JGI IMG/M metagenome (GOLD analysis project Ga0307997, IMG submission 203165) | Marine microbial communities from Davis Island wharf, Antarctic Ocean - #36 | ecosystem: Environmental > Aquatic > Marine > Unclassified | place: Antarctic Ocean: Davis Island wharf... | reverse complement strand
GCTGCGTACCAGCAGCGCATTGTTCGGTTGCACTCAGAACACAGGCAGATTTGACATGAGCAAAACACCTTTTGGCCTCGTCTTCCTACTTTGGGGCTCAGGATTGGGTGCGGCGGCGCAATATGCAAAGGTGAGCGTGGTTTTTGACCAATTACCCGGCGTCTATCCCGATGCTGGAGCTGGACTTGGCTTTGCCGTGTCTTTGGTTGGGTTCATCGGGATCATGTTTGGCGTGGTAGCGGGGCTACTGGTCGCACGTCTGCGTTATCGTCGTGGATTGCTTTGGGCGCTGTGGCTGGGGGCAGCGGTTTCGGCACTGCAGGCGCTATTGCCACCGTTTGAATGGTTCCTAGCACTGCGCGGGATCGAGGGCCTTTCCCATTTGGTGATGGTTGTTGCCGCCCCAACACTGATCGCACAACTCAGCGCCTCACAGCATCGCGGCTTTACCCTGACCCTCTGGGGCACGTTCTTTGGTGTAGCGTTTGCAATCCTGACATGGGTTGGTTTGCCTTTGGTTGCGGCCTATGGCGTGTCGTCACTGTTTCTTGCCCACGCAGTCTATATGGCTGTTTTTGCAGTGATTTTGACCTTTGCGCTGGCGGACATTCCATCGCTGGAAGCGGTCACAACAATCTCTGTCAAAAGCATCGCAAAAGATCACATCGCGATCTACCGCTCCCCACGCATTTCGGCGGCAGCCCTTGGTTGGTTGTTCTACACCTTTTGCTTTGTGTCGGTATTAACAGTTTTGCCGCCGTTCCTTGATCCCTCGCAACGCGCAATGGTTATGGGGGCCATGCCTTTGGCATCTATCGCAAGTTCGATGACATTTGGCGTATGGGCGTTGCGCCGAATGTCTGCCGTTAGCCTTGTGATGTTGGGATTTTGTTTTAGCGCAGCTTGCATGATGTGGTTATGGGTCGGTCCCGCCAATGTAACTGCTTGTATCGCGCTAGCAGCGGCTCTTGGCTTGATACAAGGCGGCAGCTTTGCTGTAGTCCCGCAATTGAATAAAACAGCCGTCACACAGGCGCAGGCCAACGGTGCGATGGCGCAGATGGGTAACCTGGGCAACACGCTGGGAACGCCCGTTATGGTCTCTGCTTTGGCTGTGTTTGGCTACAACGCGTTGCCTATGTTTGTTGGCTTGGCGCTAGTTCTAGGATTGCTGGCCCATCTTGTTGCGCAGGTTTTGCGCCACAAAAGTTGATGTTCACTGTTTGTTCTGCGTTAACAGTTGGAGAATTCTGATCTGCAAACTATGTCTAGACTGTTAAAGGAGCATGAGATGGCTGAATTAAAAAATATTGAAGTACGCGGCGCGCGTGAAAACAACCTAAAATCAATCGACGTGGATATTCCGCGCGACCAATTAGTGGTTATTACAGGCTTGTCTGGGTCTGGCAAATCTTCGCTCGCTTTTGACACCATCTATGCCGAAGGTCAGCGACGCTATGTTGAATCCCTCAGCGCATATGCCCGCCAATTTCTTGATATGATGCAGAAACCTGATGTGGATCACATCAGTGGTTTAAGTCCTGCGATTTCGATTGAGCAGAAAACAACGTCCAAAAATCCACGCTCTACTGTGGGAACAGTCACTGAAATTTATGACTACATGCGTTTGTTGTTCGCACGCGTCGGGACGCCCTATTCACCGACGACAGGCAAGCCGATTGAGGCCCAACAAATCCAAGATATGGTTGATCGTGTTATGGCAATGGAGGAGGGCACGCGTGCTTATCTATTGGCTCCGATCATCCGCGATCGTAAAGGCGAGTACCGCAAAGAGTTCATCGAACTGCGCAAACAGGGTTTTCAACGTGTCAAAGTGGATGGTGAATTCCATGATCTGGACGAACCACCGACGCTTGATAAGAAATTTCGTCATGACATCGACGTGGTTGTTGATCGTATTGTGGTGCGCGAAGGGTTAGAGACACGTCTGGCGGACAGTTTGCGCACTGCGCTTGATCTGGCGGACGGTATTGCCATCGTTGAAACCGCACCGGCTGAGGGTGACCCTGTCCGCAATACATTTTCTGAGAAATTTGCCTGTCCCGTCAGTGGTTTCACGATTCCAGAGATCGAACCGCGCTTGTTCTCATTCAACGCGCCTTTTGGGGCCTGCCCAACCTGTGACGGTCTTGGCAAAGAGCTGTTCTTTGACGAACGCCTTGTCGTGCCGGATGCAGATTTGCGCGTTTATGATGGTGCTTTGGCCCCGTGGCGCAAAGGTAAATCACCGTATTTTTTGCAGACAATCGAATCCATCGCCAAACATTATGAGTTTGATCCACAGACAAAATGGAAAGACCTTCCAGCACATGTGAAGCAGGTCTTTTTGCACGGTTCTGGTGATGAAGAACTTGAATTTCGCTATGACGAAGGTGGACGTGTTTACAACGTGACCCGCGTCTTTGAAGGGGTCATCCCAAACATGGAACGCCGCTATCGTGAGACCGATAGCAACTGGATCCGTGAAGAGTTTGAGCGCTACCAAAACAACCGCCCATGCGGGAAGTGCGAAGGCTATCGTCTGCGCCCCGAAGCGCTTGCAGTGAAGATCGCAGATATCCATGCAGGGCAAATTGTACAGATGTCGATCAGCGAAGCATTCGCGTGGTGTGACACTGTTCCTGAGCGTTTGACCAAACAAAAGAATGAGATTGCCAAAGCCATTTTAAAGGAAATTCGTGAGCGCCTTGGTTTCCTTAATAATGTTGGATTAGAATATCTTACGCTGTCACGTTCAAGTGGTACATTGAGTGGTGGTGAAAGCCAACGTATCCGTTTGGCTAGCCAGATTGGTTCTGGCCTGACGGGCGTTCTTTATGTTCTGGATGAGCCTTCCATCGGCCTGCACCAGCGCGACAATGATCGCCTTCTACTGACACTTAAGAACCTGCGCGATCAGGGCAATACCGTGATCGTGGTCGAACATGATGAAGAAGCAATTCGTGAAGCCGACTACGTCTTTGACATCGGTCCGGGCGCGGGCGTGCATGGTGGTGAGGTCGTATCACACGGGACCCCTGATCAGGTTGCCAATGACCCTAAATCTTTGACCGGTCAGTACCTCACGGGTGCTCGTTCAATTGCAGTGCCAGAGACACGCCGTAAAGGTAAGAAGAGGTCGCTGAAGGTTGTCAAAGCCACGGGCAACAACCTCAAAAATGTTACCGTTGAATTCCCATTGGGGCAGTTCGTTTGTGTGACGGGCGTTTCAGGGGGCGGTAAATCCACGCTGACAATTGAGACACTGTTTAAGACTGCATCCATGCGCCTGAACGGGGCGCGCCAGACACCTGCGCCTTGTGAAACCATCAAGGGGCTTGAGCTGTTGGATAAGGTCATCGACATCGACCAACGCGCCATTGGCCGTACGCCGCGGTCGAACCCTGCAACCTACACAGGGGCCTTTACCCCGATGCGTGATTGGTTTTCTAGTTTGCCTGAATCCAAAGCGCGCGGTTATAAGCCGGGGCGTTTCAGTTTTAACGTCAAAGGTGGACGCTGTGAGGCGTGCCAGGGCGATGGCGTGATCAAGATCGAGATGCACTTCCTGCCTGATGTCTATGTTGAATGTGAAACCTGCCGCGGTGCGCGTTACAACCGCGAAACGCTTGAGATTAAGTTTAAGGGCAAAAGCATCGCCGATATTTTGGACATGACGGTTGAGGACGCGCAAACGTTCTTCCAGGCGGTGCCAAGTATTCGCGACAAAATGGATGCATTGGTGCGTGTTGGGCTGGGCTATATCAAGGTGGGCCAACAGGCGACGACCTTGTCAGGTGGTGAAGCACAGCGTGTGAAACTGTCTAAGGAACTCAGCAAGCGCTCCACTGGCCGCACGCTGTATATCCTTGATGAACCAACGACTGGTTTGCACTTTGAAGACGTGCGCAAGTTATTGGAAGTTCTGCATGAATTGGTGGATCAGGGGAATTCGGTGATCGTGATCGAACACAACCTTGATGTGATCAAAACCGCCGACCACATCATCGACATCGGCCCAGAGGGCGGTGATGGTGGTGGTATGGTTGTTGCCATAGGCACACCTGAAAAAGTGGCCGAGGTCGAGGGCAGCTATACAGGCTATTACCTGAAGGACATGCTGAAGCCGAAAGCGGCACCCGCTAAATAGTTAGGCAGCCATTGCCGCCAAAAGCGGCCCAGCTTCGCGTCCTTTAATACGAGGGCGCGCGGAACCCCCATGATTGCCAAGATTTTCGCGCAGTTCAGGGAACAGGGTTAGGATCTCTTCTTGGGTGTCATAGTGAAAGCCAGACATTGTCGGATCCCCCGGTTAATAGCTTTCACAGGCCACGCCATTGGCGGTGATCACCTAGTGACGATCAAACAGCATGTGGTGGTATGTGACTTGCTCCATGTCATAGTCGTTGGTTACAGTCAGGTTGTGGATCAAATCCTTGGCTTTTACCAGCACCTCTGTTTCGCCAAACAACGGTTCCCCCCAACACCCTTCAACAAGAACGCGGTGCTGTGGTGAAACCAACAAATCTGAGGTTGCGCCGAATGAACCTTCTTTAATTCGAATAGGGCATTGTTTTGGATTGTTGAAAATTGTGCTGTTCCCAATCCAACGGACCATTTTCAGGCCGTAATCATGGGTGTGAACATACATGCCAGCGGTAATGTTTTCGATCAAGACAGAGCCATTAGTCGTTTCAATGGAAGTCCCTGAAACGAAAAATGGAATTTGGACGACTTCGACCAAGGCACTGTCAGTATTGTGTGCCGCATCTTCAATTGTGTAGTTGAAATAGACAGTCTCGAGGTCAGCATCGCCCTGAATTTCAAACGTTCCGTCGGACAGGAGGGTAATCGTTTGTCCTTCGCCAAGGTAATTGAATTGTTGGAAGGGTCAGATGTGACAACAGCCTGACCGTGTAAGTGCGTGACCGTCAATGCACCACCAGTTGAACTGTCATTGCCCAAAACATCAAGAATTATTGTATCATTTTTGCCAAAGATGATGGTGTCATCTTTGGCAATGACAGTCGAGTAAACTGAACCACCTGCGATCAAAAAATTGGTATCATAGCCGCTGTCGCCAACATCTGCGACGCCAACTTTTAAGGTATTGATTGCGCCAGGGGTTACAGGTGCAACAAAGGTCAAGGTAACAGTGAAGCCATCCATTTCCGTGTTAAATTAATCTGCCAAGTTATCGTTGAAAATATTTTGTGTTTCGCCACTGTTAATGTTGCTAATAGATGCCGTACCGTCGCCAACACTGACCGTCGCGAGAGTGCCATTCACCCAAACGCCAATGACGTCGTTGTATTGTGTGTTCACAAAGTCGGGATATTCTTCAGAGCTTAGGACGAAATCAAGGGTAATGGTGTCGCCGGTTGGCGTAAACGTTATCTCTAGAAATGTCGCGTCAAACGAGCTGCCGATAGCAAGAGCATTAAAATCAGCGTCACCATCAATGCCACCAGTTGCATTGGTTGAGGTCCCACCTGATTGGTTTGTATTTGTGCTGCCGTCACTGTTTGTAAAATCGTTTGCGTTGCTGGTTGAAAGGATAACGCCTGTATCGCCGGGTGTTGTGAATGGGGAAACTGCATCTCCGTTTGAATATGTACCACTAGAGTCTGCGTCACCGCTGTAGGTGGCGGTATTGACGTCCATGCCGCTGCCGAAAATTTCATTTGCCATATCAAGTGCTGTCGTACCCGTATTTATAGGCAGCTCTGTTGCTGTCGCCATTCTTCCCTCGATCTCATTAAGCGGAGTCGATCCGCCATGAGGCAGTTATGCGGGGAGAATTTGTCATTCGATTGTAGTTAATAAGGAAATAGTGGGATCACAGAAGTGAAATGCTAAAACGATTTATGCTTTTCGGTACTTATAATTAATCTATTATTATCAAATAATTATGTCGAATTGTGTATTGCCCTCACTACCGAAATAATCGCTTTTCTGAGAAGCAATACCACAATTCAAACTCATTTAAGTCAGGGTTTGACCCAGATCACACCCTACGGTTGAGCTGTTCGAACCGTGGCAACATGGCACTGAAATCTTTGCCCAAACCGCCTTCGTCCTCAACGAACTTCTTATACAACGCATGGGCCAATGCACCCATTGGCGTATCTGCATCTACCGCACTTGCAGCCTGTTGGCTTAACCCTAGGTCCTTCAGCATCAGCTCAGCTGCAAATCCCGGCGCGTAATCATTGTCTGCGGGGCTGGTCGGACCAACGCCTGGGGCAGGGCAGTAGGCGTTCATCGACCATGAGTATCCAGAGGATGTGCTGACAACGTCAAACATCTTTTGACGATCAAGGCCCAGCTTGTCTGCCAAGGCAAATGCCTCGCAGGTCGCTATCATTGTTGCTCCCAAAACCATGTTGTTGCAGATCTTGGCCGCTTGGCCTGCACCTGACGCGCCGCAATGTACTGCCTTTTGTCCCATGATCTCAAACAACGGGGACACAGTGGCAAATGCCGCCTCAGACCCGCCCGCCATGAATGTCAGCGTTCCACCGGCCGCACCACCGATACCACCCGACACAGGCGCATCAGCAGCAAATAGGCCCGCCGCCTGAGCATCCGCAGCCACGGCGCTGGCGCTCTCAACGTCGACAGTTGAACAATCCAGTAAGGTCGCACCTGATTCCATCGCAGGGATCACTTCGGCCGCAACACTGCGCAGGATCGCACCGTTGGGTAGCATTGTGATAACAACATCTGCACCTGTTGCAGCTTCAACAGAGGTGGCCGCCACAGAAACGCCTTCAGCCGTTGTGCCAGCCGGGTCAAAGCCCGTCACGTTATGTCCCGCAGCAGCCAAGTTGGCAGCCATAGGTGCGCCCATGTTGCCCAGTCCGATAAAGCCGATGTTCATGCCGTGTCCTTCCGATGTGTCGGTTTGCAAATTTAATGCGTTTTGGCCCAATGGCAGCAACATTTTTGAAACAACCGTCGCAGGAACGGTGCCATCTGCGAATTGCCATTTGGGGCTGTGGTCTTTGTCGATGATCGCGGCGCGGATGCCCTCGATAAAGTCGCCGTGCTCCATACTCCGCGCGGTAAAGCGGTATTCAAGGTCCAGTGCCTTCGCCAGCGAGATGTTAGAGCCACGCAAACGGTTCAGAATTTCAAAGGTACACGCCATAGAAAGCGAACTGTTACGGCGCAGTTGTTTTAACGTCTTTTGGGCAAACTCACTGTCGTCGTTTTCCAGTGTGGTCAAAACATCCGACAGGCCAACGCCACGGAAATGTTTGGTGATCTCAGGCATCTGTGACTGGATCGGTCCAATTTCGGCGGGGGTCTCAGGAACAAGGCAAGCGGTGTCGCCCGTTGTTTCAAGCTGGGCAATCAGGTCAGACCATTTGCCTTCGGGAATATAGATATCTGCAAAACCGGCAAAGATCGCATCGGATGCATTCATGCGCGACGCGGTTGTACCAAGGTATTCACCCAAGCGTTCAGGAGCCAAGGCCAGCATCAAGGTACCGCCAACGTCAGGGACCAATCCAATGCCCACCTCAGGCATAGCGATCTGGCTGGTGTCACCGACAATGCGGTGTGATCCGTGACACCCAATCCCAACGCCGCCTCCCATGGTGAACCCTTGAAGGAAGGAAACAACAGGTTTTGGGTATTCAAATATCTTGGCGTTCAGGCGGTATTCATCTGCCCAAAATTTCTGACCATAGGCAAAATCACCTGCCGTGCCCGTTGCATACATATCCGCGATGTCACCACCCGAGCAGAAGGCGCGATCGCCCTGCGCGTCCATGACGACCAACTTAACAGCAGGGTCTGCGCGCCAGTCATCAAGGGCGGCCTCAATCGCCAGACACATCTCGTAGGTCATGGCGTTCAACGCCTGCGGGCGTTGCAAAGTGATGCGGCCAGTCTGGCCGATGATGCGAATAGAGATGTCAGTCATATGATTTAGCGGTTCTTCAACATGTCGCGGGCCACGATGACCCGCATAATTTCATTGGTGCCTTCAAGAATTTGGTGAACGCGCAGGTCGCGTACTAGCTTCTCAATGCCATAATCAGCTAGATAGCCGTAGCCGCCGTGCAGTTGTAGGCATTGATCGACAACTTTGCTGCCGACTTCAGTCACGAATTTCTTAGCCATAGCGCAATATTTGGTCGCATCTGGCGCACCTGTGTCTAATTTCCATGCCGCTTGACGTAGGAAAACACGGGCGGCTTGCATTTCGATTTCCATATCCGCAAGGCGCCATTGCAGCCCTTGGAATTGGTCGATGGATTTGCCGAAGGCTTTGCGCTCGCCCATGTAATCCAGCGTCGAGTTCAGGGCAGTTTGGGCTGCACCTAGCGAACAGGCAGAGATGTTCAAACGACCACCGTCTAAGCCCATCATCGCATACTTAAACCCTTTGCCTTCTTCACCAATCAGGTTCTGTGCGGCGACTTTGCACTCATCAAATTGAACCTGCGCAGTGGGTTGTGAACGCCAGCCCATTTTTTGCTCTAACCCACCAAAGGACAGACCATCTGACCCGTCTTCGACAAAAACAGTGGATACACCCGCAGCGCCGTCTTCGCCCGTGCGCACCATGCAAACATAGGCGTCTGAATAGCCACCACCCGAAATGAACGCTTTGGTTCCGTTCAGGGTGTAGCCCTCGTTTGTACGCTCTGCGCGGGTTTTTAGGGCTGCGGCGTCTGATCCTGATCCGGGCTCTGTCAGGCAATAGCTTAGGACAGTGTTCATCGCCAAAACGTCAGGCATCACACGTGCCTTCATTTCATCACTGCCAAAGCCGTCGATCATCTTGGCGCACATGTTGTGGATGGAGAGGAAGGCCGCAACTGAAGGACAGGCCATGCTGAGGGCCTCAAAAACGAGGGTCGCATCAAGGCGCGAAAGGCCGGTGCCGCCGCTGTCTTCAGAAACATAAAGACCACCAAAGCCAAGTTCGCCAATTTTTGGCCACAGGTCTTTGGGGATTGTTTCGGCAATTTCCCACTCACGTGCGTAGGGCGCGATGGCGTCTTGGCCAAAGGCATAGGCCATATCAAAAATTGCAGATTGTTCTGCGCTTAAGGCAAAATCCATGTCGGTCCTCGCGTGCTGGTTGCTAAGGGAATTGAACAGATGTTAAATTGAAACTATTTCACGAATATTTCAAAGCATGAGAGTTTGTGTTGGTCGTATTAGGGTGGGAGTGCCACCACAACGGGCGGCACTCAGTATTGCTTATTCCATCACTGGGATTGAGAATTCTCCGCCTTCTTTAATGCCTGATGGCCAGCGCGCTGTCACAGTTTTGGTGCGTGTGTAGAATTTGAACGCATCTGGACCGTGTTGGTTCAAATCGCCGAACACAGATTTCTTCCAGCCACCAAAGGTGTGGTAGGCCAATGGCACAGGGATTGGCACGTTGATGCCGACCATGCCAACGTTGATGCGGTTTGCGAAATCACGGGCTGCGTCGCCGTCACGGGTAAAGATCGCCGTGCCGTTGCCGTATTCGTGGTCCATTGCAAGGCCTAGGGCCTCTTCGTATGTTTCTGCACGTACACATGTGAGGACTGGGCCAAAGATCTCGTGTTTGTAGATGTCCATGTCTTTGGTGGCGCGGTCAAACAAGTGTGGGCCAACAAAGAAGCCGTCCTCGTAGCCTTGCAATGAGAAATCGCGACCATCAACAACCAACTCAGCACCTTGATCGATACCGGTTTGAACCAACCGTTCGATGTTGGCTTTTGCGGCTGCTGTCACAACAGGACCGTAATCCACATCGTTGCCTGAGGTGTATGGACCAACTTTTAGCTTTTCGATCCGTGGAACCAGCTTTTTGATCAAACGATCGGCTGTGTCGTCACCCACTGGAACCGCAACGGAAATCGCCATGCAGCGTTCGCCAGCAGCGCCGTAACCGGCACCGATCAAAGCGTCAGCTGCTTGATCCATGTCAGCATCTGGCATGATAATCATGTGGTTTTTCGCGCCGCCAAAGCACTGAACACGTTTGCCGTTCGCACAACCTGTTGAGTAGATGTATTCCGCGATTGGGGTTGAACCAACAAAGCCAACAGACTGGATTATGTCGTGGTGTAGAATCGCGTCTACGGCTTCTTTGTCGCCGTTCACAACCTGAAGGATGCCTTTTGGTAGGCCTGCTTGTTCCATCAATTCAGTAAGCATCAATGGGACAGATGGATCACGCTCGGAGGGTTTCAGGATGAACGCGTTGCCACATGCGATGGCAGGGGCAAACATCCACATCGGGATCATGGCGGGGAAATTGAACGGGGTAATGCCTGCAGTCACACCAAGAGCTTGGCGCATGGAATACATGTCGATGCCAGGGCCAGCAGAGTCAGTGTAGTCGCCTTTGAGCAGCTCAGGGGCACCGATGCAGTACTCAACCACTTCAAGGCCGCGCTGCACGTCGCCTGTGGCGTCGGGCAGAGTTTTGCCGTGCTCGCGGGAAAGAGCCTCGGCCAACTTGTCCATGTTGTCGTTCAGTAAAGCGACGAATTTCATCATCACACGGGCGCGGCGCTGTGGGTTTGTTGCAGCCCACTTTGGCTGTGCAGCAGCAGCGAATTGAACCGCTTGGTCCATTTCAGCAGCAGATGCCAATGGGCACTTGGCCTGAACTTCGCCGGTGGCTGGGTTCATGACGTCTGCGAAACGGCCTGATGTGCCTTTGACGTGTGCGCCGTTGATGTAATGCGTGAGCTCTTGCATGTGGTAATCCCTTTGGTTGATTTGATCATAGCTTAGCCTTGCAAAAAATCATGCAACAGGGGAAAGATGTCAAAACAGCTTTGCATTTTTATAGGTGTGGGGATGAGGTGGGAGCAGGGGCTTTGCCCCCGGCCTGCGGCCTCCCCCAGAGTTTATAGGGTAAGGTGAAGGTGGAGCGGCAACTGGGGTGATGGGTCATGCAAGATAATTGGGATGACGTGCGTTTATTTTTGGCGGTGGCGCGTGAGGGTGGGCTGTCTGCAGCAGGCAAGCAGTTGCGCCTTGATCCCGCGACGCTGGGCCGGCGCATGGCGCGTTTGGAGACGTCGCTGGGGACAGGACTATTTGTAAAATCCCCTCAAGGGTATGCGCTGACCGTTGCTGGAGCTGAATTGTTAAGTCGTGCAGAGGAAGCCGAGACCGCGATGCGCATCGCCACAAGCAGTCTGCCGGTGCAGAGTGATAGTCTGACAGGCCAAATGCGCATTGGGGCCCCCGATGGCTGTGCTAACTATATCCTGCCGCAGGTTTGCGCGGCTTTGGCGGTTGTGCATCCGGAGTTGGACATTCAGATCGTGGCCTTGCCGCGTGTTTTCAATCTGTCGCGCCGTGAGGCGGATTTGGCAATTGGGGTAAGTGCTCCAACGGCTGGGCGTTTAACGGTTCAGAAGATCACGGATTATCGCCTGCATTTGGCGGCATCTGAGGCGTATCTGAAAGGGTCGGGCGGGATATCGGAAAAGGACGCGCTGCGCGGGCACCGAATTGTGGGTTATATTCCGGATATGATCTTTGACAGTGAGTTGGATTATTTGGCTGATATCGGGGTAGGGCGCGTGCCGCTTGCGTCCAACTCTGTATCAGTGCAGTTGCACCTATTGCGCCGTGGCGGTGGCGTGGGTGTGGTGCACGATTTTGCGATGCCTTTTGCACCTGAGTTAAAATTTGTGCTGCAAGATGAAATTGCCCTGACACGCAGTTTTTACATGATCCGCCACGAGGATGATCGCCAAAATGCAAAGCTGGCGCAGTTTGCTCAAACTCTGTCTGATGGGGTGCGCAAGGAGGTTTTCCGCCTCGAAGCAGGAATCTTGACTTAGATCACTTTTGCGGCAACCCTATAGTTATTCATTACATATTTTAGGGGAGTATCTATGCTGGTATATCAAATTCTAAAGTCAAAATCTGACGACGCAGTTGTCACTGTGAAATCAGGGTCTTTGGTCTCAGAAGCGGCAAAAATACTTTCGGACCGTAAGATTGGTACTGTCGTTATTTCTCAGACTGGTAAGGACGCCAAGGGCATTTTGTCCGAACGTGATATCGTGCGCGCGATTGCCAATCGTGGTGCCAGCTGTCTGATGGATAAAGTTGATGCCTACATGACCTCTAAGCTTGTAACCTGTTCACGTGATGAAAGTGCAGACAACGTTTTGAAGATGATGACAGAGGGCCGTTTTCGCCATATGCCTGTGGTAGAATCAGGGGATATGGTTGGTTTAATAACGATTGGTGACGTTGTAAAAGCGCGCCTAAGTGAATTGGCGATGGAGAAAGATGCGCTTGAGGGCATGATAATGGGCCACTAGGCTCTTTGTTGGTCTGTTGACGCTAACACCTGCTTGCAATCTTTGGCACAAAATGATTGCCTGCGCGCAACTTAATTATGCGACGGAGCGTGGCCATGCGCGTAGGACTATACCCAGGAACCTTTGACCCGATAACGCTGGGTCACGTTGATATTATACGTCGCGCAAGTATGCTGGTGGACCGCTTGGTTATCGGCGTTGCGATCAACCGCGACAAGGGTCCGTTGTTTTCCCTTGAGGAACGCGTGGTGATGATTGAAGCGGAATGCGTCAAGTTGTCTGAACAGACAGGCACAGAGATTGTAGCACATCCTTTTGAGAACCTTTTGATCGATTGTGCCCATGATGTTGAGGCTACGATGATCATTCGTGGTCTTCGTGCGGTAGCCGACTTTGAGTATGAATACCAAATGGTTGGCATGAACCGTGTGCTGGATGACAGCGTTGAAACTGTGTTCTTGATGGCCGAAGCAAAGCATCAGGCAATCGCATCCAAGCTGGTAAAAGAGATTGCCCGTCTGGACGGTGATGTCAGCAAATTTGTGACGCCATTGGTGAACCAAAAGCTGAAAGAACGCTTGGGCTGACCCATACTAATTTAAGCGATTTACCATTATAAAAGGTGCGCCAAAAGCGCACCTTTTCATTTATCTAACAGGCTAGGCTTTGCCTTACGCGAAGCTGCCCATCTTAACTGCTGTGTCCAACATGCGGTTCGAGAAACCCCATTCGTTGTCATACCAGGTCAAAATACGCACCATGTTGCCATCCAGAACCTTAGTTTGGTCGTTGTGGAACGTGGAGGATGCAGGGTCGTGGTTAAAGTCTGTGCTGACCATTGGAAGGTCTGTGTAGGCAAGAACACCTTTCAGCGGGCCATCAGCGGCTGCGCGGATGGCTGCATTCACTTCTTCAACAGTCGTGTTGCGTGACGCTTCAAACGTCAGATCCACACAAGATACGTTTGGTGTTGGAACTCGGATCGCAACGCCATCCAGCTTGCCGTTCAGCTCAGGCAATACAAGGCCAACTGCCTTAGCAGCGCCCGTAGATGTTGGGATCATAGACAATGCTGCAGCGCGACCACGATATAGATCTTTGTGCATCGTATCTAACGTTGGCTGGTCGCCTGTATAGCTGTGGATCGTTGTCATGAAGCCTTTGTTGATGCCGATGGCATCGTTCAAGACCTTAGCAACAGGGGACAGGCAGTTCGTTGTGCAGGACGCGTTGGAAATAACGTAGTCGTCGGTAGTCAATGTGTTGTGGTTCACACCGTAAACTATTGTTTTGTCTGCATCTTTTCCCGGTGCGGAGATCAATACGCGTTTAGAGCCGTTATCAAGGTGCGCTTGGCATGCTTCTTTGGAAGTGAAGATACCTGTACATTCCATCACAACGTCAACGTCAGACCATGGCAGGTCTGCTGGGTTGCGGATTGCTGTCACGCGCATTGGGCCGCGGCCTGCGTCAATTGTGTCTTTGGTTGTTGTTACGGTGCCTGGGAAACGGCCGTGGACGGAATCAAAACGCAACAAGTGTGCGTTTGTTTCAACTGGACCAAGGTCGTTGATCGCCACGACTTCCAAATCTGTGCGACCTGATTCAAGCAGTGCGCGCAATACGTTACGGCCAATACGGCCAAATCCATTGATTGCAATTTTAGTGGTCATATACGGGTTCCTTCTTGAACGGTCTCGCTCGTCAAATATGACAAGTTCATGTTATCGCTAACATTGCTATTATGAAGGTTTTGTCAACCGCCAAACCTCACCAGCGCTTAGCGCCAGAAAGCCAACCATTCTGTGAATTCAGCGAGTTTCCTTGCTAAAAAGAGAAGGTAGGCTGTATCGAACATAAAAATATCGACACATATGCCTATCACAATAATCAGGCCAAGAACTAAAGCGATTGGGTTTGTCATATGAATGGGGCTTAAAACAGCTAAAGGGTAAGGCTGATATGCCAGCCTTACCCTAATCTCGCAAGTGTACCGTTGTTAAGCGGGTGGCTTAATCCAACTGACCCATCGCAACAGCCACATCGGCCATACGCACAGAAAACGCCCACTCATTGTCATACCATGCCAGCACACGCACCATGCGTCCACCAACAACCTTGGTCTGGTCAGGGGCAAAGATCGAGCTGTGTTCGGTGTGGTTAAAGTCGATCGAAACCTTCTGCTCGTCGTCATAGGCCAATACGCGGCCCATCGGACCAGCGGCGGCTTTGGCGACAGCGGCGTTCACTTCTTCAACCGTCACATCGCACTTGGCGTAAAACGTCAGGTCGACAGCCGAAACATTGGGGGTAGGGACGCGCATCGCGGAGCCGTCCAATTTGCCCTTAAGCTGTGGGAGCACTTCACCCAGCGCTTTGGCAGCACCCGTTGATGTGGGGATCATCGCCATAGCCGCAGCGCGGGCGCGGTACAAATCATCGTGGCGGCGATCTAGGGTGGGTTGGTCGCCGGTATAGCTGTGGATCGTGGTCATGATGCCAGACTCAATGCCGAATGCCGCGTCCAACACCCTGGCCAGCGGGGCAAGGCAGTTGGTGGTGCAGGATCCGTTTGAGATCATCGTGTCATTAGCTGCCATCAACTCGTCGTTAACGCCAAACACCACAGTTTTATCCACGTTTTTGCCGGGGGCAGACAACAGCACACGTTTCGCGCCGCGCTCAATATGCTTTTTCGCTTTATGCCCGTCGTTAAAGTTGCCGGTGCATTCCATCACAACATCGCAACCCGACCAATCCAGCTCGTCCATATTATAGGTCGAGAACATCTCGATCTCGCCGCGGCCCAAATCAAGGGTGCGATTGCCAACGGTGATTTCGTGAGGATAACGGCCATGGACAGAGTCATATTTGATCAGATGCGCAGCAGTGGCCAAAGGCCCCGTCGCATTGACCTTAACAACTTCGATGTCGTTACGCAGCGATTGCGAGATATGAGACAGAGTGCAGCGCCCGATGCGGCCAAACCCGTTGATGCCTACTTTTACCGTCATTTTAGAATCCTCGAGATATCTAATTTCTAAAATGTTTTTAGGGGGCTGGGTTTGATCAAGAAAGGGTTAAATGGCGCAAATTCAGACTGATAGCGGCAACGGTAGCGCAAACATCGATGATGGCGCTAACAGTTTGGGTGAGCTACGTAAGAAAGCGAAGTGAGCGGCCGGTGCCTAGGCGTGCATAGAGGAGTCGGCTGTGCATTTTGTTTGTCTCGATTTACCCCGTTCATAAATACACTGGCATCAAGTTGGTCAGTTGATACATGAAATCAGTTGCTGAGATGAAGGTGAACCGCAGGAAGCCGAACGATGCAACCGCTAAACCGAATTTGGTCAGCAATTCCTGCACAGCAGATGCAGACGGCTCTAGGAGAGGCACCCCACATCTAAAATGATTAAGGTCACTGTACTTTGGGTTTGAAATTGCACCGAATGAACCAGGCGCTAAAGGTAATGAGTCCAAATGGGCCACCGAAGATCAAAACGCTGGCGACGCCGCAGACGAGTTGACCCGTATGCGTTTGAAATAATTCCTGTGCTACTTTAAGTCGTTTCGTTGCCAGTGGTCTTTCGGGCTTCGGACTTGGCCCTTTGGTACCCATTGGCGCTGATCTGACATCAAGAACTTCGACCGACAGATATGCCCGTGGGAAACGCTTGTCGGAGGCGTTTCGAGAAACTCTCAGTCTTCCTCCAGATTTCAGTTCAACGATTTGACCGTCTTGCGGTAAAGTATTTGAAAGACTTATTGAGTAAATAAATTTATTCACTGCGTTGCGCACGTTATCCAACAAGAGTGCGGTTGCTTCTACGAGAACGTGATGGCCGGTGATATGTTCAGAGCCAAACGCGTGAAAACCGACTTTTAAATTTCCTGCTGGATCACTGGCGTCTGAAAACATATTTGGGTGAACCTAAACGCCCATAGCGCGAGGATCTTTTTGTAGGTCAAACTGGTCTGGCGTCAAAAGTTGATCAGACTGGCACCAGAGAATGAGGTCTGGTTTAGCCATATTGGCGATGTGGCTGGCAAAAAGTTGGGCAATGAATAGCCAGTTTGAAAACTCGTATTGATTTGGTGTTTTGGGAGCGAAATACTCAGCCCCCATGATATCTTCAAGCGTTCCAAAATCACGGTCAGACAAGCCGTCAGGCAAACCATCAGTCAAAATTTCATCGCTTCCGACGGTGATAAAGATGTTTTTACGATGCGCCTGAACCAGCGCCTTTGAGTCGGGACTTTTCATTTGTGTGAAAGGAGAGAGAAGCACGCCTGCAAACCCTCGAGGGCCAATGGCGAACTGTTCTGGCTGATCTTTAGTACCACACCATTGATTATGACAACGCCGAACAATCCATCATGATGATGACCAAGTCCTACCTCGTAATTGTCACCAGCTATCAACTGTAGGTCTTGAACAAGTTTTCCATATGAGAACGGTTCATAGTCTTGATAAAGGAGCCCAACATCTACTTTAGTTGGGCGAACTGGCGGTACCATAGAATTACCTCTGCTGTATTTATCTGGCAGAGTAGACTGGAAATTAGGGTATTTCTTTGACGATCATTGGGAGATTTTTGGGCTTTACACTATTCATATTGCCCGCTGTCTTAATGCCACTTGGGTAGTCAATGCTTAGGTCGGCATTCCATCAGTTGCCACTTTCCATCAGTTGCCACTATTGGGAATTTCGGTGTGATAGGCTTTCCACTGTTAAACCCAACATTCCCTAAAAAACAGTTAACCGCCCCGTTCAAACGTTAACGCGCACCAATCCTAAACAAGATGTTAACGCACCCCGAGCCTCTAAAATGTACAGTTCACACCCTGATCTGTACATTTTACCTTTAACCCCCACATTTCTGACGCAAAAAGGGTGGGTGCATTGTACATAACACCCGCCTTTTTGTATATTTTAGCCGTTCAGTAGCGCCGAACGGTGCGTTTACGCCTTACAGAAGCGCCTTGGCTTTCGCCGCAACGTTGGCTGCTGTGATGCCGAATTGTTCGAACAATTCGTTCGCTGGTGCAGAGGCACCAAAGCTGTCCATGCCAACAAAATCAGCTTTGTTAGATTTGCCACGTTCGCCCAGCAACCACTGGTCCCAACCTTGGCGTACAGCAGCTTCAACACCCACACGAACTGGGCCGCCCGGAAGCACGCGTTTGCGGTAGCTTTCGTCTTGCTGTGCGAACAATTCCATACATGGCATGGACACAACGCGTGTGCCGATCCCTTCCTCTTGTAGGATGTCACGTGCCGCCAATGCGATCTCAACTTCTGACCCAGAGGCCATCAAGATCACCTGACGCTTGCCCTCTGCATCCGCCAAAACATAAGCGCCTTGTGCGGTCAGGTTTTTGGTTTTGTGCTCGGTGCGAACCGTTGGCAAACCTTGGCGTGTTAGGGACAAGACAGAAGGGGTCTCTTTGGTGGTTAGTGCGATTTCCCATGCCTCAGCCGTTTCCACAGTGTCCGCTGGGCGGAACACGTAAGTGTTTGGCGTTGCACGTGAAATTGCAAGGTGCTCAACAGGTTGGTGTGTTGGGCCATCTTCGCCAAGGCCGATGCTGTCGTGCGTCATAACGAAAACTGTTGGGATTTTCATCAAGGCCGCAAGGCGCATTGCTGGGCGTGCATAGTCGGTGAAGCACATGAACGTTCCGCCGTATGGACGCACTCCGCCGTGTAGCGCCATGCCGTTCATCGCAGAGGACATGCCGTGCTCACGGATGCCCCAATAGACGTAGCGACCTGCGCGTGTGTCCAAATCGAAAACACCCATGTCAGATGTCTTGGTGTTGTTGGATCCTGTAAGGTCGGCAGAGCCGCCTACAGTCTCTGGCATGATCGGGTTCAAGACCTGAAGCACCTTCTCAGAAGAGGCGCGTGTCGCTATCTTAGGAGCTGTTTCAGACGCTTCTTTTTTGAACGCCTTTACGGCGGCGCTTAGCTTCTTTGGCGCCTCCAAAGCATAAGCACGATTAAAGTGTTCTTGCTTGGATTTAGGTATGGTCGCAAAGCGCTCTTCCCACTCAAGACGCGCAATTTTCCCCTTTGTTCCAATAGCTTCCCATGCAGCCTTTGTTTCTGCAGGAACTTCGAAAGGACCTGTTGTCCAACCATAGGCGGCTTTGGCTGCTGCCATTTGCTCTGGGTCAGTCAATGCGCCGTGGCCTTTGGATGTGTCTTGTGCTGCGTGGCCCAATGCGATGTGGGTCTTGCAAGCGATCATAGTTGGCTTGTTACCCTTCTTAGCTTGGGTCAATGCCTCATTAATCGCGACTGGGTCGTGGCCGTCGATTTCTAAAACAGCCCAACCTGCTGATTTGAAACGTTGAGCTTGGTCAGTGCGGTCTGATAACTCGACAGTACCATCGATGGTGATGTTGTTGTTGTCCCACATGACGATAAGCTTGGACAATGCGTGGCGACCTGCAAGCGTAATTGCCTCTTGGCTTACACCTTCCATCAAGCAGCCGTCGCCAGCCATGACGTATGTGTAGTGATCCACAGCTTTTTTGCCATAAGTGGCGCGCTGGATCTCTTCGGCCATTGCGAAGCCAACAGAGTTTGCAATGCCTTGACCCAAAGGACCTGTTGTGGTCTCGATACCAGTTGCGTGACCGTACTCAGGGTGACCGGCAGTGATAGCGCCCCACTGGCGGAAATTTTTGATCTGCTCGAGGGTCATGTCTTCATAGCCCGTTAGATGAAGCAGAGAGTACAACAACATTGAGCCGTGGCCGGCAGATAGGATGAAACGATCGCGATCTGGCCAATGTGGGGCAGATGCATCAAATTTCAGGTGCTTTTCAAATAGTACAGTTGCAACGTCGGCCATACCGATTGGCATGCCCGAGTGACCAGAGTTGGCAGCTGCAACAGCGTCTAAGGTAAGCGCGCGAATGGCGGCTGCTTTGGGCCAATGATCGGGGTTGGCGGTGCGTAGGGCAGTCAAATCCACGGGGTATCATCCTTTGAAAAGTGTCGAAGTTAAAGCTGCATAACAGCCGAGACGCAAAGATCAAGTCGGGGATATTGTCTTAGTGCGAAACTGGCACGAGCGACGACCCACAAACCCCTGAAACCAAAGGGGGCGCATTTTCTTGTCGCTTTGGGTAGTCTGTTTGAAACTAGGGACTAAATTCGATTCGATTGTGGCTCGATTATGGGCTGTCTTTAGATATAGTTGATGAAAACGAATATATGTCAGATACTAAAAGACGAGGGCAATACATGAGCGATATTGACGAACTTCAGCGACGGATTATGGCGGCAATGGACCGTGTGGCCGGTGGCTTGGATCAATTGGGTGCCAACAGCGGTGGCGATTCAGCAGCCCTTGAACAAGCGCTTGAAGAAGAAAAGTTAGCCAATGCACAACTGGCTGAACGTGTCCGTGTGCTCAACCAACGCCAAGAAGGCGAATTGGCTGCAGCGACACAGATGGCAGAAGGTGCCAAGGGGCGCATGGCCGAATTGGACGCCGAAATCCAGCGGGTGCGCAAAGTCAACGATGGCCTTCGCGAGCTGAACGATGCGTTGCGCATTGCCAATGAGGCGGGTGTAGGTGAACCACACTTGATTAACAAATCTATGATGGCTGAGCTGGAAGCGCTGCGTGCAGCCCGTTCTGTCGATGTTTCAGAAACAACTGCAATTATCGAGGCGTTGACGCCACTGATCAATGAAGCAGAGGGAGTAGCCTAATGCCAGAAATCACAATCTTCATTGGTGGGCGTAATTTTGAAGTGGCGTGCCAAGCCGGTGAAGAACAGTATTTGCAGGCTGCTGCAAAGATGTTGGACGACGAAGCAAAAACTTTGTCAGATCAAGTTGGACGTATGCCCGAAGCACGTATGTTGTTGATGGCGGGCCTAATGCTGGCGGATAAAACCGCAAGCTTTGAGGACAAGGTAAAACAAACCCAAGGGACACTAAATGAGCGCGATGCGGAGTTGGAAGGCTTGCGTGACATGGCACCACCACCGCCAGAGCGCGTCGAAGTGTCTGTGATCCCAGCAACTGTCACTGATACTTTGGCAGAATTGGCAGCCCGCGCAGAATCTTTGGCAGCCTCAGTTGAAGAAAAGGCCTCTGGATAAATCCAACGGCCTTTTTTCGACTCTATGAACTAACAAAGATGCGTAATTTGCGCATCTTTTTAGTCTATGTGTTGGCTTCGCGAATTTTGTCTGCTGCGTCTTTGTCAAACGCCACACCGCTTTCAGCAAACAAGGTGTCCAGTTCGCCGGACAATGTCATCTCAGTGATGATGTCACAGCCGCCGACGAATTCTCCTTTGACGTATAGCTGTGGAACAGTTGGCCAATCAGAAAACTCTTTGATGCCTTGGCGAATAGCTTCGTCAGCCAAAACATTTACATCAGCAAATTCGACGCCCATGTAGTTCAAAACGCCAGCAACTTTGCTGGAGAAACCACACTGTGGCATCTCTTTGGTGCCCTTCATGTACAAAACAACGCTGTTATCGCTGATCTGAGTTTGGATTTGTTTTGCTGTATCAGTCATCGGATTATCCTTTGGATAGGGTATTATTCGAAACGTCGGCGCGTGGCCTTGGTCAATTATTCTGGAACTTTAGTCGTCAGCGCGAGGGCGTGTAGTTCGCCGTGCGAGCCATCCATTTTGCCTTTAAGTGCAGCATAAACAGCGCGTTGTTGTTGAACGCGGTTCTTACCTTTGAAGCTTTCGTCGATCACTTCAGCCGCATAGTGATTTCCGTCACCCGCAAGATCAGTGATGGTGATCGTAGCGTTTGAAAAAGTCTCGCGGATCAAGTCTTCGATGTCTTTGGCCTGCATTGGCATGGGCGGCACTCCGGCATGAGAAATTTATAATTGCCTGATAGATTTAGGGGGGCTTTGGTGCAAGCGCAAGGACATGCATCTGATCTGCGACAACAAAGTGGATCAAAGCCTCTGGTCATTGCTGCATTCTGGGGCGAATATCACTGAAACGGAGGGTCCAAATGGACATGTTTGAAAATGCACCAGAGCAGGCTTTGGTATGGCACCGCGCTGGAAAAGGCGCGGCACTTGCGACTGTAATCCAAACATGGGGCAGTGCCCCGCGCCGGATTGGTGCCCAATTGGCCATTGCAGGTGATGGCGAAATGCAGGGATCGGTTTCGGGTGGCTGCGTGGAGGGCGCCGTGGTTTTTGAGGCGCTTGAGGCGTTGGCGCAGGGCGAGGCTCGTGTTTTGGAATATGGCGTCAGCGATGGTGATGCTTTTGCAGTGGGCCTAGCCTGTGGTGGCACGATCAAGGTTTTGGTCGAACCGATTGGCGCAGTCTTTCCAGAGGAACTATTAGCCCAATTGGTAGAGGCGCGCACAACCCGCAAAGGGATCGCTTATGTGGTCGACATCAAAAGTGGTATGCGTATACTTACCAGCGATGGCTTTGCTGAGCGATTTGTTAAGGACAGTTCAGGTTTCGAAGAGGATGGCATGACGTTTGTAGCTATCCACAATCCACCTTTGCGCTTGGCTATTGTTGGTGCGGTTCATATTGCCCAAGCATTAATACCGATGGCGCGCATTGCGGGTTTTGATCCGGTCGTGATTGATCCGCGTGGTGCTTTTGGCTCAGCTGCACGGTTTCCCGGTGAGACGATCCTCGAGGATTGGCCTGACAAGGCGCTTAAGACTTACGGCGTTGATGCCCGCACCGCATTGGTGTTGCTGACCCATGATCCCAAATTAGATGATCCGGCATTGCATGTTGGGCTGCGATCAAAGTCTTTTTATATCGGGGCCTTGGGGTCTAAACGAACCCATGCAAAAAGAGCTGAGCGCTTGCTAGCACATGGTTTTGCACATAAGGACATAGACCGTATTCATGGACCCATTGGGTTAGACATCGGCGCAGCGAGTCCACAGGAAATTGCTGTCTCGATCCTGTCTGAGATGGTTCAAGTATTGCGCCAGCCAGTATGAATTTTGGTTCGGTTCTAACATCTCAAGCTGTTGGGGCTTTGCTTGCCCATTCGCTTCATGTTCAGTCTGGCGCGAACGGTACCAGTTACAGGATTGCTAAGGGCACTGTCCTTACGAATGAACATATCAAAGACCTTTTAGCGGATCAGCAGACTGACATTGTTGTCGCGCGTCTTGAAGATGGGGACGTTGAGGAAAACGAGGCTGCGACACTATTGGCGGCAGCCGTTGTGCCAGATGCTGCGCAATTTGGGTTGCGAATTTCGGCTGCAGGGGCAGGGCGCGTCAATCTATATGCAATCAACGCAGGGGTTGTAGAGATTGATGAGGCTGCTGTAATGGCGCTAAACGCTGTTGATCCGATGATTACAATGGCAACGGTCCCACAATTCCATCGGACTGATAGCAACGGTATGATCGCAACGATCAAGATTATTGCCTATTCGGTCCCGCAATCGTCATTGTCACAGGCCGCAAGCGTAGCTGCCAATGCCATTCGTATTGCGACACTGCAGTATCGAACTGCTACGTTGATCGAAACGCAGGTTGGCGATGAAATGCTCTCATTCAAGGGCCGTGACGCCATGCGTGGGCGATTGGATCGTTTTGGTGTCGAGCTGCTTGAACGAACGGTTGTGCCACATAATGAGGCGGCGATTACGACGGCTTTGTCAGAAGCTGAAGGGGAGTTCGTCTTGTTGCTCACGGCCTCTGCAACGTCTGACCCCATGGATGTTGGTCCCCAAGCGTTGCGCCAAGCAGGTGGTCAGGTCACAGGTTTTGGAATGCCGGTTGATCCCGGGAACCTTTTGTTTTTTGGTCAGTTAGACGCAAAGCCAGTGATCGGGTTGCCTGGCTGCGCGCGGTCCCCTGCGTTAAATGGTGCGGATTGGGTTCTGGAACGACTGCTGTGTGGAATTTCCTTGTCACAAGGGGACATTGCAGCGATGGGGGTGGGTGGTTTGCTTAAGGAAATCCCAACCAGACCCCAGCCACGCGCAAGAGTTTTGCCAAGAACGTAGGGTCATTAGGCCTGCCGTAAGGGAAGTTTTTTGTTCTCAAGTGGCCCGCATCATGCTTAACTCAATTCAATTAAAACGAAACAACAGGGAGAGAGATATGGCACAGGTCACGATGATCGTGAATGGCAGAGCCGCGTCTGGCACAGTTGAGGGACGCACGCTTTTGTCTTCATTCTTGCGCGAGACGTTGGATTTGACCGGAACGCACGTTGGGTGCGACACCAGCCAATGTGGGGCATGCGTGGTTCACGTTGATGGGGTCGCTGTTAAATCTTGCACCATGCTTGCTGCCGAGGCTGATGGCACAGATGTTGCGACGATTGAAGGCCAAGCGGCACCTGATGGCACGTTGAATATAATCCAACAAGCGTTTCAGGACCACCATGGTTTGCAATGTGGATTCTGCACCCCGGGTATGGTGATGACGACTGCGGCATTGTTGAAAGACAATCCCAAGCCGTCCGAACAAGAAATTCGTGTGCATTTGGAGGGTAATATTTGCCGCTGCACCGGATACCACAACATCATCAAGGCAATCTATGCCGCGTCCGGACAGGACGTTGCTGCATTGGGTGCTGATTAACTTCAAACGAACGGGGAAGGGAGAGTTTCCCAGCGTTTCAGTCCAAACATCATGGAAAGGCGGATGTCCCGCCTTTTGACCAAACATCAGCGTATGATTGACAACAGTTGATCTGCGATAGGGAGGAAAGACCATGCCAAAAGACGGTGAGATTAAAAGCGGAATTGGTGCCAGCAGTAAGCGGCGCGAGGACGTTCGGTTCCTAACAGGGAACGGCAATTATACAGATGACATCAATATTCGCGGACAAGCCTACGTGTTCTTCCTGCGCTCAGATGTTGCCCACGGCACATTAAATTCTGTTGACACATCTGCCGCAGCTGCGATGCCGGGTGTTGTCAAGATTTTCACGGGTGCTGACTTTGAAGCTGTTGGTGGTATCCCTTGTGGTTGGCTTGTAACCGACAAGCACGGCGAACCGATGCAGGAACCTAAGCACCCTGTTTTAGCGCATGGAAAAGTACGCCACGTTGGCGAACCAATTGCTGCTGTTGTAGCTGATAGTTTGGAACAGGCACGCGATGCAGCAGAGGCGATCGAGGTTGATATTTCTGAGCTGTCGGCTGTGATCAACATGAAGGACGCCTTTAAAGAGGGCGCAACCAAGGTCCACGACGATTTAACATCCAATCTTTGTTACGATTGGGGATTTGTTGAAGAAAACAAAGGCGCGGTTGATGAGGCATTTAAGAACGCCCACCACGTGACCACGCTTGAGTTGGTCAACAACCGCCTTGTGGCAAACCCGATGGAACCGCGTGTTGCCATTGGTGATTATGCCCGTAGCGATGAACAACACACGCTTTATACCACGTCCCAAAACCCGCACGTAATCCGTCTGTTGATGGGCGCATTTGTTTTGGGCATTCCGGAACACAAACTGCGCGTTATCTCACCAGATGTTGGCGGCGGATTTGGTACTAAAATTTTCCATTATCAGGAAGAAGCGTTTTGCACCTTTGCGGCCAAGGCCTGTAATCGCCCAGTGAAATGGACCTCGTCGCGTTCAGAGGCATTCATGTCGGATGCACATGGTCGTGACCACGTTACCACCATTCAGTTGGCGCTTGATAAAGACAACAACTTTACAGCCCTACGCACGGATACTTTGGCCAACATGGGTGCATATTTATCCACCTTCGCTTCATCCGTTCCAACATGGCTGCATGGCACGTTGATGGCGGGCAATTACAAAACTCCGCTGATCTATGTGAACGTCAAAGCGATGTTTACCAACACGGTGCCTGTGGATGCGTATCGCGGCGCTGGACGCCCTGAAGCGACCTATCAAATCGAACGTGTTATCGACATGGCTGCGCGTGAATTGGGCGCTGATCCAGTTGCATTACGTCGTCAGAACTATGTGACTGAATTCCCATATGCCACGCCTGTGGCAGTGGAATATGACACGGGTGATTATCACGCGACGATGGATAAATTGGAAGAGATCGGTGATTTCACCGGCTTTGAAGCACGCCGCAAAGAATCCGAAGCCAAAGGCAAATGGCGTGGGCTTGGCATCAACAACTACATTGAGGCTTGTGGCATCGCGCCGTCGAACCTTGTTGGTCAGTTGGGTGCGCGTGCAGGTCTTTATGATGCTGCTACTGTGCGTGTGAACGCTACGGGTTCCATCTCAGTTATGGTCGGGGCGCACAGCCACGGGCAGGGGCACGAAACCGCATTTCCGCAGGTCGTTGCAGATATGATTGGTATCGACGAAAGTCAGATCGATATTGTCCATGGCGATACCTCTAAGATCCCATTCGGGATGGGCACCTACGGTTCGCGTTCCCTCGCGGTTTGTGGATCTGCAATGGTACGCGCCACGGAAAAGATCATCGCGAAGGCCAAGAAAATTGCGGCTCACCTTCTGGAGGCGTCAGACACTGATATCGAACTTAAGGACGGTATGTTCAGCGTTGCAGGCACGGACAAGTCAGTGGCTTGGGGCGATGTTACCTTGGCTGCTTACGTTCCACATAACTATCCTTTGGAAGAGATCGAACCTGGTTTGGAAGAAACTGCGTTCTATGATCCGTCAAACTTTACTTATCCTGCAGGTGCTTATGCCTGTGAAGTTGAAGTTGATCCAGATACCGGCAAAGTTACGATTGAACGGTTTGCCGCTGCGGATGATTTTGGCAACGTCATCAATCCGATGATCGTTTCTGGACAAGTACATGGTGGGATCGCCCAAGGGGTTGGTCAAGCTTTGCTTGAGGGATGTTCCTATGATGAGGAAAGTGGCCAGTTGTTGACGGGGTCCTACATGGATTACGCGATGCCACGTGCCGATGATCTGCCATTCTATTCGGTTGATCATTCTTGCCAAACGCCTTGCACACACAACCCATTGGGTGTGAAGGGATGCGGTGAGGCTGGTGCGATTGGATCGCCTCCATCGGTTGTAAATGCTGTGATTGATGCGCTCCATTCGGGCGGTAAGAAGGTGGCGCATATAGATATGCCACTGACGCCGGACCGCGTGTGGAATGCGATCAATAACGCTTGAATTTGAGGTTGGGGCATTGCCCCAGCTCTTGTGATGTTTTGGCCATTTAACCCAGCAATGGGCGGCCAACTGAAAGGACAAAAGATGTATAACTTTGAATTTGAGAAACCCAGCAGCATTGCCGATGCAGTTGCAGCATTGGGAGGCGACGAGGCGCAGGCCATGGGTGGGGGGCAGACCCTTATCCCAACGCTGAAACAACGCCTTGCTTCGCCAACAACATTGGTAAGTCTGTCTAACATTCCTGAGATGCAAGGCATTTGCACTGGCGACGACGGCGCACTGTGCATTGGCGGGTCAACGACACACGGCGCTGTTGCATCCGGAGCTGGCGCTTATCCTGGCCTAGCAGCGCTTGCAGGGCATATCGGTGATCCTGCAGTCCGCAATCGTGGGACAATTGGCGGCTCACTAGCCAACAATGATCCATCTGCATGTTATCCTGCGGCGGCTTTGGCATCAGGTGCCACGTTGGTCACCAATACACGTGAAATCGCGGCGGATGACTATTTTCTAGGGATGTTTGAAACGGCTTTGGAGGAAGGCGAAATCGTCACCGAGGTGCGTTTCCCAATTCCAGAGGTTTCGCACTACGAAAAGTTCGTACAACCAGCATCGCGTTTTGCGCTTGTTGGTGTGATGGTGGCGAAGTTCGCTGATGGCGTGCGAGTTGCGATCACGGGGGCGTCCGAAGAGGGCGTGTTCCGTTGGGCCGAGGCTGAAGCGGCGTTATCAGCTAACTTCTCATCAGATGCGTTAGATGGTCTGATATTGGATGCGGACAATATGATTGGTGACTTGCATGGTTCCAAAGAGTACCGCGCGCACCTATGTGGTGTGATTGCCAAACGGGCTGTGGCCAAGGCAGCTTGATTTAGGCCGAGTTAAACGAAAGGCCCCGTTGGATTGTATCCAGCGGGGCCTTTTGTTCGATAAAGCGATTAGTTTTTTGAAGCGATTAGATAGAGCCAGCTTCGATCATAAAGTTTGAAGCGGTGCACATCGCTGCATCGTCTGATGCGAGGAACAATACCATTCGTGCAACGTATACTGGGTCAATCAGATCAGGCAGGCATTGGCTTTTGCGATGGGCCTCTAACCCTTCTGGTGTTGCCCACAATTCCTTCTGGCGATCCGTCATAATCCAGCCGGGGACGACAGTATTAATGCGAATGCGATGTTGCCCCAGATCACGCGCCATTGTGCGGGTCAGACCGTGAACTGCGGCCTTGGCCGTTGCATAGGCTGGAAAGCCGCCAACGGTTTCCCACCATGAGTTTGAGCCTAGATTGATGATCGATCCGCCACTCATCACAATCATCGCAGGTGCCACGGCCTGAATAGCGAAGAACATGTGGCGCAGGTTGGTGTCCATGCGTTCGTCCCAATATTCGGGTGTTACGTCCTGCCATTTGTGGCGGTCATCGCGGGCCGCGTTGTTGGCAAGGACACTGAAAGGGCCAATCTGATTGGCCAGTTTGGCAATTGCGGACTGCATCTCTGGAATATTGCGTAAATCGCATATGGCATGCGGGGCACCGGTCGCCTCCGTTACAAGCGCGGAGTTCTCAACGTCGCGATCAATGAAGGCGACGTGGGCACCTTGGGCGGCAAATGCTTCAACCGTCATGCGGCCAATACCGGATGCGCCACCTGTGACGAGAACTGATTTGCCCTTGAGGCTGGGATAATTGGCGAATTGGGACATTGAGCACTCCGGTCAGTAGAAATGAAAAAGGCCGCACGACAAGCGGTGCGGCCTTTTAAAAAGTCTTCGGTGAAACAGCCTAGCCTTTTGAAGGCAGCTGACCGATAAGCATGACCATTTGGCGGCCTTCCATCTTCGGGAAGTTTTCGACTTTGCCGTGCTCTTTTGTATCTTCTGCAACGCGTTCTAGTAATTCGCGACCCAAGTTAAGGTGGGCCATCTCGCGGCCACGGAAACGAAGGGTAACTTTTACTTTGTCGCCGTTTTCAAGAAACTTGAAAACGTTGCGCATTTTGACTTCGTAATCATTGGTGTCCGTATTCGGACGGAATTTGACTTCCTTGATCTCAATGATCTTTTGTTTCTTGCGTGCCTCAGATTCGCGTTTCTGGGTCTCGTATTTAAACTTGCCGAAATCCATGATCTTACATACTGGTGGATTGGCGTTTGGCGAGATCTCTACTAGATCAAGACTGGCTTCGTCAGCCATCACCATAGCGCGGGATGGGGAAACAACGCCTACGTTTTCGCCGTCAGCGCCAATGAGGCGGATTTCAGCATTGCGGATTTTGTCGTTGATGCGTGGGCCAGTGTCACGTTGTGGCGGCGCGTTATGAGGTCTGCGAGCGATGAGATTCGTCCTTTGGTTATTGCATGTATCTAATAGTGCAAAGTAAGCATTGGCGTAGCCCTCCGCAAGACGCAATTTCAGCTGCTATGTGCCAAAATCGTACGTATTCCCCCTTGTACCTTTCTTTTTGCCCCCTCATTTGACACCTCATACAGCGCACTACCAATATCTGCGTTTGAATGTCTGAGGGGACAAAGTTATGAAAAATCTGTTGTGGATCGTTGTTGCAGCCGTAGTCGTGGGTGGTGGCTATATGCTATATTCGGGTTCAAGCCCAAAAGAATTGATGGACACAGCAACTGATGTAGTAAATGCACCAGCCGCATTGGAAGCTGCGTCTAACGCAGTTGGTGATGCAGTTGACGCGACTGAAGGTGCTTTAGATGGTGCGGTTGACGCAGCAAGTGACGCAACTGCCTCATCAGCTGAAGCTGCAACAACGGAAGCAGCGACTGATACCGCAGCAGCAGCCGATGAAACAGCAACAGACGCCGTTGCGGGTACAGCTGAAGCAGTAACTGATACTGCAGCTGCAACAGCTGAAGCTGCTTCTGGTGGCATGGCTGATTTGTTGTCTGTAGATGGTTTCGACTTGGACAAAGTGTCTGAGATGATTGACGGTTCTGAAATTGGCGCGTTTCAGAAGATAGCGTTGAAAACAGCTTTGGAAAAAGCCAAGGACAACCCTGAAGTTTTGCAAACTGTTTTAGACAAGATCAAAGAAGCCGCGGGCCTTTAATCTAACCCACATAAAATGACTGAAACTGCGCCTGTCATGGGCGCGTTTTTATATTATTCAATTGATTTTTATGAAGAAAAAGGGGCTTCGCCCCCGCGCCAAACGGCGCCCCCCCCCCCAGAGTTTATTTGGCAAGATGAAGGTATGCCTCGACTGGAGAAACTGATTTGATTTAGCCTACAAAGGCTTTTTCGATAACGTAGTGTTGTGGGTCAGAGTTGGCGCCTTCAATAAGGCCAAAGCCCTCTAGGATGTCTTTGATGTCTTTGTTCAGCCCCATAGACCCACAAACCATCGCACGGTCCGTGTCGACGGAAATGCCGTCGATCCCTAGATCTTTGAACACTGTCCCATCTTCCAGCAGCGTCGTGATGCGGCCCATCTTTGAGCTCTCTTCACGTGTGGTCGTTGGGTAATAACGGATCTTGGCAAGGTTTTCGGCCCCGATCAGTTCTTGCATCATCTCGTCGGCTTGTAGGTCTTCGACCAGTTTGCGGCTGTATTCCAACTCTGCCACGTCGCGGCAGGTGTGGGTGATGATGACCTCTTCGTAGTCGTCATATGTTTGTGGCTCGCGCAGCAGCGATGCAAAGGGCGCAAAGCCAGTGCCGGTTGCGAAGAACCAAAGGCGTTTGCCTGGCAGCAATGCGTCATGAACCAAGGTGCCCACAGGTTTCGGGCGCATGATGATTTCATCACCTATCTTGATGTGTTGTAGGCGCGATGTCAGCGGACCATCTTGAACCTTGATCGAATAGAATTCCATCTCGTCGTCCCATGCAGGGGAGGCGATGGAATAGGCACGCAGCAATGGTTTTTGCTTGCCCGTTTCTGGATGCGGTTTACCCATCAGTCCAATCATAACGAATTCACCGGAGCGAAAACGCAAGGACGTGGGGCGCGTCACGCGAAATGAGAACAGGCGATCGGTCCAGTGCGTCACGGATGTGACGGTTTGGGCGTCGGGCAAGGTCGGGGCTTTGGGCGCGGATGTGGTGTTCACTGCTTTTTGCTCGGTCATAGCTGAAATGTCACAAGGGAACCCTTGCGCCTTTTGATCTAGGGAATGTGAAGATGTTTGGAAAGAGGGCAATCAGCCGCGCATACGGTCTTGATAGTCGTTGTCTTTCCAATCCGCCCGAAATTTCCATTGTTCTTGGGGTTGGCGTGCTGCGAGGTCTTGGCTGATTTCGACTTCGTCAAAACCTATGCGTCGCGCCATTGGATATTGATCGGAAATCACGTGCCCATGGGCACGCAAGCGTCCAGTGTAGCCCGTAAGGCGCAACATCCGCGCGATTGTGAAGCCGCGACCATCAGCAAAGCTGGGAAAGTCGATGCGCACCATTTTTAGGGTTGGCGTGATTTCGATGTCAGCAGGGTTGGTGTCCGCAGGCACATCAATGGAAACCACATCGTTGGCGGCCTCACCAAAAGGTGTGTAACCTTGATCCCAAGTGTCGGCGGTAAAGCCTGTGTCAGTAACGAGAATAGTCATGTGTTCACTCCTGTACGCACCATTTTGCCGTTCACAAAATGAATGCCGCATTCTTCTTTTTCGTTTTTACGCCAGCGTCCTGCACGTGGATCTTCATCCTCTTTTACAGGGGTAGTGCAAGGGGCGCAGCCGATGGATGGGTAGCCTTTTGCCACCAAAGGATGGCGCGGCAATTGCGTGGCTTTCATGAAACGCTGGGTGTCTTGTGCGCACCACAATGCCAGCGGATTCACTTTGATCCGTGGTGTGTTGTCCTCGGACTCAAACATATTCAGGCGCGCGCGGGTGCCAGACTGGTGGCGTTTGCGTCCTGTGATCCAGCCATCATATGAGGCCAAAGCCCCCTGCAATGGCGCGGTTTTGCGCAACGTACAGCAGGCGTTTGGATCGGTTTTATGCAGTGTTCCAGATGGATCATGCAGGTCCGCATCCTTGGCTTTGATGACTCGGACGTTTGTGAGGCCCAGCAAGTCAGCAACCCGCGTTTTGTACTCTAGCGTTTCATCAAACAACATCTCGGTGTCGACAAAAAACACCGGTGCGTGACGATCCACTTGGGCAACCAAGCGCAGCAACACAACAGAATCCACACCGAAACTTGAAACCATGGCGACCTTGCCGATTTCGTCAAAGGCGGCTTTGATCACCTCAACGGCACCCGCATGAGCGAAACGCGCGTTCAAAAACGCGGCACGACCATCGTTGCGGTATGCGGTATTAAACGCGCTACTATGCAGCATCGGCTTGGGCCTCTGGGTAAAGTGCCGCTTTAAATGGCGCGAGGCCAAGGCGGCGGTATGTTTCGATGAATTCTTCATCCTTGCCCGTGCGCAGATCAAGGTAGGCATCCACAACACGTTCAATCGCTGGAACAAGTTCCTTAGCCGTGAAACCATGACCGGCACGATCACCAACTTTGGCAGTCTCAGTGTGGTCGCCGCCAAGGGTCACTTGATAGTTTTCGACGCCAGCTCGATCTAGGCCAAGGATGCCGATGTGGCCCACGTGGTGGTGGCCACAGGCGTTGATGCAGCCTGAGATTTTGATCTTAAGATTGCCGATTTCGTGCTCAAGCTTCAAATCATCAAAGCGTGTGGCGATTTCCTGTGCGATTGGGATCGAACGGGCCGTCGCCAGCGCGCAATAATCCATACCGGGGCAGGCGATGATATCGCTGATCAGCCCGATGTTAGCCGTTGCGAGGTCTTGCTCTTTAAGCGCTGCGTGCAGCGCTGGCAGGTCAGATTTGTGAACGTGAGGAAGGATCACGTTTTGCTCGTGACTGATGCGCAGCTCGTTGTGGCCATAGGTTTCTGCTAAATCCGCCATCAGGCGCATTTGATCTGACGTTGCATCGCCCGGCGTGTCGCCTTGTTTCTTGATGGAAATCGACACGATGGAATAGCCGTCTGCCTTGTGCGCAGACAGGTTGGTGTCGGCCCATGAGCGGAAGATCGGATCGCTGTGATATGCGTCTTTGAACACAGCCTTTGCTTTCACAGTGAAGTCAGGTGCCGCAAAATGCGTTTTGTATTGGGCCAAACGGACCTGATCGATGCCAGAGAAGCTGCCTTTGACTATTGCGAAACGTTCATTCACAAGGCGGCGAATTTCTTCGATACCGTGCTCGTGCACAGTGATCTTGATCCGTGCCTTATACTTGTTGTCGCGACGACCGATTTGGTTCCAAACGGACACAACGCTTTCCAGGTATGGCAGCAGGTCTTCTTGGGGCAGGAAGTTAGTGATGACTTTGCCAATCATCGGCGTGCGGCCAAGGCCACCACCAACGATGACTTCAAAACCAGCCTCACCGTCCTTTTCAACCATGCGCAACCCGATGTCATGGGCACGGGTCACGGCGCGGTCGTTCGGGGACCCCGTGATTGCAATCTTGAATTTGCGCGGCATAAATTGGAATTCAGGGTGATCGGTGGACCACTGGCGGATCAATTCGGCCACAGGACGTGGATCAGCGATTTCATCTGCAGATGCGCCAGCAAAGTGGTCGGCGGTCACGTTGCGGATGGTGTTGCCCGATGTTTGGATCGCGTGCATGCCCACTTCGGCCAAGGCATCCAGCATATCAGGCACATCGCGCAGTTCTGGCCAGTTGTATTGGATGTTTTGGCGCGTGGTGAAGTGGCCATAACCCTTGTCCCACTTGTCCGCGATGAACGCGAGTTGGCGCATTTGGCCACCGTTCAACGTGCCATAAGGAATGGCCACGCGTAGCATGTAGGCGTGCAATTGCAGATACAGACCGTTCATCAGGCGCAACGGCTTGAACTCGTCCTCGGTCAGTGATCCGTCGATGCGGCGCTCCACTTGGTCGCGAAATTGGGAGTTGCGGGTTGCGATGAAGGATTTGTCGAAATCATTGTAGATGTACATCTTATGCGACCTCTTGTTTGCCGTGGACGTAATTGGATGGGCCTTTTGCGCGAAACGCTTCGCGAAAATGCGTGGTTTGTGGGGCTGTGCCATCTAGCGCGATATCCATCAGATAAACGCCAACAACATCAGCGATCTGCTGGCTGCCCTCGATCAGGCGCAGATCGGCGTGGGCCTCATCTGTCAGAATTTCGGCATTGGCCAAATCGTGGGTCCAGCCGTTGGCTGTTTGATAGATCACGTCGCCTTTGAGCAGATCATTGGCGGTGACGACTTTGGGTGTGAATGACTTAGACATATGCAAATTCCCGTGAGATGACGGTTGGAGCGATTTCAGAGGTCGCGCGCGGCGCAAGACCGAAGAAGGTAAGGGCGGGGCCGATCATGTTTGCTTCTGCCAAATCGGTAGGTAAATGAGCCAGCGTTGTAGAAAGAACGCGCTGATCAGGGCGCGATGCGTTTTCGATCACGGTCACAGGCGTGTTTTGGTCAGCGCCGTGCATGATCAAACGACCTTGAACGAAACGGGCAGATTTCTTGCCCATATAGATCGCGGCGACTTCATTCGGTTGGGCCAGCGCGGCCCAGTCGTGATCCGCGAAACCTTGCATATCGTGACCCGTCAGGAAGCGCACAGAGGCGTTGCGGTGGCGTTTGGTCAGGCTTTGACCGATGGAGGCCACAGCAGCAGATGCCGCGGTGATACCGGGCACAATGTGCCAGCCGATCCCTGCCGCGGTTACAGCATCCAGTTCTTCGTCGAGACGTCCAAACACCGTGCTATCGCCAGATTTCAGGCGTACCACTTGGGCACCCGTCAGGCCATGCTCGACCAGCAGATCATTGATGGTTTCCTGTGGGGTGGATGGGCCGAAGCCTTCTTTGCCCACATCCAGCATGATTGCCTCACGGCGCGCCAGTTCTAGGATTTCAGGGCTGATCAGGCGGTCATAGATAATCACATCGGCCTCATCCAACGCCTTGCGGGCCTTTAGGGTCAGTAACTCAGGATCGCCCGGACCAGCACCCACAAACGCGATGTGACCCTTACGGGCCTCGCGGTTCAAGTGATCGTCAAGCAGCGCATCAAGGGCAGGCTGAACCGCCTCAGCGCCACCCGCAATCGCGGCGGGTCCAGCATTAAAGTAATAGTCGCGCCAGAAATCACGACGGGCACGGCCAAAGGGCAGCTTGTAAGACATCTTGCGAAATGTTTTGCCAATGCGGGCAAGGGTGCCGAGCGTGCTTGGTAGTTTCTCTTCCAGGTCAGCCTTGATCGCGCGGGCCAAAACGGGGGCCGCGCCCTCGGTCCCGATGGCGATGACCACAGGATCGCGGTCCACGATAGCAGGCGTGATGAATTGGCTGTCTTCAAGGTTGTCGACCACATTCACCAATGCGCCGTCTGCGTTGGCGATGGTGGCGGTGCGTTTGTCTTCAACCGCGTCTCCGTCGGCCGCGTAGAAGATAACGGCGCACATTGTGTCGCCTGGTTCCATGCTGCGCTTGATCAAGGTCAGTTTGCCAGAGGTCGCCCAGTTTTCGATTTCTGGTGCAGCATCGGGCGCAAAGACTGTGATGTTGGCAGTGGTCTTGAGCAACAGGCGCAACTTGGCCAAGGCCGCGTCACCGCCACCGGACAGCACAATGCGGCGTCCTGCGGTTGCTAGAAAGATTGGGAAATGATCCATAATGCTTTTCCTTGCTACCTTTTTTAGCCTCAATATAGGAAATTTTCCTGATAATATGCCACCCATTGACACCAATAAGGATGTTTGTTTTATATCTGTCAGTAAATAGAACGTATGTACGCATTTATGGGAATGAAGCGAATGAACGTCCGAATTGACGAAGTAGACCGGAAAATTATGAAAGAGATGCAGCGCGATGCGAGCCAGTCTTTAGACGAAATCGCCAAAGCTGTAGGCAGTTCTAAGACGCCGGTGTGGAATCGCATCCGCAAATTGCGCGAGGCAAAAGTGATCGGTCAGCAGACCGTTTTCCTAGATGCAGAGGCGTTGGGATTTGAGGCGTGTTTCTTCGTTTTGATCCGCACATCTGAGCACGAAGCCGAATGGCAGGCCAAGTTCCTGAAGGCGCTGAACGACCGCCCAGAGGTGCAAGAGGCGCATCGATTGGCAGGCGATATCGACTATATCCTGAAGGTGCGTGTGAAAAACGCCCGCGCCTATGATGAGTTCTATCAGGCGCTGATTTCAGAGGTGCGCGTGTTCAACGTGACCGCATTGCTGTCGATGGAAGAAATAAAATCGACAACAATGCTGCCGCTTTAACGGCTGACCATCAGCTGTTCCAATTTGTGGAAATGATAGCTGTCCGCATAGACTGGGGTTTGCGCCAGTTTGAGATTGGGGCAGGCATCAAACAACATCTTTAACCCAATTTGCATCTCAAGCCGTGCAAGCGGGGCGCCGACGCAGAAATGCAAACCACCGCCAAAGGCGAGGTGTGATTTGCTGTTTTTGCTTGGCGCGAATTGGTCCGCACTTTCCCAAACCTTCTCGCAACGCCCAGCTGATCCTAGGACCAACGCGACTTCATCACCCTTTTTCAATGGCACTCCACAGACCTCGATATCCTCATAGGCATAACGGGTGAACATGTGCAGCGGCGGGTCATAGCGTAATAATTCTTCGGCGGTGCATGCGATGTTGTCAATAGCCAAGGCGCTGCGCGGGGTATTGTGTTCCAACAGCGTTTTAATGGCGTTGCCCATGCTGTGAACGGTCGCTTCGTGACCCGCGTTCAATAGTAAGACACAGGTGCCAATCAATTCGTCTGTGCTAAGTTTTACACCGTCTTCTTCGGCGGCAATAAGGTTGGTGATTAGATCATCACGTGGGTCGTCGCGACGTGTCTCAATGTAGTCACTTAAAAAAGCTGAGAACTCGGATGCTGCCGCATTGGCCGCATCTTCAATCTCGCGGCTGCGGTTTGCCTGATACATCGATACCATTGCATTGGACCATCTCAACAGGTCATCGCCGTGTTCTTCAGGCACGCCCAAAAGGCGTGTGATCACGCGCACAGGCAATTGCGTGCAATAGGCGGGAATTAAATCGAACTCACCTTTGGGGAACTTTGCAATTAGGACGTTGCATATCTCAACTACATCGTTGTTCAGGTTGGCAATGCGGTGGGATGTAAAGGCTCGCAACACCAATCCACGCAGGCGGCTATGTGTATGGCCCTCTTTTTCAAGCATTGAATACTGTTCAACAGCATCAAAGGCTTGCAGATGATCGGGCACCGGTTTGCGCAAGTCCGCAGGCACCTCGCGCCCCAAACGTTTGTCGCGCAATAGCGCGTGAACCGTTGCATGATCAAAGGCGGCTAACATGCCGTAGTCTTTCCAGTATGCGACAGGCGTGTCGCGGCGTGCTTTTGTATAGAACGCATAGGGGTCTTGGACAAAAGCGGGATCGGTTGGGGATTGATTGAGTGTGTGCATGTTTGCACAAAAGCGCATGGTCGCTGGTCAATGCAAGGGTTGCTTTGCTAAGAGAGGACATGAAGCACTATTTTTTTTATCGTCTGTCGCTGATTGTTGCGTTCCTTGTACTTGTTGGGATCGTTGCAATTGGTGTGTGGCGTTATGGTTATGTGCAAGCGCTCAACCAGTCCTCGCGTCAAGCTGAGGCAGATCTGGCGCTGGCCAGTGATCGGCTGACAGGCCAGTTGCAGCGATACCGCGAATTGGCAGTGCTGACTGCCGATCGCCCTTCTTTTCTTAATGCAATCCAAAGTGGGAGTGATGCGCGAACACGGGCCATCTTGCTGGAAATTGCCGATAAAACCGCAGCGCTGGACGTTATGTTGGTGGACAGACACGGCCGTGTGGTTTCGGCAGCTCGTGGAACCGTTGGCGTCGATCTTAGCCACACGCCCTATGTACAGCGTGCGATGCAAGGTGCACTTGGCAGAACGCATGGTGTCCGCCAGCCATTTGACGAACGGGTTTATTACTACGCCGCGCCGATTGTGGATGAGGCGTCAGAGGTCACGGGTGTTATTGTAGTGGCCGTGAATATCGCTGCGATTGAGTGGGATTGGGTGGGGGGCAACCCTGCGGTCTTTTTCACTGATGCTTCTGGTGGTGTCTTTATTTCAAACCGATCTGATCTGGTTTTCTGGAACCGTACTGTCGGGCAAGCAGGTTTAACCCCTCCAAGTGGGAAAGCACCAAAATTTGACAGCTATACTTTAGGCGGTCATGAGGTTTGGGACCTTGGCTGGGGGCCTTACTTGCCCAAAAAAGCGCTGCATTTGACGCGTAATCTACCGGTGGTTGGATTGGTCGGCGAGGTGCTGGCCGATGTGCAGCCAGCGCGACGTTTTGCTGTGTTACAAGCCGCTGCGGTTGCAGCACTGTTCTTAGCCTTTGGTGCATTTTTGTTTGTTGCAACAGAGCGACGGCGCACGTTGTCACAAGCTAATGCGATGCTTGAAGGGCGTGTTGTAGAACGTACCGTGGAGTTAGAGCAAACTAATACACAGCTGCGGCGTGAAGCGACTGAACGTGAAGAAGCACAAGCGGCTTTGGCCCAAGCACAGGTTGATTTAGAACAAGCCAGTAAGTTAAGCGCGCTCGGGCAAATGAGTGCGGGCATCAGCCATGAACTGAACCAACCGCTGATGGCAATTAGGTCGTTTGCGGAAAACGGTTTGCAATTTATGGAGCGTGATAAACTCGAAAAAGCGACAGAGAACCTTGTACGGATTTCTGACCTTGCGCGGCGGATGGGGCGGATCATCAAAAATCTAAGGGCATTTGCACGACAAGAGACCGAGAGTTTAGTACGCATTGATGTGGTTGCCGTTTTGGACAGCGCACTCGAAATGACCCAAACCCGTTTGCAAGAAGATGGCGTGGCGTTGGTATTTGAGCGGCCCAATGCGCCCGTCTGGGTTCGCGCGGGTGAAGTTCGGCTGGCGCAGGTATTCGTCAATCTGATCAGTAACGCTGCCGACGCGATGCGCGCGGTCACGGACAAACAATTCGTTATCAAAATTGATCCTGAAGAGGACAACGCACTTATCTTACGTTTCAGCGATTCTGGACCCGGTATTGATCTTCCCGAAAAGGTATTTGACCCGTTCTATACTACCAAAGAGGTGGGTGAGTCTGAAGGAATGGGTCTTGGGCTGTCCATTTCCTACGGGATCGTGCAAGGGTTTGGCGGCGAAATTCAAGGCCGAAACTTGGACCAAGGGGCGGAATTCGCGGTGAAATTGGTGCCATGGCATGAGGGCGATCAAGCATGAGTAAACAAATTTTATTGGTCGATGACGACAGTGCTGTGCGTGATGCAGTTGCTCAAACACTTGAGCTTGCTGATCTTGAACCGATAGCATTCAGTTCATTCGTAGCGGCGAAAGATACGATCTGTGCCGACTTTGAGGGCGTTGTCTTGTCTGACATTCGTATGCCCGGTCGCGATGGATTTTTCCTTTTGGATTACGCCAAAAGCCAAGATCCAGACTTGCCTGTAATATTGTTGACTGGTGAGGGCGATGTTCCGATGGCGGTAAGTGCAATGGGTCAGGGCGCGTTTGGGTTTTTAGAAAAACCCTGTGCGCCCAAAGACTTATTAGCTGTGGTTGAGCGCGCATTGCGTACGCGTAACATTGTGCTTGAGAACCGTCGTCTTCGGGTTTTGGTCGAAACAGGTGATCCTGCTGAACGGATGTTGTTTGGGCAGTCTGAGTTATCACAAGCTTTGCGTACAAGGGTACGCCGTGTTTCGCAGCTTGAGACTGAAGTGTTGATTATGGGTGCGCGTGGTGCCGGTATTTCAAAGGTCGCAGAGGTTATTCACCTGTCATCACCACGTTCCAAATCTCCCTTTGTGAAGCGTGCGGGGTCTGGCATGTCGCCAGACCAACTAAATGAAGCGGTCAGCTCTGCGAAAAGTGGTAGTCTGTTTATCGATGAAATCGCTCTACTTCCCGCAGATTCACAGCTTGCATTATTAGAGCACCTTGAACAACTAAACAGCGTTCGCCTCCTTGCTGGCAGCACACGTGATCTTGTGCAAGCTGTTGAAACTGGTTCGTTTAATGGTGATTTATTCTATCGAATTGAGGTGACTCCATTGCGCATTCCCCCACTATCTGAGCGACCGGAAGACATACCAGTCTTATTCCGACACTATGTGGCACAAGCCAGTGAGCAGGCAGGTTTGACAGCGCCAGAAGTAACTCAAGAGTTTACCTCTAGTTTGATGACCCAAGGCTGGCCTGGAAACACACGATCCTTGATGAGCGCCGCAATGCGATTTGTTTTGGGTATGCCCGAGGACGTCACACAGGTTGTCGAACTGGGGTTAAGCGAGCAGATGGCAAGTGTGGAGAAGTCATTGTTGATTGCTGCATTGGGCCGTCACAACGGGCGCGCAGTAGAAGCGGCTGCGGGCCTGCAACTGCCGCGTAAAACATTCTACGACAAGCTGGCCCGCTATGGGATTCGCGCAGAGGACTTCCGTCGTTGAGATGTGCGGATTTTCGCACTTTGGGGTTAACAGTTGTGCGGATTTTCGCACAGAACTAAAAATGTGCAACAAAGCGTAAACAGTCAAATTACATTAAACATATGTTTTTAAAAGAATTTACCAGAATTACCTAAGTTCCCCACAAACACATTGCCGCAATGCTTTTCCTAGGCTCAACTGTGGGGGACGCGGCAAATTGGAATTGCTGCGTAAGACTTAAAATTCTCTGGGAGGAGACCACAATGAAATTATTTACAGCTGCCGCTGTTGCACTCACCATGTCCGTATCTGCGGGCGCGGTTTCTGCGGCTTGCGATGACGGCGAGATCGTTATCAAGTTCAGCCACGTGACCAACACAGACAAGCATCCTAAAGGCATCGCAGCCACATTGCTTGAGCAGCGCGTCAACGATGAGATGAACGGCAAAGCCTGTCTCGAAGTTTTCCCGAACTCTACACTTTATAACGACAACCAAGTGCTAGAAGCGATGCTGCAAGGCGACGTTCAATTGGCGGCTCCGTCATTATCCAAGTTCGAGCAGTTCACAAAGCAATTCCGCATCTTCGATTTGCCGTTTATGTTCAAAAATATCAACGCAGTTGATGAGTTCCAAAACTCAGAGACTGGTCAAGCGATGAAGCAATCCATGACAAAGCGTGGCCTTCTTGGTCTAGCATTCTGGCACAACGGCATGAAGCAAATGTCAGCAAACGTTCCTTTGAATGTTCCATCTGACGCAAACGGTTTGAAGTTCCGCGTTCAGAACTCTGACGTTTTGAAAGCACAAATGGCAGCGATGGGCGCGTCTCCTCAGCCGATGGCTTTCTCCGAAGTTTATGGTGCTTTGCAAACTGGCGTTGTTGATGGACAAGAGAATACTTGGTCCAACATCTACGGCAAGAAGTTCTTTGAAGTGCAAGACGGTGTGACAGAAACAGACCACGGTATCATCGATTACTTGGTCGTGACCTCTACTGACTTCTGGGATGGTCTGCCTGCAGATGTACGTGAACAATTAGCGACAATCGTTGACGAAGTAACTACAGCACGTAACTCAGAGTCTACATCTGTAAACGCGTCAAACAAGCAAGCAATCTTGGATGCTGGCGGTGTTATCCGTACACTTGATGCAGCAAAGCGCGCCGAGTGGGTTTCCACTATGAAACCGGTTTGGAAGCAATTCGTTGGTGACGTCGGTCAAGAAAACATCGACGCAGCTCAAGCGATCAACGCTAAGCACTAAGATCACGTGATCTTATCTGCCTGCCCACTGATATCAGTGGGCAGGCATTTTTCTAGATAATCCAAATTTGATCCAAAAGGGGGGTGGGACGTGGCATCAAGCTATGAACCCAAAACACCACTGGGCCGTTTCGTGAACGAGTTGGAAGAGACCGTCATCGCGCTGCTGCTTGGGGTGATGACGCTTATCACATTTACCAATGTTATTTTGCGCTACGGTTTTAACACTGGCCTCATCTGGGGTCTGGAGATGGTGACATTTCTATTCGCGTGGCTTGTCCTGTTCGGTGCTAGTTATGCGGTTAAGGTCACAGCACACCTTGGAGTGGATGTGATTGTTAATCTGTTTGGTCCGCGTGGGCGCAAAGTTTTTGCGCTTGTGGGTGGCACAATCTGTATTGGCTATGCCTTCCTTGTCTTTAAAGGGTCCTGGGATTACTGGGCGAACTTTGCCAACCTTCCACAGACAACAGGCCGTTGGTTCCCAACTGGTTTTGAAGAGATGCGCGGCACATCATATCGCGGCTGGTATGAAGTGATCGATATTCCGCTGCCTGAGTGGATGCGCTTTATCGAACCCATTATGAATGACGGCGACGCATACGAGAAAATTCCGCGCTTTATTCCGTACACGATCATGCCGTTTGGTATGGGCCTGTTCTTGTTCCGTATTGTTCAAGCAACCGTGCGTATTTACACGGGTGAAAATAAAACCCTGATCGTTAGTCACGAAGCTGAAGAAGCAATCGAAGACGTCAAACATATGAACGCTGGGGACTAAGACATGGAAATTGCAATTCTTTTCGCGATGGTCATCGGATTGATGTTGATCGGTGTCCCGATCGCCATCAGCCTTGGTATGTCCTCTATTTTGTTTCTGCTGGTCCTTAGTGATGCATCTCTGGCCTCGATTGCACAGACCTTGTTCCAAGCGATGGCGGGTCACTACACCTTGCTGGCGATCCCGTTCTTCATTTTGGCTTCAACATTCATGTCGACAGGCGGTGTGGCGAAACGGATTATTCGCTTTTCAATCGCTATTGTTGGTCACTTCCCTGGTGGTCTGGCAATTGCGGGTGTTTTCGCTTGTATGATGTTCGCGGCTTTGTCGGGTTCATCGCCTGCGACTGTTGTGGCCATCGGGTCCATCGTGATCGCGGGTATGCGTCAGGTCGGTTACACTAAGGAGTTCGCGGCAGGCGTGATTGCCAATGCGGGGACTTTGGGCATCTTGATCCCACCAAGCATCGTTATGGTGGTTTATGCCTCCGCAACCGACGTTTCCGTTGGCCGTATGTTCCTTGCGGGTGTTATCCCAGGCCTTATGGCCGGTTCTATGCTGATGATTACCATCTACATTATGGCGCGAGTCAAGAACCTGCCAAAAGGTGAATGGCAAGGTTGGGGCGAAGTCGGTGCATCTGCTCTGAGTGCATCAGGTGGGCTGTTTCTGATCGTTATCATCTTGGGCGGCATCTATGGGGGGGTATTTACACCAACAGAAGCCGCCGCTGTGGCGTCGGTCTATGCGTTCCTTGTGGCCTGTTTTGTGTACCGCGATATGGGACCACTGCACGTCAAAGGGGACCACACTAAAAACCATAGTTTGTTCCAAAGACCTTGGACGTTGATCACGGTGTTCTTCCACCGTGACACCCGTGATGCCTTGTTTGAGGCAGGTAAGCTGACTGTCACCCTGATGTTCATCATCGCCAATGCGTTGATCCTAAAGCACGTTCTTACGGATGAGCAAATCCCACAACAGATTGCCTCGGCGATGTTGTCTGCGGGCTTTGGCCCAATCGTGTTCTTGATCATCGTCAACATTATCTTGTTGATCGGTGGGCAGTTCATGGAACCGTCAGGTCTGCTGATCATCGTCGCCCCATTGGTGTTCCCAATTGCAATGGAGCTGGGCATTGATCCAATTCACCTTGGGATCATCATGGTTGTGAACATGGAGATTGGGATGATTACGCCGCCGGTTGGCTTGAACCTCTTTGTGACTTCTGGGGTTGCGGGTATGCCAATGATGAG
>Ga0307997_10000060_pt1 | contig 43403 bp, 44 predicted proteins | sample Davwhametageno36_FD_203165 | JGI IMG/M metagenome (GOLD analysis project Ga0307997, IMG submission 203165) | Marine microbial communities from Davis Island wharf, Antarctic Ocean - #36 | ecosystem: Environmental > Aquatic > Marine > Unclassified | place: Antarctic Ocean: Davis Island wharf... | reverse complement strand
AACAACAAGAACGAGAATTAAATGATAAAGAGAAACTAATCGATGGTATGGGTAAGAAAGAGCAACAGCTCCAAGAACAACTCACTGTGTTGCAAGGACAAGTCGTAGAGTTAAAAGGACAAGTCCTAGACCAAGTCAAAGACATAGAAGAACAACGACTAGAACAACAACAACAAGAACGAGAATTAAATGATAAAGAGAAACTAATCGATGGTATGGGTAAGAAAGAGCAACAGCTCCAAGAACAACTCAATGTGTTGCAAGAACAACTCATACAGAAGACCGGTGAATGTCAAACCAAACAATTGACCATCAATGAAAACAAGAAAACTCACACAACTGTCACTCAAGAATTAAATGCTAAAGAGAAACTAATCGATGGTATGGGTAAGAAAGAGCAACAGCTCCAAGAACAACTCGTCTCAATTACAACTGCAATGGAAACAGCCGCAAAAGAGTGTAGTGTAGAAAAGGATGCATTAGAAAACGATAAAAATGCATTAGACAAAGCCAAAAAAGAACTAAAAATTAACGTAGAAAAAGTAGAAAAAACAATTAATGAGCAGCTACAAAAATTGCAAAAGCTCCAAGAAGAACTCATCAAGCAGAAAGAAGAACTCGACGAGCAAAATAGATATATCGAGTTTTACAGCAATATTGTAGCTGAAACTGAAGAAATCGTAGCGGCGGCCGGTGAAGAACATAGCCATATTGAAGAACATAGCCATATAACAAATATTAATTTTTAATTTATTCTGTTTCAGTGGAGTTCCAATTTATTTTATTCTTGGTGATACAATTAGAACCTAAATTTTTGGCTGATTGTTGGAAATATGGCTCAGAAACAGTGTCAGACATCTTCTGAAGTTGCAAAAAGTGGTGGTCACAGAGAATATGTTTACCCCACGTACCATTACCAGATACATCGTTAGGTCCATCCTTACACATCCAATAATCTCCCATTTTACAATCATCTCCTGCTTTAAGCATCACTCCTTTACAAAAATTTTTTCCGCCAATAGCAGTAACATTGTCACGTCTCATACATTTTTTGGCATTAGTATGACGGGCTAAGTCGTCATGTAGGTCCTTAACCTGAACCAACATTACACGCGCATCAGTTCTCACTTCAAATCGTTTATGGCTGGAACATGTTGCAAACTCTAATACTTGTGCCTCTGCTTCTTCTTCCCTCTCGGTTTGTTCTATATTTCTTGTTAAATTTGACCCACCAATACCAATCATCAATTTATGGGAGAGTTTCAATTTATTTTTCCTCCGTGTTTGTTTCAATTTATTTCCTAGTTTTCTATGATTTGATGTCGTTTGCGCCAAATCATTACTTAGCGAGGTATGATTTGATGTCGTTTGCGCCAAATCATTACTTAGCGAGGTATGATTTGATGTCGTTTGCGCCAAATCATCCTCTTTTTGAATAAAATCAAATGTATCTGGTTGCCCAGCCATCGGACTTAGCTTTAACTTTAACTTTAACTTATTTTTATTTTTCTTTTCTTTCTTTTCTTTCTTTTCTTTTTGACTGTCACCGACTTTAAGTGTGGCGTCAATGTCACTTCTTTTCTGCCTGCCACCGACTTTAAGTGTTGCGCTAATGCCACTTCTTTTCTTAATGTTTATTACTGCCAAATTAGACGTGTGCTGCTTCTGTTCAAGTTGCTGCTGCTGCTGCTGCTGCTTCTGCTGCTTCCGCTGCTTCTGCTGTTGCTGTTGCTGATGTTGCTGCTTCTGCTGCTTCTGCTGCTGTTGCTGCTGTTGCTGCTGCTGTTGCTGCTGCTGTTGCTGCTTCTGCTCAACTTCTTCAATTTCTTTTTGTACTTCTGCTAAACCCACCGTAGTTTCCACCGTAGTTTCCACAGTGTTGGAGGAGCTTAGAGCGTTCTTGTATTGAAGGAGTTCTTTGTGGTGTTCGAGTTCTTTTTTTTTCTTTTGCAGTTCTCTTTTTTTTTTTTCGTTTGCTGCACTATTGAGTGCAGAAGTTGAGGCGAGCATTTCCACCTCTATCAATGTAATCTTAGTTTTACAATTTAAAATTTTTGCTTCTAAAAGAGTTTTATCTTTGCTGTGTTTTATCAACATCTCAAATTTTCTTTTTTCTGTGGAGAGGGCGTAAAGTTGCGATAATTTATCTCGAAGTTGCTTAATTTCTATTGGTCGTATATTATCGAGCTCTGGTAGGCCAGCAAGTACCATCAGATTTTCCAACTTTGGGTTCTTAGCTACAATTCCACGGACTCTTAAATATTCGAGTAGAAAAAGATGAAACTGGTCTATAGCGCTCATTTAGATAATAATAGTTTTATTTATAGTGTTATTTTTTTAAAATATAAGAGTCGGTGCTGTTGTTGCTTTTGTTGTCGGTGCTTTTGTTGTCGGTGCTTTTGTTGCTACCTTTGTTGTCGGTGCTTTTGTTGTCGGTGCTTTTGCCAAATTGAATTGACTGACGTGTGCACTTAGTAGTTGTTTCTTTTGACTTTTTTCTGCTATTAAAATATCGTTGCGCTGTTTTAAATTTTGAATGGACGCATTAAGCGCAACAATAGTTGCCTGGCTCTTGCGTTCTGAGTCCTCAGATGATTTGACCTGTTGAAGGTTTCTAATAAGTTTTTTGGCCAAATCTTGTAATTCTTTGTTGTTCTTTTCCACTAGCTGTAAATCCTCGTCGGATACTTTATCGTGGCTCTCTGATATGTGTGTTATTAATGCATCTCTTGCTTTTTTTTCATCTTTCATAGATTGTTGCAACCGCCGACCATTTGCTCGTTGCACTTGTAATTCCATTATCGCCTCCTCCATGGTGTTTGGATTGATATGTGTTTCAGAACTTGTTCGGGTTTGGAGTTGTTGCTGCTGTTGCTGCTGTTGCTGCTGTTGCTGTTGCTGCTGTTGCTGCTGTTGCTGCTGTTGCTGCTGCTGTTGCTGCTCAACTTCTTTAATTTCTTTTTCTAGTTCTGCTAAACCCACCGTAGTTTCCACAGTGTTGGAGGAGCTTGAAGCGTACTTGTCTTTAAGGAGTTCTTTTTTTTTCTTTTGCAGTTCTCTTTTTTTCTTTTGCAGTTCTCTTTTTTTTTTTTCGTTTGCTGCACTATTGAGTGCAGAAGTTGAGGCGAACATTTTCACATCTATCAATGTAATCTTAGTTTTACAATTTAAAATTTTTGCTTCTAAAAGAGTTTTATCTTTGCTGTGTTCCAACAACATCTCAAAATTTCTTTTTTCTGTGGAGAGGGCGTAAAGTTGCGATAATTTATCTCGAAGTTGCTTAATTTCTGTTGGTCGTATATTATCGAGCTCTGGTAGGCCAGCAAGTACCATCAGATTTTCCAACTTTGTGTTATTAGCTACAATTCCACGGACTCTTAAATATTCGAGTAGAAAAACCTGAAACTGGTCTGTAGCGCTCATTTAGATAATAATAGTTTTATTTATAGTGTTATTTTTTTAAAATATAAGAGTCGGTGCTGTTGTTGTTTTCGGTGCTGCTGTTGTTTTCGGTGCTGTTGTTGCTGTTGTTGTCGGAGCTGACGCTTTCTTAAGTGTTGTCGGTGCTTTTGTTGTCGGTGCTTTTGCCAAATGGAATTGACTGAAGTGTGCACTTAGTAGTTGTTGAATTTTTTCTTTTTTTTCCTTTTGACTTTTTTCTGCTATCAAAATATCGTTGCACTGTTTTAAACTTTGAATGGACGCATTAAGCGCAACAATAGTTGCCTGGCTCTTGCGTTCTGAGGACTCAGATGATTTGACCTGTTGAAGGTTTCCAATAAGTTTTTTGGCCAAATCTTGTAATTCTTTTGTGTTCTTTTCCACTAGCTGTAAATCCTCGTCGGATACTTTATCGTGGCTCTCTGATATGTGTGTTATTAATGCATCTCTTGCTTTTTGTTCATCTTTCACATATTGTTGCAACCGCCGAGCATTTGCTTGTTGCACTTGTAATTCCATTATCGCCTCCTCCATGGTGTTTGGATTGATATGTGTTTCAGAACTTGTTCGGGTTTGGAGTTGTTGTTGGTCAGTTATCCAACTCCACTTTGCGCTAAAAGGTACTTTAGCGTCATTGTCCCGTGGTTTAAACGTGATTGTGATGGAAGTATTAGGACAAAATAAGACTGGTGTGTCGTCAGTGTTTTTTGCTGGCCAAAGACAGATACCATTTTCTAACAGTTCACGTGCTTTGACGAATGCGGCCGATATGTTGGTGGTAGGGTCATCAAGATAAGCTTTGTAGATATCAAGACCATTCTCCTCTGCCAATGCCATATCCAACACCGTGCTAGGACCATTTGAACCAGTAATAAGGACATTTTCTACTTCTGTCCCTCCTGTTTTGGTGAGGAGCCAGTCGTTTAAGACATGATGTAAGATGGCTGATATTTTGAACGGTGCAACTCTGTTTATATCACCGGCTTGTATTTCGTCATTGGACCCTTTGTGAAAGAGACCCTCAGTCATCAAGTATCTGCAATATATTTCAGCAATCAACTCTATATCAGCAAAGTAGAAATTTAAAAGATTGATGAGGTCATCTGGAGCGGATTGTGTGGGATTATTGGGAGCTTGTCGTTTCCCAAGTAATATATTGAAGATGGGAAGCCAAATTGAAGCTTGTGTTATAAAAAACGGTATTTGTGAATCAGTAAATTGTTCAATATTGAGAGCACCGACTGGGATAACGCCAATTTTTTCGGTAATTTTAGTCATGAATGCGTTAAAAAGCATCATTGGTGTTTTGACACCTAAGATGATTCTGGTTGGAAATCTTCGGGCGAGACCGATATTTGAAGAGAAGAATTGTTGCTTCATCTCGTTTTCGTAGCCGGCGACCATAACCATGAGCATTCCTTTGTGATTAGTCAAAAATTCGGTCAGTTCGTCAGCAAATTCTTTTCCCGCAGCATCATTTTTGGGGGTGAGTGCATACGCCTCATCAATGAAGCACATTTTCCCTAAAGACGCGTCCAAAAAGGCTCTTGTACGGTGAGCTGTCTCACCTCTGATATTTGAAATCAAATCAGATGGTTTTGGTTCTTCGACGTCGCTACTGGTCAGCCAACCGACAGCATGAGCAAAATTGCCGATTTTTTTAGCGAGAGTAGATTTTCCCGTTCCTGGTGGTCCCATTAAAGCAATATTCATCGCCATTGTATCAAACATAGTAAAAGGAGCTATTGCAAAAGACGTTGCCATTCTATAAAACTTAAAACGTATTTCATCATCCACACCAGCATCTATCATTTGTTTGGCACCATAGGCCAATTCGTATTGGGTTTTATTTATTTCTTCAGCGGTAAATATAAGACTATCGTCAGCAGTGACGATTTTAGTGTACCTGTCAGTGAGGTTTGTCATAGTGAGGTTTGGTTGACCGTCCATATTAACAATATACTTTTGAGCTATCTCAGGGGTTTCGCGTGACGATGGTCTGAGAACTATTTTGTGCTTAGTATATTCAATAGCATTCCCTGCACTATCAACACTAGAAGTTGGAGCTATCTCAGTTGAACTAATATATTGAAAAAGAGCAAAAGGCGTGGCATAAAGCGACCCATTGTCCACAAATTCCCTATATTCTTTGTTGATGATGTTTAAATTGCGTTGTATAATTCCCTGTTTTGCCACCAAAATGCGCAGCAATATACTTGCTTTCGTTTCCACATCTAAATTTGCAGCAATAAATGTTCTATTCTTAGCATTCAATGCATTCTCCTCTTCCGCTATTTTTTTACTAATTTTTTTCAAGCGTTGTTGGTAGTCGTTGGCCAGATAAGACTGGTACACACACTTAGCACACATAAAAGCTCGCGCAGCTGTAACTGGTTCGTCGTCTAAAGGAATAAAACCCTGCGCGACCAATTGAATAAATGCATTGTCATCAATAATAGGCTCTGATATCGAACCAATTGACTTATATAATTTGGCATTTTCCGCGGACACTAATTCTGTATAAGCCAAAATTAAATCCGATGTAGCCTGATTTGTCTGTAAACCAATATTTCCACCTTTCAATTTTGTAATAAAATCAGCTGTAGTTAATTGTATTCCAGCCGGGTCCAATGGTCCAATGGTTCTTCCAAGTCTACCCACATGGATGTTCGCAACCCAATTCGTTAAAGCAGTTATCAACTTTTCCTCGAGAGGAGTCGCTGTCATTGTGACTCGTAAAAACCGTGGTATTGAGGCTCTCCAGTTTAAAGTATCAACTTTATCAACTTTATTAATTTCCGTGAAAAAATTCTGAATGATGACATCTGATTTTGGCTTAATACGTGTACTCTTTACTCCTCTAAGATAGATATCATTTTTTTCTTGTACGGATTGAAGTGTTGTCATTGTTTCATATAATTGATGGTATATAAATAGGGTGTTTTTATTGGACATGCCCAACCGGAAAACCGAAGAAATATTGAACAACTTATTGTCCAACCATATTCGACCTAACATCGTTTCAAAACAGAGCTCTCTTAATTCGACTTCTCTTCAGATATTAGGCCAGTTACTAGAACCACCTGTAGCGCGCGCTGATAAGCGGTCATCATCAAATATTAATGTCAATACTGCACGTATATTATCCAAAATTAAACCAAGTACCATCCTAAAAACTGTCAAACGACATTTAGAACTGACAGAATCATCACGGTTATCACTAGCAATCGTTGCGTCAAACCACACATCTACAACAAAAAATCGTGCCAAACCTAACCATATAACACCACATACGATGGAACTGTTGACAGGGTTGAAGGTATCAGAAAATGAAACATCACTAGGGTTGGTATCCAAAATCAGAAGCGATATAGTTAAAGGAGTGGATTATGAAGAGATACAAAAGCAAATGCATCACCACAATATTAAATGGGATGATGTAGTGGATACACAGGAACTTGTCAATTCCATTGTGCCAGCACTTTGTCTGTATACGGACAAAGACATTATTATGATATTTAACGATATGGTGAATGAGAATAGTCTCTTCTTGTTAATCTTGCAAAAGTTAATACGTCCCCCTGTCACAGCTTTGCGCTATAACATCGTGAAAAAATGCATTGATAAACTAAAAGAAGAGAATATGCTCAACATTGAAGATTTCATGGAAACTATGGACTTTATACTCTTATCCGACGAACCATTGCGAATGTTTCAACTGTTTCATAAGTACTTGTCGATTTCAGACGAAAACAAAAAATTAATAGCACAAAAATTGCTTGTTTATATTGCTCAATCAAAAACACATATTAGTAGTTATTTAAAAATAGCAAGGGATTTGCGTCTAGACATTGTTACAATACAAAATATATTTAGCGAATCTTTTGCAAATGTGAGAGACTTTGATGAACGTTCCAAAGAATATCGTAGAATCTCGGTTTTTAAAACCGGAAATGCCATTAAAATAAATGCAATCAAAGACTCGGACTATAACAAGCCTGATGCTATTAATTATTATTTGAGACTCAGACACAACAATATAACATTAGAAAATTATAGATATCAGAAGTTAGTGTGTGAATGTTTACAACGGTCATTACAAGAAAGGGGACTAGTAATGGCAAACCCGTATCTAATTGAAGACCGTAACAAACTCAAAAAAGAATATGATATGCTACATAGGGCTCTACACAAACTTGAAAACGAAACAATCAAGTGGGACAAATGGTGGCAAACTATCATACGACAACCATTGTCAATAGAAAAGGCAGTGGTCCCTTTGTCTGTATTGGACAACTCTGATGACGGATACTTCACAGGTTGGGGAAAACGCATTGACAGAATGCTATCACCATCAGACGCACCAAATGACGCAGCAGCAGCTGCAGTTTTAGCATATGTCTCAGAATTTAACGATAAACTTAAAACAAAGAAGGAGAAAATCAAAAAATGTGTTATGGTACTCCAAGAAGTTGCAAATTTTGCAGAAATCCACAATATTAAAGTAGAATGCTGTTCACAATACTTCACAGACAAAATACAAACCTTCGATATTGTTGGTATTAATGACAAGGCAACAAACATGGCAACATATGTTGAAATAATATCACATAAAATAGGCCTTTCAGAGCATAAACTAGAAATGTATGAGATTCGTCAAAAAATAAAGAACCATCAACACCAACAACTTGTAGAATGTATAGCTACGATTGCAGAGGGACAACAAACAATAGCAGAGGGACAAAAAACAATAGAAAGGGAACAAAAAGAAATTCTAGGCGAATTGCGTGCGAGTGGTCCGAGTAGTGCGAGTGGTACGAGTAGTGCGAGTGGTACGAGTGGTACGAGTAGTGCGAGTGGTCCGAGTGGTACGAGTAGTGCGAGTGGTCCGAGTGGTACGAGTAGTGCGAGTCGGCGCAGGCGTCCGAGTAGTGCAAGTGGTCCGAGTAGTGCAAGTCGTGCAAGTCGTGCAAGTCGTGCGACTCGGACGCCTCGTGCAAGTCGTGTGCATGACATTGGTGTCGGAGAACGTGTCGAAGTGATAGAAGGCAAATATAAAGGCAAACAAGGTGTTACCATTCCAACCGATTCAACAAGTGATAAATGTAGAATTCTCTTTGATAATGGAGGTGGAAGACATGGAAAATTGAAAAGATATGTTAAAAAAATAGAACTTTAACTTGTTAACCATATACTTAAATTATTGTGACATCGACTAAGTAATGTTTCGAGTTCTTCCTTTGTTGGATAGCTGTACCAGTGTTTGAACATTTGTTGTTCAACAGATGTGGATAAACCAATTATATTGAAAACATTTTTCTGTTCCGCATATGCTGCTAACAACTGTGCTGTTTCGAGTTCTGTGTTGATGGTCTCTATACGAACAACATCTCTTAGTGTCATTTTAACAATATTGTCGGTGGTGATATTAGAAAAACGATGTTCTAACATTTGTTTCGGTTTGAATAATTCGTGACATGGTAATCCGATGGATGCTAACAGGCAAAATGACACGACTGCATCCGTTTTTGGAAATCTTTTGTTGAGAGCAGTTCGAAGTCCCTGGATATGTATGGCCTTCGTTGTGGTGTGCGACCAAGCAAATGACGTTGTTTTTTTCATATCACATTGATTGAGACATTTTAAAAATTCTGTAACTTTTCCATCTACAACATGAACATGTCTGTCTGTACCATTTATTGTTTGGTATTGGAGACTGGGAGTCTTTTCATCTTGTACTTTTGATGCATATGAATAAACCCAGTCCATAGAAACTTCCTGCTTCAGAGCCCTGAGCGCTGCATTAATACGAGGTTGGCTTTTCTGAGCCATTACTGTATCGCAAATATGCAATGCAGCTTTCAAACATATCGTTTCTGGTTTCTGCGTTTCATGCATGTTTGTTTCTGCTTCGACAGTGTCAACGGTTGGTGAATTGTCAACGGTTGGTGAATTGTCAACGGTTGGTGAATCTGAAATGTCTGTTTCTTTTTCTTTTTTAATGTCTGTTTCTTTTTTAATGTCTGTTTCTTTTTTAATGTCTGTTTCTTTTTTAATGTCTGTTTCTTTTTTAAAGGGTGGTGTCACACACCGTGTTTTATCTAATGAAGTTTTATCCATTCGTTGTTCGTACATCATTATGACTAGCTGTCGCGTTTTTGGCTTATTGTCCCATGACTTTTCATCTATGGATGGTATCCATTTGTGTTGTATAAACTGAGCAAATAATTGATGTGCATCCATTTCTTGTTACAATTGCACTTGGGTATATATAGTGAAGATTTGTGTCTGAATCATGCCACCGAAGAAAAGGTCCAGAGATTTAAATCAACAAGTTAATGACGACGATAGAAAACGTCAATGTGTCCATCAGCGCGGTAATCGCAAAGTCACTATCTTATTTGATGGTCGTGGTATCCAAAATGCCATAGTACGCCATGTTCGTCGTGACGATACGTCATTTATTGTAGGCTGTGTGGCTTGGCTCTCTAATAAGCGTATTCTAAAGGCAATGTCGGAACAGTTGCGTGGTGTGTCTATTATTTGTACTAAGGACAAGTTAACGACACGTCGTAAGAACCAGCAGGCCTATGCTAAATTATCGGCTTGTTTTCAAGGTGGTGTAATTCGCACTATGGGAGAGGGGAGAGGTCGTTTTAAGTCATTGATGCACCATAAGTTTTTGATTGGTCTTAATGCGGACCGCACTCCCATTTGGGTCATGAACGGTTCGTTCAATGTGACGGAGTCGGCTGTGACGAATCTCGAGAATATCATGATATTTGATGACCCTGAAATCGCGCAGACCTTTTTTGAAGAATTTAAACGGTTACATCGAATTTCAAAAACACTTACAATAAAAAAATAACTTATACTATAATTGGTTTTGAATCTGTTTTTTTGATGTATTTACTTGAAGAGAGGGTGTGTACTGTCGCTACTGCTACAGTAGCCATGGTTGCAAAGGACCATCCTATTATATTATCGTATTGTGCGTACCAATATGGCAATCTTCCACTAATAGACCGGAAGCCTGCGCCGACATATATGGCTAAAAAAATATTGTACAGTATAGTATACAGAACTGGTTTCCACCAATCTCGGCTGTACACTGGAAAAGGCTGTGAGATAAGTGCTACTGTATTTAACCCATGTACCACAACAGTTAGTACTATATTGGTAAATTGTGGATGGTGCAGATGACGTGGTGCGACAATAAGCCAAAAACCCACACAGACCACAATCGATGGTGCATAAATGACTGGAAACACTTTTTCGGCGAACTTTGTTTTTTTGAAAACCAAAGCTATGAAAAAAATAGTTTCTAATGTAAAGGTCCATATTGTATAATAGATAAAGATATATTGCTGTTCCCGCATCCAGTCAAATAACAACACAATTGAAAAAAGAATTAACCATAATTCATTCATGTGTTTCTAGGAAACTGGCATTAAATACTTTACAATGTAACATATGTCCAGCGCGCGTCTTCAGTAAATGCCCGGAGAGATGTGAACGCACCATCCGTGAGTTTGGTCACTAATAAGGGTAGTTCTACGTCTATAAACCGTTTAAATTTTTCGGGTGGGACTCGTGGCGTATCCTCCATGAACAATTGTCGTGTTTCAGGTTCTTGCAATAGTGCGAAAAAAAGTAAGCCATGCTTTCCAATTCTGTCGTCATTTTGCACTGCTTTTTGAAGCATTTGTTGGAGACGTATTGATGGACCAACGTATTTGTTTAAGACAAGTTTGCCAATTTGTGCGCAAATATCATCTAATGTTTTGGCTTCTATATTGTTTATCAAATGATACAACAAATCACTTTTTTCACGATTGACCTCAACTGGTACTATGGCTTTATACAAAGCCATCTTTTAAAAAAGAAAAGACATGTGAAATATCCGACTCACATAATCGTAAAATATGTGAGGGGATTCGTTTCGTTGGACTATAAGTGGTCTATGGACGATGACAAACATGCAGCGTTTTGAAACATTTGAAAAAGTGTGCCAATTTTTCGTAAGGAGCGCACTTGACCTCAAATATGTCTCTGAGATTGACCGTCTCTTAGAGAAGCCCTCCACCAACAAAGACATAGTCTTGCTAGTCAAACAGGTCAAATCTTTTCACAATGTGAGAAAATTACTCTGCTTTAAAATATGTCAACATATTGGAGATGATATATTAAAGATATTAACTACGGCGAGAGGCCTCAAATCATATATCAACGCTCCGAATGGTGCCACTTGCGCCATCTCTTCTATAGAACTCACTCCCAAACTAGGAATATTATTACTGGTAGATGACACTATTTTATTAACTGTTCATGCCCGATACAAGATTATCTTGTACCATTTTTGGACGTTGGTTCACATGCCGGATGAAATTGGATTAGAAGCGTCTAAATGGATGCACAAACAACGTTGGTGGAAAAGAGGGAGACAGTGTTCAGCCGATGAGTGTACAAAACGCATTGTGAATTACAACGACCATAGTTTTGCCAAAGGACTGTATGTGAAAATGAAATCAATTGCCGAGTACATTGATAAAGAGATGGGCACTTTGCCCAAAACTCACATCATTTCACGTTCTACCTGACACAGAACCGCCGGCGTCTTCTGAAACAACTGCTCGACATGTTCAGTTACCATAGACAGCTGCCTTTCAACTGTCTGCGAATTTTTGATTCGAATAGTTGCATCACACTCATCAAAATAATGCCCAGATATAAAACATCGCCGCACAAGACCTTCTGTTTTCACTTCTCGCACAAGACCCATTATACGGTCATTATGACTCAAAGCAGTAAAAGTCTTCTTAAAAGCATTAGCTGACCGTGAAAGACTCTCCCAATTTGTCGTACGGACCGTCCCAATAGTAAGACCTAGTTGTTGAAAATCAACTTTGAACATGACTACAGCAATAGGCTCCACAGAATTACCACGCTCTAAAACAAGTTGGACATGAGCGATGTTTTCTGGGATTAAAAGAGCATCCACACCCTTACTACGACGCGGAACCGATAGCTTGACCGTTTTAGGACCCTTACGATGTGCCTTCAATAGATTCTTCCAAGCCTTACTCTTGCGTTTTTTTTTCGGCATTTTTTACTTTGGACCAATTTAGCTTTTTGTCTAAAAAAGTAATTTAGACAAAAAGCTAAAAAACGTATTTAACACCAAAAACGTTCTATCAACATGCAGCGTTTTGAAAACGTTGCATGGAAAACACAGTTAGTAGAGGAATCGTACGCCGGTCAGACATTGACATCCGCTCATTACACCATTTCAGATTGGAAAATACCATTTACTTTCGAAGAATGGTGCCAATCACAACATCTATCATACACAACTGGACCAGAAGACATCTACACATTTTGTTCTCAACAATTAACACGGCCCTTTTGTAAACAAATGGTACTTGAAGCAGGGACACGACTGGATTTAGACCCCGGTTTTGTAACTCCATACGAAAAAATGGCCAGTTTTTATATACTAAGACTATTAGCAGGCATACCACGCAAAGAAGTATGGAAAATATGGACACAAATACCAGTCACCAATGACCTACTCAAAGACGAAGTGTTCTGCCTATGTATCGTTGCATTGCATCCCATTCTATACGGGAAATTGCATCCTATTGGCAGAAACAACAGACGCGTCATATTAGAAGCCATTTCAAGGTGGGACCTACCTAACTATTCAATACTGCAATTTGTACATCCCAATGCAATGGTCTCCTTTAAAGGCAGAGATATCACACCACATTCCATAGGCTTTGCATTGCAACCACATAAAGACTTGGACCAACAATATTGGGTTTTTAACGACTACTCAGTCGTTACACGAGTCATTGGGAAACCAGGGGAACGAAGATGGTTTGAACTACAATTTGCAGGACCGCAAGTCATTCAAAACATTCTCAAAGAAAGACAAAAGCATGGTGCGTCAATAAAGCCAGTCCAACAATTTATACAAAATAATAACTATTGGAAAAAGTAATCAAGTTTTTTATATATCGAGTATAATTTCTACACCGTCTGTTGTAAATAGACGCACTCCTTCTGGCAAACGGTCGATTTTCCTAGCGTGTTGTGTGTTACTACAGTTGCATTTCGAACACAAACAGAGAAACAACACTAGAATCAACACTAGAATCACCATCATCAATATAAAAACCAACGTCGGTTCTTGTTTGTCCAACTTGTCAGGTATATACAATTGCGATTTGAGCAGAGGCGATAGTGTAACCATATGCAGTGATGTATATTGTAATCATATTTTAATATTAGAATACGAGTAACGTATTTGAATAGAGTTTTCCCCTGATTTTTTTCTAAATGTTCAATCAATTGAAGTTTCAAATGTTTGAAGAATAGAGATATTTTTATTATTTTTTTCCTAAATGTTCAATCAATTGAAAGTCCAAATGTTTGAAGAATAGAGATATTTTTTATTATTTTTTTTGTCTTAATGTTCAATGAATTGAAAGTTCAAATGTTTGAAGAATAGAGATATTTTTATTATTTTTTTGTCCTAAATGTTCAATGAAGTTTCAAATGTTTGAAGAATAGAGATATTTTTATTATTTTCTAAAGTAAAAATGCTATATTTCTATTGTGGGTATGTAAAGTAAAAATGCTATATTTTTAATGGTCAATGTTTTGCTTCCCCAATTCGTAATATCATTGACGAACTCACTAAAATCGGTCTGACATCCATTTTCCCATGAGTTGCAGATGTGAATAGACCGGTCTCCACAGACGCCTGCTGCTACGACATGGTCTACATCAATTCCCTTGACTCTAAAGACAAAACCGCATATATTCAAATGTTGTTCCATCAGTCCTCGTAGATTGACAAAGAAAGAAGGGAGCAATAATATTCGAGTACCTAAATCGATGTACCCTAATCGTCGTGGTGTAGCTATAAAATCCTGATGGCAACTTTGTACGGCCTTTGCTATATCTCTTTCAGACATTTCTTTGTTATTTTTGTGATATATTTGCACACCGATGTCAGTACCATAGTCTATTGTATTTAAAATATACAATAAAAGGGTAAAGGCACTGCCGCCGTTTTTAGTGAGAGCTCCCGTCCGAGTAACACGGTTATTGGTGATGGCCTGTTTCCACCCCGGTGGTATCTTGGGACATGTCTTTGAAAAATCATAAGTCGAGTAGTCATCCGTTAAAAGTTTAATAATGGACCGGGTTGTTTTTGAGGACTTTGATTTTAATTCCTCCAGAATTTCTGGAGCATTGTGAAATAAAGTGATGACTGATAAAATATAACAAATGCCTGACCGTCCTTGGTCCAAGGAATAGTGTCCGCATCCCCCTTTGTTATCCACAGTAGATGTTGAACTCGAACTCGAACTCGAACTCGAACTCGATTGATTATCAATTTGATTGACAATTTGATTCTTAATCATTGCATTTACGAGAGAATGGTCGTTGATAATGCTAATAGTGTCTAAAACTTCAATTTTCGGATGTTTCAGTAATATTCTGACAACTGCAGTTTTTTGTAGTTCACACATACTCTTCAAAATTGTCTTTCCAAAAAACGACGTGTTTATTTGCAAGGCTGGTTCGTTTATTAATAATTGTATCGTGACCAGTTTAGAAGTGTCGCAGGCATAAAACAGCATCGATTTCCTTGCATTATCTACATTATTTATATTTACATGACTGTTGTTCAATTGTAGCAATTGTTGCATTTTGTATGATATTTTACTGGACCAATTGGCACAAATATATATCATTACATTTTGACCTTTATTATTGGTCAGACTCAAATCTAGCTTGGGATTGGTTAAGAGGTAGTCAAAGCATTTCAAACTGTGCTGGTCGCTTACCATCAATAATGTTAAGCCATCGTTATCTTGCTCATTAATATCATCGTCATGTTCAATATAGTACTGTAGTAAGTCTAATCGTCCTGCTATAATGGCTGCATGTGCTCGTATAGTCATGTCTCCCCGTAGACATGGCTCTCGTGACCATCTCTTTTCGTTAAAAGAATCTTCGATAGTTTTTGGAAGGAGATTCAATTCTTGAGAGAGTTTCTTGGCAACGTGTTGGTTCATTTTCGAGGCATTTGGGGGCCAGTGTTTGTAAATCTGGTCAATAATGATTTCTTCCTCTTCTGTCATGCCCGGCTTAATGGGCAGTAACCAGTATCCTCTCTGAAACTTGCGGTGTGCGAAGACAAAGTCCAGTCCAGTTTCTAAGTCGTGAAGTTCTGGGTTGTATTCTGGGTCTTTTCGAATGGCTGTTTGAAGTTTCTTCTTGCATTTTGAAGTTAGACTTGCAACCCTTCTTGGCCAATGTAGATACATTAGTTTGAGTAATGTCTCTTGTGAGTTGTCGAATCCTTTGACGGTAAAGTCTGCTGTCCGTAGTTGAACAATTGTACTATTTTTACGATTTTTATAAATTGTTTTGATGTAATCGATAGCGAGGTGAACATCTGAGGACAGTTTTTTTTTCAGTTCGGTACTGAGAGTCTGATAGATGATGGTGGCTGTCTTAGTAGTCATTGACGCTGTGCAACGTGGCCAATATTCTTGAATTTTTTGCAGTAGTTCGTCTTGGTCATCATTGAATGTTTTTTTGGGACTTGTTTTTTTGGATTCTGCCTGAATAAATGTGTGAATCATATATGAATATTTTTTTCTTGTTTTATATGTTTTATATGTTTTATATGTTTTTTTGTTGGTGGGGGTATAAAGACACCGTGTTTGGGATAGTATGTCATGTGATTATAAAAAGGTCTGGAGTTTCGGAGGATGGTTCTTGCTCTTGTCTCATTTCCTGTTCCCTACTCCATATAGGGAACAGCTTTTGGCTTTACAAACTGTCCTTGTGACGGCTGCTCCACGATTGGAGGGATTCCATACTGCTACTGCAATTGTGACTCTTTTGTATATATTAGGTGTGACTGAGATGGATAGTGTGTTGGTACCAACGGTGCTGCATCATGTGGCGGTGTTTGTGGCGGTGATGTCGGAGTTTTATTTTCCGGAATGGCGTTGTAGTTGTTGGGTTTTGTTGGGTTGGTCAATGCGGTGGATGAATCCTTCTAACTTGTATGCGCCGGGGCTTATTGGCGCTTTGCGTGCAGTGTGTCGCTGTGTCTTGTTTGGTGCAGTGAGCTATACTAATTTCTCAGTGGCCAAATCTGTCCGATGGTGTTGGATATTTTTGGTCCATGAAAGTTTTTGCTTGTTGGTGCCTATTCAGATGTTGTATGAGGTCTATGTTTTGAGGCAAGACCATTCGCAAATAGTATAAAAGTGTCGTTTTTTGTGGAAGATGGAATTTCATCTTTTGTTGTTTTCGACCATGTCTATGGAATCGGTCCGTGCAAATTTAAAGTTGCACGGTATTGACTACAAAATCATCTCTGGTTCTGTCCAGAGATTTCAGTGGCCTAAAACGAGAAACATGGTTGTTAATATTTGGGTGGCTTGTCAGCATCCACTTTCTGAGGAATTGTGTGGCTCACTGTTGCCATTTATGGATGTGTGTGTGTGTTGGTACCATGACCATCAAGCACTGTCCTGTGTCAAAGTGAGGGCGGCCCTTATTTTTTTGGAGAAATACAAAGACAATATTTGGTTAATGTCTACGACACTCCCTAAAGTTCGTATTGTACATCGGTCTCGAGTGGAAAAAAGTTATGACAGAAATGGATTTTTGAGACAGTGTCTCGTAGATACAATGGAAAAATCAATTGATATTATATTAAGGTCTTTATTACAGGCAAATAACAACTTCTAATACGCCAATTTATGCAGCTTCTAATACGCCAAACCACTGCACAATGCATGGAATGCGGTACCATGCGATAGCAAAGACAAATGTGGCGAAAAATGACGCATACGACATCACACATCCAGTGCTGGCACAAGCGGGGATGTGTGTTTCATCTACGACGATTTGACGACCAAGTCCAGTGTCGATTTTGTCACAAAAGGCGGACCAGGCTGCTACGGATGCAACGAAAAGAGAGGCTCCAATGATAAGCCAGGTAATGGTAAGACCGAGGATGGCTTTTGTTTTGAATTCGGCAGCCAACATTAATCTCATGACTTGCTTGATTCCCACAACTTTGTCAGATTTTTCTCGTATTTGTGCAACAGCGACGACGCATGTGTGTGTTCCAAAGAGAATCGTCTGGATGGCCAATATGGTAAAGACTAGCTGACCTAGAACTGAGAGAGGACCTGACGTTCTAAAAGGTGCACATACACTGAGGTTGTTAGTACGTTTGCAGTCTGGTGCAACAACCCAACCCCGCCAATCCGGAATATTCACATTAGTGGCCGCAGTATCCGTCGAAGATTTACAGGTACCTAGTGCATCTGTAAGTCCAGTATTACCTTCCACAAAGTTGGTACAGCCCTCCGTCATAACTAAGAATCCGTCGATTTTTTGAACGTATTGACCTGCTCGGTCCTCATCCACGTAGTCACCTCCTTCCTTGGTATATTCGACCAGTTTTAGGTTAGCACCGGGAAAATTAGCCGCATCTAGATTGGCTCCTAACGCAATGACGGTGATAATGGCGAGTATCGCGAGTATGGAGCCCAATACTCCTCTTGTAAAGTTAAGACATTCTTCTCCTGCGTATTTTTTTCGAGGACTGTCTGTCTGAAGTAATCGTTGTTTCATTTGTTCCATTTCTTCCATAATATATAATAATAAAAAAAAAACGTCTTTATATAGTCTCTATGTCTGAACCACGTCGCAGGACTACTAATAGTGTTGTGTTGCGTTGCTTGATGTTATCACTGCCTGTTTGTGTTAATGTGTTCAAAACGTTCTTTTCAACAAACCATCCATTGTGGATAGCGGATTCAACCACTTGACATACTGTATTTATGACTGTACCGCAACCTCTAACCGTCACCGTTTTGATATTCCAGTCAGACATTTCCTCCAATATCGACTCTGCTGTTTGGTCTCTTCGAACAGTAAATTCTAGAGCCTCTGGTATTGCACCGACTGTGACGTGCAATACTGCCTGTCCCGTCTGTGATGGTTCTAAAGAAAGCGTGACATGATGCCTCCGTCTTCTAAAGACATCACAGGCAAAGATAAGGGGTGCTTTGTTCCTGTCAAGCACGCGACCTACAAAGGGACCTACAAAGGGACCTCCAGTTGCGATATGTTCGGTAATACGACTGACCCAATCTTTTTTCTGCATGACTGTGTAAAGAGCCATAGTATATAAATACTACGGTTATTCAAATGCCCGTTGGATTGCATCACCAGATGGGTCTAAACATTTTTGAAAATTTGCGTGCCAAGAAGCTGCCTGTCCCGTGGAGCAAGCAATAGACGGTTGATAGATAACAGTTTTGTCAGCCTCTTCTACATGTTCAAAGATATCACCAAACATCTTCCGATACAACAACGCTTCTTTAGTCTCCGGCGTCTGGTAAGGCCATCTACCACAAGCAGTCGCTAATTCAGAGTTGGTGACCTGACACTCAGCATAAGCTTGTAATCCATCAATCCACTCTGAGCCTACGGCATCGGAAAATTGTGCTTTGGTTCTGTTCCGAACGGAATCTGGCACTTGGTCTTTGAACGCCTCTCTCAAGAACCACTTTTCTGGCTTGGGACCTTCCGGATGAGTGCCCGACATTTTGACAACTGGAGACAAAGAATTCATGGCAAAATCGACGACTTTATTGTCTAGAAAGGGTACTCGAGCCTCGACACCAAAGTCTCCCATTGTCTTATTGGCGCGAAGACAATCATAAGCGTAGAGTTGCGAGACTTTGCGCTGACATTCCTCCACCATTTCTTGGGTATTTGGACAATACAAATTGTACAAATAACCCGCAAATAATTCATCGGACCCTTCTCCCGAAAGAACCATTTTAATACCTCTCTTCGAAATCGCTCGCGCCAATATCCACATCGGAGTGGCAGCACGAATAGTAGTCACGTCATACGTTTCCACCGCTCTAATGACGTCTGGTAGTACTGCAATACCCTGCTCAACGGTATATTCAATGCTGTGATGGATGGTACCTAAGTCAATGGCCAACTGTTTCGCATGAAAGACATCTGGTGACTGGTCCAATCCTATACAAAACGAATGGACAGTCGGGTAGTCAGGTCGGATTTCACGAGCGATGTCAACAGCAATGCCAGCGACAATCGCTGAGTCCAATCCCCCTGACAGCAGCACACCCCATGGAACATCGCCCATAAGTCTTTTCGAAACAGCGGAATACATCATATCCACAATAGAAAGAGCTGCGTCGGTGGTAGGAGCTGCACTGTACTCTGAGGACCATTTTTGAAAAATAGGGACTTCGCCAATAGTAAAGTCGGCAAAGTGACCAGGAGGTACAACGGCGGCAGTGCCGTCTGTAATACAGGTCAAGAGTGAAGAAATAATAGTATTGGAATAATACAAAGGTGTAACGCCAATGGCATCGCGGCCAACAATCATTCGCTGAGTTGGGGCATGGTATAAGACAAAGGAGAAGACACCGTCCAATGTTGCAATGGCCTTTGTCCCATGACAAACAATAGTTTGGAGTAGATGATGGCAATCGGTTTCATTGGGACCAGGTTTTGCGTTGTATATTTCTCCGTTCATGATGCCTATCCAACCTCGAAAGTGAATGGGCTGGCCAACTGCTTCTGGATGTACAATGGCAAGACGTGTGTGGGCCAAAAAAATGACGTCGTCTTCGTAAAAAGAAGATTCATCTGGACCTCGATGTTTTAAAGCTTCAAGGCTGGAGATATAGGTAGTTGAAGGATGATATTCCCATTTTTTTAGAACAGCAAAGATACCACACATAATACATAATAAAAAAAAGAGATGTTTATATATTATTAACAGCACCATTTTGGATTTTTAGAGTTTTTGTTGTTTTGAACTAGGTTCCCCTTCCTCTTCGTTCCTTTTTCGTTTGGTTGAGACTTCCTCTTCCTCTTCATCAGAGTGGATTTCTTCTTCATCAACCATGAGAAGGTCATCGGGATATCGGATGTGTGGACGTCCATAGTCTTCCAAAGAGACTATGTTTTGGCAGATTTCTGAGGGAGTGTAAGTAGCTTTCCCAATTTTAGTGGCCCAATCTTTACAGACCCGTCGGTCAATGTCTTCGTCGATTTTGTAGTCGCCTTCTGTTCTTGTTTGAGCTTGCCATGATTCCGTGGAAGTTATCCATCGAGATGTCTTGGAATTGGCCAAGACGTTTTTATATTTGATGGTGCGACCTTTTGGCGCTCTTTCAATAACTCGAAAAACATGGAACGATGTGGAATTGACAGGACAGGCTGTGAGAATACGTTTGTTGTCTGAATGTGCGTGTGTTTCTGAAGATAAAATTTGAAACACGCTATCGATGGAGTCTTCTCTGTGAGACAATAAATGGGAGATGTGTATCCAAACACCGTCCCCTGTGATGATGCACGATTGTTTAATGCGTTTGCCTTTGGCTGTTGTCAATTGTGAGAATTTATCTTCCGAAATGGTAGTGCCAGAGACGGCTTGTTTTAGTTTGTATTTGGGTACGCGGCCGGAATGTTTTCCCATATTGAGGAGAAAGTTTTCAATATTGTTGGGTGAGGGACGCCCTTGTTGTAGCGGAATGCGAGAAGTAATTTTTTTACTTAATTGCTTTAATTTCGGCAGTTTGATGTAGTCATAAAAATCGCTCTTGTCATTGCCGTTGTCATTAGGATTGTCGTATTTGGGAGCCCGTTTCTCCATCGTATAGATGGCATTTAGGATTTTGTGCTCGACCGGTGAACGAAACTGGTCCGAAAGCAATGACAATGTAAAAATTACCATTTCCTCAGTGACACGAAGAAAGGGTTCCAATGTTGGTATGCACTCTTCATCGAAAGGTCTGTCATAGTATTCACCTCCTGGAAGGTTACAAACCCGTTCAATCGCCGTTACAATGGCCATCAATCGGGAGAAAATTTTGACTCGGTCCCAATCACGTGGAGTAGGACAAATAATAGAATTGCGAGTGATTTTGGCTTTGAGACGTGGGACCAGAATATTACAAGCTGTCATGTTGACATCTTTAATGGCTCCGCACCAGATAGCCTTTTCAACGAGCATGACGCGGGACTGTTCTTCTTTGGCTTCGAGGAACATTCGTTTACGAATAGCTTTGTCAGCTGTGGACATCATTCGTTCGCCGTTCATACAGTCATCGATATCCCGACCTCGTCGCTGCTGCTGTTCAAAGTTGCCCCAGAAAAAACGTGTTTTTAGAGCTTCTTCCACCTCTGATGGAGGGTCATTGGTGGCGCCCATCCAAACGCCAATGCATTCGGACTTAGTGACTCGTGCTGAACGTCGGCCGGTCCCCTCGTCCATGCACCAGATTTTAGCAGTGACCCGTTGTGAGGTCAATTTTTCCTTAAACATCGCTTCTTGAGTTGAGTCAGCGTTGGGATTTTTACCAGTACGAAACATACCAGGAGGTGCTTCATGACAGACTGTCACAATGTCATTGCGGTTGCCATCCACAGCGTCCGCTTTCCCTGTTTGATAGGTTAATACTTCAATGGTGCCTTGAATGGAGGACTTTTCCATCTGTCCAAATAAGAAGGACTTGGAAGTGGCACCATCACCAGCTTGAAAACAGTTAAAGTGAAGGCCAAAATCACGACGAAATGCGTCATATCGGGCGTGGTGAATGAGAAACATCATTCGATGAGCAGTAGAAATCAAATAATACTGTTCAAATCCTTCCATGAGACCAATTACACGATTGGCAAAGACAGAAAGACTGGGGTCCGTAAGTCGGTGACGAATCGTCGCCGCTTCTTTGTGGTGGTCACGCCATAGAATCATTTTGGAGACTACATCGGAGATACAAGCATCTGGGTCCAAACACTGATGCTTCATTTCACGGATAGACCACTCCTGGAATTTGTGATAGGCCGCTGGAAACTCATCTGTATGTTCCTTTTCCAAACAGTCAGTATTGTATTTGGCCCTGGATTGGACAGACAAGGACGAAAAGGCTGAACGGTCCGACATTCCATCTAACCGAGCGCGTTCAATATCCGCCGGAGTACGGGTATCATATTCTGTTTGACAGGTATCGTCATAATCGTCATCGAGTTGTTTACTAGGAGTGTTGATATCCATTCCAAGCCAGTGCTGATAATCTGGTAGATATTTACTACAGAATATTTTGGGATGGAGCTGTGAAGAAGTCAGGAGCCGAACATGTTCTGGAGATGGAAATTGTAGCACGCAAACTCCATCAACAGGACAGTTGGTGTAGGAGGTACGGTCCCGGAAGGCGGGTTGAGCTGTGTCTGGTATGTGTTTCATACAACGGTCAATATTGAAGACATGTTTGGGATTGGCACAATTCGCACCGTCAAACAATGGTTTTTTAGGATTTAGAATATCGTCAAACATATTGGTAAACATCTGAGACTTGTCGTATCGGTCACAAATGGTACGGACATACATTTCTTTGCTGGAAACTCGCATCCATTTTTGAAAGGGATGTAGACCTGACAATGGGTCTTGTTTACGACAATTCAACTTGCGATTCATTGATTCACGAGAGGTTTGATTCGTTTCAAACAGCAAACGACTTAGAGATTTTCCAAACTGAATGTCGTCATGAAAAGAGACTGCATGGAGGTTGTAACCTACTGCATTGTGCTCGAGAGTGATAGAGGGTATCCATTCCAACCAGACCTTCATATACGGGTACTTGTCACACGGTACTTTGTCGTCATCAATCGTCGCAGATTCATACAACATTTGCAAAAAAAGTTGCAAAGTTATTTCGTCGTAACGAGAGTCTGAATCGGCATGACGGACATCTCCAAAGGTAGAAGCCGCCTTTCTAAACATAGAACGAGGAATGTGATACACAACGTAGTCTTTAATCTCACCTATCGGCTCAATTTCTTTTTGAATTGAATGAGAATTATTTCCCCATCGTGCAAATTGTTGCATGTGAGTGACCGACATGACACTTTATACAATGTTTTGATACCTCTAAAAAAAAAACTCATATGAGGTACACAAGTGATGAATCCAATTTTTCAAGACTAACTGTATTTACTATAAGGGCAGAAAAAATTCTGGAAAAGAGGATGGACTTCACTCTACCCGCTTTGACACAAGAAAGTTTCAGCCGATGGTACAATAAGAAGGTCGCTAGGACTGATGGCATTGACGAGCGCGTCGTCTATCCTGGAATAAAACTGGATTGTACTACCAAATCTCGAGATTTGCGCTCGGTTATACAACCACATCATGTTTTTATCACCCATGAGATGGAAACTAACACCTTTCACCACAAAGTGCTCGGTTCCAACAACTTGTTCGTCTCTTTACCCAAAAGACTGTACAGTCACTGCTTTCGAAATATCAACATCCATTCTATCCCCACCGACAATAGGATAGTAGTCCGGTTGACCGAAAATAGCGCAGTCACTCTACCCTACATTCCTGACGACTTTGTACATCAAAAACGCGCCAAAAGAACCTCTGGAACACGGACCAGAAATCAACGAGAAGTGAAGCGAATCAAGGGGAATCCAGTCTCGAATACTATCCCATACACAGGTTGGGTCACGCAAGTACTCTCACCAGCTACAGAACTAGGGGCTGACGATGCTATTGATTCCTTTACTCTACTCAATTATATACGGAAAGAATTAGAAAACAATGAAACTAAATTAGATGTATGTATGCCAAACCCTTTTGCAGAATTACGAACTATTGAAGATATTACAAACAGTCCCGATAAAATGACAGTACTGACTGCTATCATCCAGTTTGTCCACCACTACGCTCCAAATATCTAAAGCAAGACACAGCTATTTTTGGACCGGAGACGCAATATAAGAGACTCTGTATGCAGCTGACTACCTTCAATCGTTGCTTCAAACTTACTTTCAGAACAAAACAACATCTGTTCCAATTCTTTTAAAGAAAGATGGATTTGACCAATAGTCACATCGTTACTTTCTAACTCCACTTCCTCGAATATCCCCTGAAGGTCGTCTTTAATCCACTTGTGGGCTCTTTTAATGTCTGCAAAATATGAGGCCGGTGCAGTAGGCAGCCGCGGTGGACGGTGAAAGAGTACATTTAATAAAGTAGACGTTGCTGACCACAGCGTTTGGGGCGAATAGGTTTTAAATATCGACATTATATATTCGCCACAGCTAATATAAATACGCTCCACGGCAACACAATGTTACAAACCCTGAAAAAAACAACCAATGCTTTAAAGCACAGTCTTATCAAATTAGGCTACGCACTTCCTCCACCCTGCAGTATTCATAACAATAAGCTAAAACAAGTCTCCATTGATTTTAAACAAATGTCAAACGTCCTCATAGGCACATATAATGACACTCTCTTTGAAAATGCTACGGCTGTACTGTTTGAATGTACTTCTACTTACTATCTCATTCAGAGTCTACCAGAACTGGTCGCTGCCACCATTGAATCAAATCGCTATGTCTCTTCGTATTGACGTAAAAACCCAGTCAACCAAGATGTGGCGCGATTGTGGACCGCCATTTCACCAATATAATACTGAGCATTTTCAGACAATGGTTCACCACGCCGTTCTGCTAAAATCCAATCGGCTACCAGCCAGGCGGGTGGTGAGGCAGTAGCATACGGAATTCGATTGGAAGGACAGCGAACGATGCGATTGTCACCTCCGAAATAAATACCGTCGCTACTGTTCAAGTGTGGACCATAAGTATAGGACATGACATTCGGTTTTTGAGAGACTGGGACTGGTGAGGACAATTTCTGAGATAACATTTTTTGAATATATATATACATACAATAATCCAATCATGAATATTCGTTTCTTATTCTGTTTTTTTTTCTCAACTGTTTCAGCATACACATCCTCCGACTGTGGAGCAGATGGACACGAACCATGGCTTTGCGAATATATGGCGAACCATAAACGGAACTATTCCGGTCATGCCGAAATGAAACTTCGAAAAAGCAAACTAAAGACACAGTTGTTGCAGCAAAGCATCACAGACAAGACATTTGGTCTGACATCACGTTCAGACCGTTTTGTCCATGAAAACAAACGCAACCAACCCTTAAAATTCCAACATCATAAAAAAATCACACGAGCCATCACTAACACTCATATCCATCTTGCTTCCGCTCGCATGCCACCGATTGATTGGCGACAAGTACAAGGTGTGTCTTTTGTGTCCCCAGTCAAAGACCAAGGAGAATGCGGCGATTGTTTTGCTTTTGCTTCAGCCACTGTCTTAGAATTTTGGTCAGCAATCCATCGGGGATTTCCAAAATCACTCTCCTCACAGGTCATTAGTGATTGTACGTCCGGTTCTGGACGACCTGATGTGGCTTGCGACGGAGGACTGATGGAATATGTCTACGAATACGCCAAGCAACATCCAGTCCCTCTTACGCAGGACTATCCCTATCAAGATAAAGAAACCCGATGTCCTCGAAAAGCCACGTCATATGTCAAAGTCAATGATTATAAAGTGTTAATGCACGACGAAAACTCCAACACTGAGCATGAATTTGAAGTCATTTTGCATCGTTTTGGTCCCATTTCAGTTGGTGTCGATTCTTCAAATATGGACAATTATAAACAAGGCCTTTTCACTGCAGAGATGTGTTCTAACGATATTGACCACGCAGTCACTATTGTAGGCTATACTGAGGAGGCTTGGATAATTAAAAACTCCTGGGGAGAAGATTGGGGCCAAGACGGTTACTTATATCTGGAACGTGGCAAAAATGCTTGTGGTATCGCTGAATATGCGGTGTATGTCGATAGTGCAGAGCCTATTCGGCGAAATTTGAGGACTGAATGGTACATGGACCCTTAGTGCCACAAAACCCAGGCCATAAAAATGGTCCATGTACCGAGGCCTACTGCAAAGGAAATAATGTAACATTGCGACGTCCAGCCTCCACGAATTTGTCGGATTGATTTTTTCATTTCTATCCGTGTTGCATTCACTAGGCCGCGCATTTCTCTAAAGTTTTCGTTAGTCTGGACCATGAGCTCCGAATTCATACAAATAACATGAGAAAGCTTATCGTCCAATGCCAGAACACGACCATCTAGTTTTTCCACTCCTTTCTCCAACGTCTCCAGACGATGGCTTAATAATGTATTGTTTTCATGTACCAACATTATGAACTATATAATCAACCTCTTTATACTCAAAACAATGTGGATATCGGTCGTTATTTCCGTTGTACTACTCAACGTCATGTTGTTCATCATCAACCGCTCTGGACCCAAAGCAATAATTGCCACATGGGTCCCAGTCCGAGCCATTATTATAGCTGTATCCATGCTACATAGTGATAACTTGAATCAATGGCTCGAAATAACTTGGGCCTCCTCCATTATACCGGTCTCTTTCTTGGCCGTCTTCCATTTCGCATTACGATATCTCTCTCATCACGGAGGGTTGCCAAGATTTTCCTGCGCCGTTAAGCAGTGGGCAGTCTGTTGGATACTGGCAATATCAGTACTAGCATTGACCATATTCCTCTGTTTTTACACCTATAATACATATGCCCTCTTTTCTATCGGTATTTTGGCTGCCTATCTTAACACTGTCAACGTCATTGACGCCCCTGAACATTTACATAAGACCAAAATGTCCTTTACTCTTAACTATATTGTGGCCGTCAATGCCATGGTTGTAGGTGTTCTCATTGCTATTAATATTCTCATTGAACATGAGCAAGTAGCAGCTGCTGGGATTGGTGGTTCGTTGCCGTTGCTCGCCATCACACTACTCGCTGGTTCCACATGCTCGCCGTCAGAACAAACTTTGAAGACCTCCACTTCACTACTCGCTGGTTCCACATACTCGCCGTCAGAACAAGCTTTGAAGACCTCCACTCAACATGTTTATATGTTAGCCTATCAAACATGGCCTTCAATGGTGTTTGTGGGTGTTTTGAGGATGGTACATTCACTAGGCGACTACACTGCTATTGCACTGAGTACTGGTGCAATGCTCAGTATGTTAATCATACAATTTGTGATGATTAAGGATAAACTATAAGATAATAAGATTTTTGTTATATTTGTTATATTTGTTATATTTATTCAGTTTTAACACGTTTTGCCGACTGTTCCTCGCCAGAAATCGCCTCAGATGCTCGTTTGAGCGAATAGATGATACCAGTTGATTTTTCTTCAGCTTCTGGGTTGGAATCCACGCGAATGCCATGTTCCAAAGAAATATCAAATTTCAAACCAAATTTACCGTCTGCTAAAAAATAGACAGAGGGGCTAAGAACAGGGGCGATTTTAGCTCCACGTGCAATGTCAACAGAGACTACTGTCCCATCAGCATCCACTAATGGTATCTGATTCTGAATTTTATTGTCACCATACGTGTAAACGCGTTGACTGCATCGAAACTGACGATGTTCATCCTCCTCACGTTTATTCACTGGCGAGTTGAAAGCATCACGAATAACGGTGCGAAAGCAATGTTCAATCGTTTCACCAGTTTCAGTAGCCATTTCCTCGGCCTCTTCTTTGCTGTCAGCTTTTAACTTGACCAATAACGTCTCGTTAGCAATGCAAAAGTCAACTACATCGTCAGAAAGTTTCTGGATGTAGTTGAAAAATGAAACAGATGAGGCATCGTCAATGTCCTCTTTCAATGTGCTAGAATACTTAGCATTATCTTCAGTGACACCAGCAATCTTTCCCAAGGTTCCTTGACCACCCAAGTCAGAGAAAACCACTTCAGTCGATGGTGGGCGAAAAGAAAAACGACGATTTTCAAGGTCGTTCAGATTCAAATAGACTTTACCTTCTTTGCCCTCAGCAATGTTCATTACGTAAGGGCGTTCAGGCATGTTAATGGCTTCGATTGGGACCGAAGAACGACCCTTACCAGTTGAAAGAACCACAATGTCCGGAAGGAGCGTGTAGGTAATTCCATATTTGTCCTTCGCCATCGCAAAAGGGCGAACTTGAAAAGGTAAGCAAAGAAGTGCACCATTACGAATAGTAGGGGCTGTCTCCATTTGCTGGTAAGTATCACCAGCTTCTTGGACATAGCGGACAGCACGAGGCTCTAAATTCTTGTCATAAGCACGGCATTTAACAACAATCTTAACTTCACCATCCTTAGATTTCAAAGGAACCATCGCATTTTTTTTAAAAGTCTTGCGGGCCATAGCCTCACACTCTTCTGGTGTTTTTTTTTTACCATAGCGTTTGTTCGTCTTTGTACGGACAGCAGAGGCCGCTCCAATAGGGTCAGCGTCATACATCTGGTCCAATACAGTGTCATTGAACTCAGCAAGCCAATTGAAATAATCAGAACGTTCTGATTTAAACAATTCATCCTCGCCATCCAAAAGGAGTTGGCAAGTAAGATGAGATGTTTGTTTAGTTTTGCTAAATTTTCCACCTTCATTGCCTCCAAGTCCTAAATGAGGGAAAAGAGCATTGCACGGTGGAGTAATGACCTTAAAACCATAGCCGGCATCGTTTTGAATGTCGTAATACGTCTCCTGTTTGCCGGTACTAGGATTCGATTTTTGTTGAGAAGTAAATTTAGGAGCCGATTGACGGCGAAAGTGAAGCATATTAAAATTGGTCAAAGGATAACTCATTGTTTATTTGGATGTTCTTATATTTTAGGTCATCAACTAAAAAAATCTTAATCTTAACATATATGATAAAGCCGTTATAAAGCCGTTACTAGGTAGAGAAGTACAGGGATACGCTAGGGAGAGAAGTACAGGGATACGCAGGGTATATAGAGATAAAAATATTTTTTAGTCTTCTTGACTTGTACGTAGTTGATAAATGCTAAGAATAACAGCAAACATTTTATTCAATGAACTCCAGAGAGGTACAGAGCCAACTTTAGAAGCAACGCCATTAGCTCCATATTGTTGGACGCCATTGTCAACACGAACCTTGCATTCATATTTTTTCCACAGCAACAAATTCATTCCACTAAGGCCAGTCGGTGCTGTGTAGGACCACTGAGGTTTGTAACGTTTAACGTATCGACTCATCGTCTCAATCATATCGTCATGTTCCCGCTCACGTTTGTTAGAACGTTTGCGTAAACGATTCACACTCTCAACGAGAACAACAGACAACTCCGTTTTTTTTTGAAGGGTTGACCGTAACTGACGCTGCTGCTGCTGCACTTTCTTGAGCTCTTTCTTGTAGGTCATTTTTTGTTGACGAACAACCACCAATTCTTGTTTCATTTGGGTTTCAACAATTGTGTTTCTTTTTTGTTGACTTTCTAAACGACCACACAATTGCACACTATGAGCATTAAGACGCTTGATATTGGTCAATTGTGTAGCAGTCGCTGCTGACGAAAGCTCCTTCTGAACCTGGACATTTTTCAAGGCGTCAAACTTAGCCTTCCACTCTTTCGTTTTGTCAATAGCATTTAAAAGTGCAGCGTTTTTATCAAAGATAGTTTCTTTCAAACTTTTCAAGTCAGAGCTCCGACAGTGCGAGCAGATATATTCTTTCGAAACATCAATCGATTGCAAACAGTTGTTGTGGGTCCATTGACCACAGTGTTCACAGCTAATGACTTCACTGTCGTTAGGAACACTATCGCAATCATCACAGTGCCAAGCTGTACCGTCCCAACATCCAACACAAAAAAAATCAACTTTTGATTCAGCAGTACATTGCACCATATTCTTGTCGGGACTCTCTGAATGATTCTTACGACAATGGCCACAGTTGAAGCCACTAGTAGACTGTAAAAGACGTGTCGATGTGTTTTTAGGACATTTCTGCCATTCAGTTATGGATTTAGAAGACATTATTGGTAAATTAATAGATATGTTTTAACAAAAGAATAATTTAGAATGTTCTTAAATAATTTAGAAGATATTTTTTATTCTAAATGTCCAAATGTTTGAAAGTCTAAATGTTTGAAGAATAGAGATATTTTTATTATTTTTGTCCTAATGTTCAATGAATTGAAAGTCCAAATGTTTGAAGAATAGAAGATATTTTTATTATTTTTTTGTCCTAATGTTCAAATGTTTGAAAGTCCAAATGTTTGAAGAATATAGATATTTTTATTATTTTTTTCTAAATGTTCAATGAATTGAAAGTCCAAATGTTTGAAGAATAGAAGATATTTTTTATATTTTTTGTCCTAATGTTCAATGAATTGAAAGTCCAAATGTTTGAAGAATTAGAGATATTTTTTATATTTTTTGTCCTAATGTTCAATGAATTGAAAGTCCAAATGTTTGAAGAATAGAAGATATTTTTTATATTTTTTGTCCTAATGTTCAATGAATTGAAAGTCCAAATGTTTGAAAGTCTAAATGTTTGAAGAATAGAGATATTTTTATTATTTTTGTCCTAATGTTCAATGAAAGTCCAAATGTTTGAAGAATAGAAGATATTTTTTTGTCCTAATGTTCAATGAATTGAAAGTCCAAATGTTTGAAGAATAGAAGATATTTTTTATATTTTTTGTCCTAATGTTCAATGAATTGAAAGTCCAAATGTTTGAAGAATTAGAGATATTTTTTATTAGAGATATTTTTTATATTTTTTGTCTTAATGTTCAATGAATTGAAAGTTCAAATGTTTGAAGAATTAGAGATATTTTTTATATTTTTTGTCCTAATGTTCAATGAATTGAAAGTCCAAATGTTTGAAAGTCCAAATGTTTGAAGAATAGAGATATTTTTTTATATTTTTTTATATTTTTTCTAAAAATTCTCCAATTGATTGAAGTTTCAAATGTTTGAAGAATAGAGATATTTTTTTATATTTTTTTGTCTTAATGTTCAATGAATTGAAAGTCCAAATGTTTGAAGAATAGAAGATATTTTTTATATTTTTTATATTTTTTGTCCTAATGTTCAATGAATTGAAAGTCCAAATGTTTGAAGAATGGAAGATATTTTTGTCTTAAATGAAAACTCTATTTAAGGATTATGTTTCTTTTCTATTACAACTCTATTTTTGTACAAAAATGCCTAAAGCAAAGAAAAAGAAGAAGGAAAAGAGGCAACGAATTGACCCCTCTGATTTTAACAATGCGGGAGGAAAGGAGTCTCTACCTACTTTTGAGCTTCAAAATGTGGTGGCCACCTTCAATCTAGGTGTTGACCATTTAGATTTGCGGTCTATTGCGTTGGAAAAGCCGTTTATTGAATACAATCCACAAAAATTTGCAGCTGCTACTATGAGAATTCGCGACCCTCGTACGACAGCTCTGGCCTTTGCTAGTGGTAATATGGTATGTACTGGAGCTAAAACTGAGATTCAAAGTCGTTTGGCGGGTCGTAAGTATGTCCGCATTCTCCAAAAACATGGTATCCCTGTCTCTTTTCGTAACTTCAAAATACAAAATATTGTGGCTTCTGCAGATGTGGGCCATACGTTAAAGCTTATTGAGTTATCTCGTTCATATGGACCGTATGTAAGCTATGAACCGGACCTCTTCCCGGGTTTAGTTTTTCGCACTACGTCTCCTAAATTAGTTTTTTTATTGTTTAGGTCAGGCAAAATCGTAATTACTGGGGCAAAGTGTCGAACCGAAATTGCGGAGACATTTCGTTCTTTATTTTTCGGCATCATTGTCAAGTATATAGATTATGAAGATACCTCAGCATCTAGCTCTGATTATCGAGCTAAAATGCGCAGAGAAACCAATAAAAAAGTAAAAAAGTAAAAAATAGTTTATTATGCGTTAAAAAAATGATGTACAAACTGTTTTCCGGTTTCTTTGTCTACGGGATTCCAGACTTCAGACGTTCCAGTACTTGGCTCAAACGTTAATTTGACTCCGGTAAGCCTGTTTCGAAAAGATTCAGGCCCGTTTTGTTTCAACCATGAGATACATTCTTCAGGGGCAACTTCGTTTAAACGATGTAGGACTACATATTGTCCTTCGTTTGAGTGTAACATAAAAGGCTGTGCACTGGGTTCGTCCACTAATTGTTCTGTCTCTGGTACTAGCGGAGCAATGGGTAGTTTTTCGTTTGGAAATTTTTGCTTGAACCACTCGTTCCAGGAGTGGATATGCTCGGTAAGTGTTTCAATATGTCCCTTTTGTGAGGCGATTTGTTCAAAAAGTAAGATATGTTTATTGCCTGGGTCTGCTGATGGTGTTAACTGTCGTAATTGTAGATGTTTAAACAATACTTCCATTGGCTGGTCACTGCGACGATGTCGTACTCTTTTCCAGGACGAATACCGCGTGTGATATTCATCTAAACATTCTTGTATGCAGGTCTCTGTCCAATCTGTCAATGATTCAAATGTACGGATGTACGGTTTTTCTCCGAGGGCTGTGGTATGTTTGAAGATATCTGCGGACAGTTCGCCGGGCTTCTGCCAAGTACAGTTCCAGATGAGACCACCTTGTGCAATCTTTCCTGTGAAGATATGTTTTTTGAATGTGAAATAAAGGATATCGTCATTAAATATAATTCTGGCTTGTAGTAGACGTTGCAATCTTCTCATTGTTTTTGTTAGACATTCTATTTTGGATTCAAAATCTCGAACCACATATTCTCTACACATTTGTATAAATTGGGCTCTGATATTTTATGAATGGTGTGTCAACATGGGAAGGGAAAACAATATCTGTCCTGTTCAAAATGTGGTCATGTCGTTATGAACGCCTGCTTTGATGGGACAACTTCTGAATACTATTTAGGCATTTCAAAAAGCGACGGTTTTTATTTCTGTTATAAAGTAAATGCTGATGCTAAACTGGTGCCTTTTCATGGCAAGTATCAACAGTGGCAAAGGCGAAACGGTCGTCTAAATCGTCTTTGTGTCTATGATTTAAAAGAAAACATTAGAGTTGTCTAAAAAAAGTAGAATATTTGACTCATAGTTGGAGTATAAACGCAGTATTTGTATTTCTGTATTAAGAAAATGGAACTGGTTCAACATTGGCAAGTGCCCTCCTCTTTTTTTATTTTTGACCTTGAATTCATTGGTGATGTGCGAAAACTGAAAACCTGTAAAATATGGGAAATTGCTGTTTTTTCATTGACCTCTAATCAATGGTTTGAAGCGGTCGTTGACCCGGACCCCACTGCAAATGAGTTTCCTCTACCCCCTATACCCGAAATACCCCGACTCACACGGAAATTTCTCGATGAAAACAATGCCCAGTCCTGGTCCTCCGTTTTTAAACAATTAACACATTGGATTAGTGCACAATCAATGGGAGCAGTCCCCATTTTCATTAGTCACAATACTTTTAGAGCAGATAAACCTATTATGGAACTGGAGACCAGCGCCATCGGTGAGATTCTCCCACTAAACTGGTATTTTTTCGATTCATTGCATTTTTCTCGACGTGTTATCAAAAATGCTACTGGCAATTATTCCTTGTCTGGCCTCCACATCCAATTGTTTGACCAACCTATCAAAGACGCCCACCGTGCACGAGCAGATGTAGTGGCCTGTACTCGTATTATGACTGCAATCACCAACGGTCAATGGGATATCAAAGGTCCTATTTACCCCTCTTATTGTACAGCACTCCGAACCATCCGATGGATTGGTCAGAAAGCCGAGGAATTATTGTATGGTGAGAATATTCGTTCTGTTGAGCAATTGTATACCCTTATCCAGGCCAATGCACGAAAAGATTGTGTGCAAAATAGCATTGTGATGGAACGCAGTATTATGAACACTTTGAATGTTCTTATTCAAAATCGATTGCCTGACGATAATATCAAAAACATTGCAGCTGTGTTAAATGAGATGCAATATCCAATGTGTTTTACATTTACGGTGAATTAGTATCTTCGAGGTAGATGTCTTCTGCCCTGCTGATGTCTCCGACAGTGTCTAGGATAACGTCGATGAGTGCCATGACAGTGGGGTCATTTTGATATGTGGATTTAAGATTCTCAAGACCTTTCTTTGAACCCATCACATATTTTTGTATTCGTTCAGACTGAGGATGTTGATGGTTTACGTGATGAATGGCATCTGCGTACAGAGTTTGAACGCGTGCCATGTCTGTGACACGGTTTTGTTGGGCCCACCATCGTTTAACGAAAATGGGAACCCAGGCACTTGCTACATGAATTCGAAAAAGTGTTTCAGTAGTATCTAAACGCACATGTGGTTGCAATGCAGCCAATACTTTTAAATTAATAAGCAGATTTTTAATCATTTATAAATTGTATAACTAGGAACTAAATACGAGAAAAACGAATAAAATGTGGTCCATCCTTTTTCTTTTTTCTTTTCTGAATAAACTCTGCCAAATCTCCCTCCTCTAAAGAAACAGTAGACAAGTCCAACTCTGAACCATCGCGCATTTTTAAAGGCTCCATGCTCTTACCGAGAAGTGAATCCCAAGTAGATTTGGTTAATTTCACTGCCATACTTTCAAAAGAATCATCGGATTTAACAGCTGGTACCAAATGAACCATATGGCCACTTTTCTCATGCAACAGCACCGATTTATTAGCAGAAATAGCAGCAGAATACGATTCTCGAGTCCATCCTACCGGAGCTACGGCCGGAACTATAACTGGAAGCTCTGAACGAATACACGATGGGGCGCGGATGTTCATTTTCATAACAGAGTCTAATGGTGGTAATTGACTGTTAAAAGAATTGTTTTGCGAGCGAATTTGTACAGTGGGTGTCGTTATCGTTGTCTTTTCTGATGACGATAGTCTTTTAAATAAGCTGGGTAGTCTTCGTGTGACTGGTAGTCCTGTTGCCCGTTGAGCACCGACCAGAACTCGCTTATATTCATCATAAACTACACGATTTGATGGTAGACAGGTGAAATGGTCGCGGTTAAATTTCTCAAATGTGGGAGTATCGGCATTGCGACGGCAATAACGGTCATACATAAGACAAGATTCTTTTAATGATAATGACATTTACAATGAAGACGTACACTTTATACATCTATTTTTTAACTACATCTGCATCTACAATAACATCCATTTCTACTGAAACTACAGACGACTTTACAGAGTTGGAATCCACAATGACACACATTTCTACTGAAACTATACACGGTTCCAAAGAGTTGGAATCGACATCCCGTGTTAGAAATTGACAGCTAAATTCTGACATTACTGCTAATGTCGTTTTGTCTATAATAAACTTACTGTCTCGATGTTTAAACAACTGCCATTCGTCCTCTGCTATCATAGAAGGGTCCGTGTAAAAAAAAGAAACCATTCTGTAAGAAATACCTTCAATTTCGGCCCGGGTTTTTACTAATTTATTCGGGACAGTACGACTCATTTCTACAATGTTGGTCTCGTATATACCTTAAAATAAAAGACCTGATGGATTTTGAATACGCCGCCGACGACCTACTGCAGGGACCTCAATGTCCAAGGATTTGCCAAATATTTGGTCATTCGCTAAGAGAGATGCTTCAGCTGATGCCTTCACCGTCTGATGTTTATAAATGGCGAAACAGAGAATAATGTTCACGAAGTGGAACACTGTGGATGTCAGAGATACATAGAGCCATACTCTATTAATCCAAAATCGTTGTGAAGTGCAGACTTCTGAACATCCCCAATACCAACAATAGGAAACAGTGGGCTGTCTTGAATAAGTGTAGGCCGCCGCAATCGGATACGATGACGCATTTAAGCAGCTCTGAATTTTAAAAAGTTGCTCCATATTGTGCACTTTCTTCATCGTATTGGCTCCACTTGAATCCCGGAGCAGACTGGCAAGGTCGCTCGTATCATCATGGTAGCCATAACTACTCGGTTTTGTCCAGTCCATTTTTTCTGCAATCCATTGGTCACAAGTATGTGACTCTCCCAGACATGCGCCTAATTGTCCATCGGCCCATCCGCCACATGCGTCATCGTCTTGTTCGTATCTGGCTTTCATCGCTGGACCCCAAAACCAAAAAGAACATTGACCACCAAACGGTGAAGAAAATGTAATATCTTGATGGGCAGCTTCATATCGTGTTGTCGGACATCCTGACAATCCCTTGTCAGAACAGGTTTGTGTTGCATCTTCACTAATTAGACCTAGATTATAGGCTCGAACCGTGCCGATTGTGCCCTGTATTATAAATGCTATTACGAAAAAAGCAGAAGCAGTCAAAACAGCCCCTTTTTGATTCTCGGTCAAAGTTTTAGAAGTAGAAGAATTACGAAATGCCAAGGTACCAATGATAAAAACTGAAGCAGTAATAAAACATTCTACCATGGCTAATGTGTATGGTAAATCAGTTTCGTCGTACCCTGACTGACCATAAAAATACAACTCATTAGTGGGCGTCATATAAAAGATGGCAATATATATCCCTGTAGCACAGAGACCTAAAATGAACGACAGATAAGAGGCGCCTGAGATTAAAGACGCTACTGTCATGATTTTGAAAAGGGTCAATCTATTTATACTAAAAAATTTTAAGAAGTCATTTATTAAAATGTTAGGTTCTTCTCCTTCTTCTTCTTCTCCTTCTCCTTCTTCTCCTTCAGTTTCTGTGCATTGAACTCAGCCCTATTCACTTTTTCTTGCTGAATAGATGACTCTTTGCCGCTATAGTTGTCCTCGAAAATTTGGATGATATGTGGACTTAGTTGTCTATGGTTATTGATAAGGACCTGTCCATATGGCTTCTCATTGTATCTTTGATACAGTATGAATTTGTCATTGCTAAACGCTGCCCAGTATAAAGATTCATTTTTTTGAATGTGTGTATGTGGGGAAAAAATACGCACCCAACGAAAATTAGAGTCATATGGCTTCTTTTTTATTAATACTAAAAATATATTGGCTGGTGCACCATTTTGTTTCTCAACCATATATTGACTGGAATGACTAGGACTATCTTTTGTCATCAACCAAGTGGCAGCTGCATTGTGCGAATTGTGCGAATTGTGCGACATTTATCAGTTAGGTAACAGCTTTTATACAGTGAAATCACTGGTGTCCACCGAAGAGTTGTGTTGATTTATTTCTTCTTCCTCTTTCGACGAGTGCAGGTCTATGGACAAACAGACTAGACTCGTTTTCGGACGAGTCCGACGAATCGGACTCACTATCACTCGACAACCAAATATCTTCCATCTTTTTATTATACAGTGACATTGCATCACAATGGTCCGTGTCCAATAAGATGGGGACGGTACTTTGGCGACAACCCATTTTTAATTTCAGTCTTTGCTGTTACTATACTAACTTGTTCTTTATTTATATTCCAAATGCCAATTCGATTGTGCAGTGAGTATTTAGCGGAATCCAATTTTCACAATCATGAATGTCCCGAATACTACAGCCAATATTTCGAGGTCTATGGAGAATACGATAGCTGATTTAAACGCTTCCTATTTTTCAGAAAACAATGTGGATTTAACTATAGACGTGATGGGTGTCTTGAATTATACAAGTGGTTATAAGTTACGCATGACGTTTGTAGACAGTTTTGACGATAGCGACGTCATGGAATGGCGAGAAATAGCGCAGAAAAATGGTGCTTCTGGAATAACGATTAAGGTCAACACTTCCTCAGGCCATATTGACTTGAATATTGAGTATAAAAGTATTCAGGGTCGGACAATACAGTGGTCATGGCTAGTGAGAGCAGCTTCAATGGTCGTCGTCAGTTGGTCCTACCTACAGTTACATCACCTGAATCCGGGGCGCTATCCGTCTCCGACCGAATCGTTCGCGTAAAGAAACCTGTGGCACTGCAAGATGCTGAGACTGCCTTTATAGAAAAGACGTTGCATTATATTTCTGAGATACGAGGTGCGATTAAGACTGATTTAGTCTTATGTACAAATACTCGATATCCAACGCGTTATGTTGTCCTGATACGTGGACTACCACTGATGTCACTGGAAGATTTTCAAAACATTCGCGACATGAACGACCATATTCGGTCCATTACCGTCTGCATGGCTGAAGAATCACTTAAAATTGATGTCTGGCGCCAAGGCAAAACACCCACGACGCGTCAGAAAAAACGCAGGCGAGACAAATCGACCATCAACGCACAGTACGACTTGACTTCAACAGACAAAAGAGACCGCAAATGTCTACAAATGCTATTACTACGACTCAACACCTTGGAAGATATTGAATGTCAATTTGACATGCGCATCGACACATCAACACCAGAATATTATATTTTAGACTTACATATTATGGACACTGTTTGCTTAGCTCCTTTAGAGGGCATTCTGTACGAATGTCGGTCCTTTTGTAACGGCTTTGAATTTGATTTTCCACGCCGACGATTAAGAGCACGATGTCTCCGTTTAGCCGCACCTCTAAAAAGAAGAACTTTACAATTGAGGAATAAGAAATAACGAATATGTCGATTCTAATTTAGAAATTCTAAATATCTAAATATCTAATAATGTCCTCTTTTATGAAAGTAGACGTAGCATCAACTGTACCACCATTACCGCTCCCACCGCCGGTATTACCACTTAATTTGTTGTATATGAAGCCACCTATGGTATTAGAGACCCCAAACTTCGGTCAATTGTGTAGAGAATACGATGTTTGGGCTTATGCAGTATGTGAACCTCAACATGTTCCCAAACGTGCTACTCTTGGTGCAGCAGGCTATGGTCTATTCTCAACTTTAGACGTTGTTGTTCCGGTTGGTGGTTCAGTATTAGTACCAACTGGCCTGTCTGTCCAATTACCGGTTGGTCATTACGGCAAGATTGAGGGATGCTCTTCGTTGGCGATGAATCATTCAATTATGCCTTTGAGTGGTATTGTAAATGAGGATTATCATGAGGAGATTATAGTCAAATTGTTTAACATGGGGAGTGAGGAGTTTATCGTTCACAAAGACGAGAGAATTTGCCAATTGATTGTACAGAAATATACAGCACCGATGTTTCAAGTAGTTACCTCTTTAAGTCCAACAGTGAAAAAGACGACTGGATTTGAGTGCAATAGTAAATAAGGTATATATACATTAAAAAATAAAGGAAACAATGTTTAGGTCTAATTATAAATCTTTATTTCGTTGCCACACACTTGTAGAATGTGTTAATTTCGCACTAGACCCTAAAATATCCAAAGCAGATTTATTTTTGTATTTGTTAGACACCTACGATATCTTACTGTCACATGCAGACGGTTCCATGATATTTGACGAGGGTGATGACCAACCCTATCTGCGTTTATCCACCAAGTTAGAACAATTTACATTTGAAGCCTGGCATGACCTCTTTGACAGAATACCGGGTCAATTGAAGGGATGGTGCCAAGGCATGTTCGTCTACGTCTGCATAGCCATGTGCCGATGGCTCTCATCCAAACCCGGTTGCACAGTCATTCCCTCAGAAACGCGCGAATGGATGAAATCCGAAGCAATGAGGTCCCACGCTTCCTACGACACGGCACTTTGGTCGATTTCGGACGTTTTAAACGCGCTAGACATCCTTGAACAACGCTGGTATGGTTTCAAAACTCTGGACCATCACATCATGATATACTTGGATGCTCTAGAATATCGCGCTGTCTGGTTTGTAGCACATACGGCGCCAGCAGTCTTGTTTGATGTTCGCAAGCACCGTGTTAAAGTGGGAGAGAATCAATTTCAAATTCATCCAGCATTGTTATATCAGCTGTACGTGCGTTTTGTAGGTATTCGTCGGTCCTTTGCTCAGTACATTATGTATGATACGGTTCCCTCTGTGAAAAATATGCCTGAAACACGATGGGATGCTTTTTTGACTAATGAAAATCGACATCTCAGTATCCGTAAATTCCGTGACCGGGTGGCAGATTTAACATGGGAAAACTTGGCGCGTTTGTCCGACAATGTCCGTGCCTCGTATAACGCCCGTGGTTCGAGAGTCTCCGCCTATCAGTCAGTTGCCGGCAACTTTCCACTGTCATTACTGGACAAATTAAACCGCATCACCAGCTATGGCAAACCAGAAGAAAATCATACAAATCAATTCATCTTCAATGGGTTACATCTACAAATGGTACATGCCCACTTCATGTCCACATATTCAGTCTCATTCAAAGATTTCTTCTTTTGCTCGTCCGAAAAATCTTGGAAACATCGCACTATATTGACCACCATGCCAGTGCCCATAGTACTCGAAAGACGCCGTCGCTATGATGTCATTTATAAAGGATTAGTTCATCTCGTACCAACAGGTACCTTTGCAGAAGCGTTCCAACTGTGGTTGCTCATTGTTCGACGAGATTATCGAGGAATCTTGTACGATTCGATGGACTTTGGTCGTTTATGTCGCCTGCTATTCGACCCGCCAGAAGTGGCTCAACGACGAAAAATGGTGGAAGGTATGCAAGCCTACAAATGGGATGTATAAAAGTCAAAAGTCTTGACGAATGTTGTATGCCACGAATACGATATATTGGTGGTTACACCAAATATTTACAAAAGAAAGAGAAGCAAGTACTTTACAGAGTAGAATCTCCTAAAAATGAAGATATCGAAGACAGCGAAGACAGCGAAGACAGTGGTCAGACTTTCCCTGTGAAAACATCCACAGTCATTTACAGACAAACCTCAGAAGATTTAACCTGTGGCCTTTGTAGTATTCAAAATATGTACGGAAATCATTTTATACAGAGAGATGAAATGGACAATGTAGCACGGAAACTCCAACTACATTCCCATGGTATTGAACTGTTCAATTATAAGGGATATTACGCTATTGAAGTGTTAGAACCCCCCTGAATATTACATTTCATTTTTAGAAATAAATCCCACCTTTTCAGGGTTTATTGTAACATTAGGGGGTCCGAACACCGTCAAACACTTTGTGGCGTTACACTGGACAATATAAAAAAATAGACTCGATGCCCGGAGTAACACCATATTTAATTAACAAAAGTCAATTGTTTCAGCGACGACCAGATGGCCATATATATTGTTCAGAACAAGACAAAGACCCGGTAGTTGCCATTATTGCAATAGCCAATTCCGCCTTTGTTGAGTACAATGTTTTGCATGAGTCCTGGTCCAATACTATACCAGGAAGTGAAGAAACAGATTGTGTTAAAATCTTTAGATTATGAAGAGGTCAGACAATCTCAACCCTCAGCGCGCATTGCTGAGTGGTACGCCAAGTTTAAACGTCAACGAATCAATCCTGACGCCAACACTATGAAGTTTATTCAAGAAATTATTTCAAATCAAACAGAGAAAAATGTGATAGTGCACTCCTCAGACAATTGTTCGGTGCAAACACTTAACACATACAGGAATTACAACGTATGCAGTGGCTCAAAGCTCCCTATACATTTGAACAAGATGGCACTACTCGGTTCAATTCAGAATGTCCGGACCAAAATTCCGTCGATTTAAATATTCCTATCACTATTGGAGTGCCGAAACATCCTCAAATGGGAGGATTTTACACATTTAGCACATCTCTGACTGGGACATGTATTGAAAAGGAAAAAGAAACCTATTCAGTCAGGGATGGGGACGGTACAATCCACACTATGTATAAAAAAACAATAACCGATATTAAACAATAATATCTATGCAATAAATTTATATTTTTCTTTCACATTCCACAATAAATATTTGGAAATTTGATTTCTTTTGAGTAGTGTTTGGCGGCAAACTGGACATTTCTGACGCACTCGCTCTGAAAAACCAGTTAAACAGGACAAATGGCCAGCACGGGTCGTACAGTGACAGTGTAAAACCAAATAAGGTTGAGAAAAATCAAAATTACAACGACATTCTCGACAGCGAGGTTTTGCATTCACCGTCACAACACTAGTATTGGGCGGAGATTCAATCACTGGTGTTGAATTCAGACATTCAAACATTGAAGCTGAAAAACACACATTGCTTGCTGTATCATTGAACCATAACAATCGCGAACGCGTTAATTTTTTCTTCTCACTTGTAGGATGATGTACAGTGTCCAACCAAGCGTCGTAACACTGACGAGCGGAAGGGTCCAGCAACATGGCCGCCGCCGATTTTAAATAGACCTCGCCTTCCTCAAACACGGTCTTAGCCGACACAGAAGCCTCACTGCTCGACATATTCATAGACAATTCAGCACGAACAGCCTTCATTGTCCAACGGTTACAATATTCACGACACTTTGCCAAAATTTCATGCGGAGATGCCGATAATTCTAGACCGAATAACGCATACACGGAAGTGTCCATCTTGTTTTACTATATATATCGACAACATGGATCCGAAATAGTGGGGACACCTTTTGTCCAGAATTCGGACTATCACATCCACCAGCCACCAGGAGTAAAAACACGCAATAACCATGTTTCGTTTTGGTTTTTAATGGTCAGCTCTGTCAGATTCCACTCCCATCGAGTGAAATCGGCGTCCACACTCGTGCCTGATACATTTCCCTCACTCATTTCGTCGAACATTCCCACTATTTCGATAGGAATGCGATTGTTACCACGCTCCCTGTAAAATAAAGGTTTAGTAATAGGAACATCATTGTGATAAGCTTGAGGTAATATTTTTTTCATCGAGCGGGCAGAAAGTCCCACACTATTGCCTAACTCGTCTTTAGCATGCCATTCATCACCACTGTCAAACATAGAGACGCCGTTGTTCTTGTAACATAGCACAAACTCCATTCCGGAAATATCAACATGGTCAAATGGTTGCAACATATTGAATATAAGTTTTACAATAAGAAAGTTCTAAAATTAGCAAGGTTCTAAAATTTTTTATATTTTTTTTTCCCAAATGTTCAATGAATTGAAAGTCCAAATGTTTGAAGAATAGAGATATTTTTTTATATTTTTTTTTCCCAAATGTTCAATGAATTGAAAGTCCAAATGTTTGAAGAATAGAGATATTTTTTATATTTTTTTGTCTTAATGTTCAATGAATTGAAAGTCCAAATGTTTGAAGAATAGAGATATTTTTTTATATTTTTTTGTCTTAATGTTCAATGAATTGAAAGTCCAAATGTTTGAAGAATA
>Ga0307997_10000057_pt1 | contig 44346 bp, 39 predicted proteins | sample Davwhametageno36_FD_203165 | JGI IMG/M metagenome (GOLD analysis project Ga0307997, IMG submission 203165) | Marine microbial communities from Davis Island wharf, Antarctic Ocean - #36 | ecosystem: Environmental > Aquatic > Marine > Unclassified | place: Antarctic Ocean: Davis Island wharf... | reverse complement strand
GTATAGGAAAAAGAATTCTTAGACAAAGTATGACAAAATTACTATTCAAAAGACAAAATAGTCATAACTTTTAATTAGAAATGAATAAATGTCATTTTTAGAAACTATAAAAATACTTTTTGTCATTCTGTACCATAATACTAAGTAAAATATAATATGTATTGTAAAAAATTACGGTAGGAAATGACAAAGTCATTATTGTAAAAGTATTACCTTATATGGTAGTAAAGTATATTAAAAAAAAATTACAAGTCATTGTATGGTTTTACTACCATATACCGTAAGAAAATTAACGTTGGTTAATAATAATCTATTATTGTACCAAAATGTATAAAATGATTCATCCTTCAAATTTACTACGCTAATAGTGGCTAAATAGTAAAAGAGTTTGTATAAATATGAAATAAAAAATAATGGATAATGACTCCATAATTACTCCAGAATGACATCGTAACTCCATAATGACAATACATACTCCAGAATGACAATACATACTCCAGAATGACATCGTAACTCCAGAATGACAATACATACCATGACTGGATACCATGACTAAATACCATGACAATAATCATATAATATGTAGTACACCTTACACGATTTAAAGGGATTTCGTGTTAATATAATAACTAACAATGGATAATGACGCTAAAATGACGTACTTGGAGAACAGAGTGAATGAACTTGAGAACGAATTGAAGACGATGGGTGAAAAACTGAAGAAATATACCGCGCCGGCATCAAGAAAAGTATACTACGAAAAGCATAAGGATGAGGAAAAGATACGTGCGAAAGAATACAAAGAACGTACCGGATACAAATACAAACCAACCCCAGAACAAAAAGATCGATACTATCAAAATCTGAAAGCCAAACGACAACAGAAGAGAGAAGAAGCAGCGAAACTTAAGGAAAATGTTAAATGAGTTCGTAAACAACCTAAACATACATTCTCATCAAAAGGTATAGGAAAATGAATCAAGAACACATACGATGTTGTGTTGTAATGATCATTACGTTGACCGTGCACAAGAGACAAAAGAAATCACCACCTAAGCGCAAACGAATTAAGCCGCTATGTAGGGAAGAAAACTGTACTAAGGGCGCGGTAAATGGATACGATCGATGTTCGAAACACGGAGGGGGGCCGAGGTGCACGGAACAGGATTGCCATACGGGTGCGATACATGGATACGGTCGATGTTCAACACACGGAGGGGGGCCGAGGTGCACGGAACAGGATTGCCCTAACGGTGCGAGACATGGATACGAACGATGCGGAACGCACGGAGGGGGCCCGAGGTGCACCGAAGTGGATTGCCCTAACGGCGCGGTACATGGATACGATCGATGCTCGAAACACGGAGGGGGCCCGACGTGCGCTATGTGTAATAAAACCAACCCAATCTACAATGAACCTCACCTGAAACGGGGGTTATATTGTAGACAACACAAACTGGTCGGAATGGAAAATGTAGTGTCCCTGCGATGCAAACATGACACATGCAGAACATTCGTCATAAATACAATCAAACATAAATACCGCGGATACTGTTTTCATCATTTCATACAAGAATTCCCCGATGTACCGATTGCAAGAAATTACAAGACCAAGGAATTGGCGATGAGCCGGGATATATCAGAGCGATTTCCAAACCTCATCTGGTTAGATGATAAGCGCATTCCCGGAGGAACATCAGGGAAGAGGGGCGATAAAATGACGGATCTGAAAACACATTATATCATAGTCGAGTGTGATGAGACCCAACATTCGTCCTATGCGAAAGAACTAGAGAGAATGCTTCAGTTATCCAATGATGTCAATCAAATACCAATCATTTTTATCCGCTTCAATCCCGATGCATATGTTGACAACGGTAAGAAGGTACGAAGTTGTTGGGGAAAGACGGACGAGGGGGTTGTTAAAATCACAAGACAGAAGGAATGGAATGTACGCTTGGATTGTCTTGGTAGAGAGATTAAATCCGCCATTCGTAATATACCAACCACTCCCATCAGCGAACGATATCTGTTCTACAATTCCAAATTTGACGAATCAATGCTGTGCGAACCATGCAATGAGTACTGATCATAACTGACTTCGTTATATGTCATTTTTGACATATCACGAACATTTCGTAATGACAACAGTCATGCATATCAGTCATTACTGTTATGATACCGATGACTAAGAAATTACAAAATTGATTCGTACATAACGACGATATCAACCGCACACAACAACAACAACAACCAACAAACAATGCCGAAATATGATATGGTATGGCGTGCTAAACATGCAAAATGCCCTTATGAAAGGATTACCCTCAAAGAAGAATTTGTATATAAATGGGTGTTCTGTGACATCATATTCCTGGATCATATTCCTAAAGATAAAACCAACGAAAGCGTTCGCGATGAACGCCACGAATGGTATTATAAAATATATCGTCCGGAAATGATAAGGCAAGACGCATTGAGGTACGAACAAATAGAGGCGGAAAACGCCAGACTTTATTGGGCGAACAGTCTCACCGACTATGAAAGGGACACGTGGTAGGGAGAGGAGGCTTCAACAGGAGGCCGATAGAATCGATGCGGAGAGATTCGCAGAAGAATCCGATCGTATGATAGAGAGGATGCGGGGGAATTATTAGGATATTTTGGAATTCATTGTATATAGTATTGTTTTTTACAATAATTGAAGAAAAGTCATATGTCATTTTTTGACATATCACTAACTAAGACAATTTCATGGAATCGCGCGCTATGGATTGGTTAAGGGTAGCGGAATCGCAAATTGTATTATATACGCGCGCCGAAATATGCTTTGATTTCATCTTCCTGCAGAAATTTCCCTCGTCTATATGTTTTGCCCGTTTACACCAGTACGACGTGTCTCCTCCCGATTTGTAGTCTTTCATTGTTTCCTCGTATGCCCCTGCATGTTTTCTAAATGTCTGCACAACCAGTACCCTCAATTTGGCATCACTGTCTTCATTCGTCCACAACCCATCGTCGTCCTTGATGTAAACCGTATTCCTCTTCAGATCAGTACAATGAATCGGGCGCTTGTTGACAGCCAATTTGCTGAGTTCGCGTCCTATGATTTCAGCGGTGCTGTCGGGGTTTCCAGTGATGTTTAATTTATCAATATCTTTGCGCGAAACCTTAATACTATCAGAGAATTCAGTTAAAGGCATCGCATCCTTGCAGTTTTCTGCCATGAATAGATTTATGTTGATCTGATTGTTTGTCGTATTTGTCGTATTTGTCGTGTTGTTATTGTAGGTGTTTCCCTGGTTTTGAATAAGAGCCTTCAATGTGTCAGTAAGTTCAGTCAACTTTGAACCAATCTCTTCGTTGACCTTTGATGCAACCATTTCGTGGATTGATACATTTGTAGTATCGTCATCATTAGACAACCCGTTAATCGGTTCCTCTGCATTGGATACAATAAAATCACAATTGCGTTTGTGAAACGTAAGTGCACGCGATGAACTTACATACATTCCACATTCACATTGGAAATCCGTCTCGCCCATTAATTCTACGTGTTTTGAAGTCTTGCAATGGGTTGCATATGTACTTGCTATGTGTGTTCCGTATTTACACGCCTCGCATGAGTATTTGAATTCCGTTATACAAGGTTCGGTAACTCCTTTACTCTTGTTAGTATGCCGAATTGATGCCACGTGCCGGGTGTACTTCGACTTGTGTTTTGTTGTATAGTTACAGCAATCACAAACGTATTCAATCATTGTTTAACAAATACAAACGTATATGTTCTAAGTCCTTTTAGGTCCCGTCCCCGAAATATGCATATTTCGGGGACGGGACCTGGATTTCGGGGACGGGACAATCTCGGTCCAATCTTGCCTGCGTTACGAGGCATTTCTACTCTTTTGGACATGAGGGTTGGCACAATACCGTTGTCCTGTCCCCGAAATTCATGTCCGCGGACAAACATTTGACATATTTCGGGGACGGGACCAAATCCTGTCCACTCCATCACCGAACACATATTTTTACGGTAGTAAACACAAAATGAATTCATTAGTTTCCTACGGTAAATATCAAAAACGCGTTTTTTATGTTCGTCAAAGCCCAGGGATTTTTAACAAGGTTGGACATCCTTTTCATGTCCAACCTTGTATTGACTACATATAGATTATGAAGCATTAAAAACACACCTTGTTATAGGACCGACATTTTGGTCCCGGACTCAACATGTGTCCTATTTTATGTCCGGGACTAAACATGTTTAGTCCCGGACCAGCCCTACCTATTTCGACCATTATGGTAGTAAATGTAAGTTTGTAATATGCATTTACTACCATAAACTACTTTCGTGGTATTTCTCTCTACAGATTCTATGTCATGCACATGGTCCTCGGAACAACATGTTTAGTCCCGGACATAAAATAGGACACATGTTGAGTCCGGGACCAAATACAAGTCGGTCCTCTTTCGATCCCAACCATCTAATGATTTTTTACGGTAGTAAACACAAAATGGTTTCATTAGTTTCCTACGGTAAATATCAAAAACGTGTTTTTTATGTTCGTCAAAGCCCAGGGATTTTTAACAAGGTTGGACATCCTTTTCATGTCCAACCTTGTGTTATACACGGCTTTGATATTTCAGACTTTACATATATGATATAACCCATATATCCAATAATATGTGAATATGTGACCAAAATATGTATTTATGCGATTCGTAGATCGCTCAAACATTCAACCCCACCCCAAAGAGAGAAATGATTCAAATCGCGACCAGATCCCACTCGGAGTCCACCGCAACTTCGTATTCAATGTCGCTCCCCACGGTCCCGTCCGATTCGCTGTCGGTGAGTTCCGCCAACGAGATCCTACGAACCACGTTAACCATTGCGGAGTCAACCAATTCACCAACCGTATATGTGGCGACGGCGTGAATCCGCATCTTCTCCGCCCATATTTCTCTCTCTCGTCTCGCCTTCAAATCGTCTCCGTGTAGCCATCCAAACACAGTGGGTCGCCGGGTCCGTATATTCATAATTATACAATGTATGGATAAAATAACTTTGTATGATATGACAGACCGTCCAATCAAGAATATCGTGTGGATGGGAGGGGGGTTCACGGGAGTCGCGTATTATGCGGGAATTATTCGGCAATTACTGATTGAAGAGCGAACGGGAAATACGAGGATAGATTTCGCCAACCTCCAACATTTCGGCTCCTCTGCGGGAAATGGAAGTATGCTGGCGTATGAACTGATGCGTTCAGATACACCGGAACGACAGAAAGTGTTGCTGGATCTATGCGTGGATATCCTGGCGAACCGAACTGGAAACTACTTTGATATGACGGAATTCATGTACGATTTGATGGAGAATGGGATTTTCCGCCAACATTTGGAGAAGGATGTGGTGGGTATCGCCGATAAAAGCCTCCATATAGGAATGGCACGAAAGAATCCCGTGAGTGGTATGATGGAATGCCACTACGAACATGAATTCGATTCCATCGCTGATATATTGAATGCGGGGTTATGTGGGGGAAATATTCCCCTGGTATGCTCGCATGAAGCCAAATGCCAGGGCGAAGATTGTTTGGACGGAGGATTGTTGGGAATTACGAAAGAAACCATCGCATGCTACGATTTATCCCCCGAGAATACCATTGTGTTACGCCCGCCCATAAAATTCCCCTACTCTATCGGGACCTACCCGCGATGGATATTCAACATCATTCGCAAATATGGAGCGATGGATGCCCAGAATCGTGTGTTATCCCAACCCACCGATGCGAAGGAATTTCGGGAAAAGACCTGGAAACGCAACACTATCATCCCCATCGTATGGATGGTGCGGAATTTGCGACAGGATTCGAAATGGACTGATGAATTGGCGAAATGGAAGTGAATTCCATGAAATGATTTACATATATAATGTAATATATGTAAAATGACCGAACCAGCCCAACCAGCGCCCACGACGAAACCCACCATCACCGACTACTTCAATCTGGCGAGCGATTCGGCCACTACGGCTCTGGCGAACATTCGTCCCCACCATTTCCACGACCGCACCCTCCTCCTCCCGATAATAGAACAGACGAACTTCCTGTATACGAAACACGGAATAACTCCCAACCAAATTACCATCTTCAACGGAACGGTAGTTAGTACCGCATTCCTGTACTCGGTGTACGCGGAAAACCTATTTGCAATGATGTTCTTCATGTTCATTCGCAGTGTCCTGGACGGATCCGATGGGTACATTGCCCGTAAGCATGACCTGACATCTCCCCACGGCGATATTCTCGACCATGTTTTCGATACGGCAATGATGAATGCTGGGCTGGTATTCACCCTCTCCCGCTACATGTCCCTCCCCTGGGCGCTTATTTGGGGACATCTCCAAATAGTGGGAGGTACCATCATCCAATTCGATCCTCGTTTCAAACAGTTGCGATGGTTATGTGGTTGTGAGAACTATGATTGTCCCATGTTCGTGGCACAGATACTATTCACCTTCATTCTCTACATGCATATTTGAGCGTATACCATTCACTGTTTATTCAACATTGTATCGAAATGTTTCCACAACACCGAAAAGATGATCCCCGATAGTCCATTGGCTAATATCTTGGTCTCGAGTCCACGTAACATGAGGCCGGTGACCCCATCAGTGGCGACGATTTTCCGTACAATCGCTGGGTAGGATAATTGTTCTGTTGCGGCCAGTTTATAAACTTCGACTACCCTGATGGAGTTGGATATGGTATCACTCACGACCGACGCACAGAATCCAATTCCAGCCCGACGCCCCAATTCCATGAACTTATCATCCTGTTCAGGAATCGCGGTGGAGAGGTAATTATAAGTGGCGAACCACGGGAAATGGCCCACGAAAGTGGCACTGGCACTGGCGAGCGATCCATTGTAGAGAACGCGGGGGCCGTGGGTCTTGATTTTCGCCATGAGGGGCGCCATGGAACCCTCCACTTGCATGGTGGTCTTGCAAGCGTCCACTGGCATCAATCCAATCCGGAAAATGGCGGCGGAGGAGGAGGCCATGGCCGTCTTGACCGGCACGGGAAGATTACGGGTCTCATCGTACGAATCCATGAATGTCATTACTCCCGTGTTGGCAGCGGTATCGCCGAACCGCGACATGGGGCCATGGACAAGGGTTGGGAGAACCCCGCGATAGAAACGCGGGATTCCTCCGTCCGCATAGAGAGTTTTCATGGTTGCTCTCATGGAGGTTCCGTATCTATATTGATAGTTCATGGTGGTTCGGATCCACATGAGGCATCCAATGTTGGCGCTCATGGCGAGTCCTCCAGCAATTCCGCCGCGCATAGCGGAAGTGGCGGATTTATCTAGGATTTCCTTGAAGGTTGGTGGAGACGTGGTTGGTGCGGACATTTATGGTATATACGATATATTTTATTATATTGATATACCACCACATGTCCGCTCCACCCAATACTCCCGAACCCCCTGTCGCATCCACCGATTCGCCTGCCGTCGCCCCCGAATCTGTTGAGGATAGGTATACCGTGGCGGTCGCGACTTCATCCACCTTGAAACAAAAACCCGCCGATGAGGAATTGCTCCACATGTACGGGATGTTCAAGTATGTTAAGGAGGGGAATGCCACGGGAGCCGCCCCCAACTTTCTCTGGAATACCGGTGGAAATTACAAATGGCATGAGTGGAAGAAGTACGATGATCGGGTGACCGTCGAGGTTCGTGAGGAGTATATCGCGTATGTCGGCACATTAGTCGCAAAGTACGGGGTGGTGTAAATGTTTTGTATAGAGAGAAATGGCTCTATACAAAAATTGAATTCACGTAGAGCCATTTCTCTCTACACATAACCAAAAACACCCAATGGGTCGACCACCTAAATGCCATGTCACATGTACCAGATTCAGCAATGAAACTTTCGGCGAACATGAGGCCTGGATGCATAAATATAAGCGGACAGGCTGTGTCTACGGAACACCAGTCCAAATATCACCGAGAGTCCTTCCCCGGGAATGGATGATCGTTATAGAAATGAACAATGATACGAATCGGGTGGTGGGGGTGGGGTTGATACAGAACACGCCATCCAGTAAACGGTATAGAATACACGAAAGGCATTCGTACAACCGGTACCTTTATGAGGGACAGTACCGAATTCTTGCTTCCCAAATGACAATCACTGAAAGAGCGGTGATGTGGATCATGGAACGGATATTGTTCTATGACGCCCACCACATGAAACGGGGGCAAGGTATATCACTGGTTCCACGCACATGGGAGGTGAATCCGGCCATATCGTTCACCAACTGTCTGCGACAAATGTTCCTTTCGCGATGGGAGTTTGAGCCCGTGCCGGCGGAAATGCGGTCGTGGGATGAAGGGAAACCGGTGAATCGGTGTGGCGATTTGCTCTCGTATTGTGCGGAAGAACTGTGTGGGAGGAGGCGGGATGATGACGATGTTGAAGACGACGGTATTCTAACATTGATTTGACACGTAATGTATACACATAAAAATATGGAGGGAATTGTCTGATCTATCAACAATCTACAATGTAGTAGTCAATATCGTACCATCGGTATTCCATTCATATGGGTTGGAACATAATATTTTGAGTGATTGATGGAGTGGGGGAGTGGGGGAGTGGGGGAGTGGGGGGGCGTGGGAGGGCGTGGGGGGATGTAACTGCACGTAATAAAATTCACACGGTTTCGTTACATAAAAATACATATGCTTCTGTTTCTTTCCGAGACATTATGAAATGACATAGACATGTTTTTACTTTTAGGAGTATAGTGATAGTGATAGTGATGGGTGGATTGGATAAAATTGATTTGTCGCTACCATCAACTGTACCATCAAACATACAGGCGAATAAAATGGACTACTCAACCAAAACTAAGGGGGAACTGATTTCGTTATGCAAGACGAAAAAACTCAAGGGGTATAGCGATAAGAAAAAGGAAGACCTCGTCAACCTACTATCAAGTTATGAACCACAAAATGAAACCATCGCACCGCCACCGCCACCGCCACCGGCACCGGCACCAGTTGCTGAAATGTCAGACAAACTAACGATGATTGATCTGTTTGCTGGAACCGGGGCATTTACGTGGGCGTTTCAAGAAACAAATGATGTCAATGTAGTATTTGGAAATGATATGGTGGTGCAGTCCAAGAAGATTTATGATGAAAATTTCAATCACACACTGACCTTGAAGGATTTAAATGAACTCAAGGTTGACGATATCCCGCCACACGATATATTGACGGGCGGGTTTCCCTGCCAGCCGTTTTCTATTGCTGGTCTGAAGGAAGGGTTCAAAGATGAGCGATCAAATGTCTTCTGGAAAATCCTAGATATTATTGACCATCATCAACCTAAGTGCGTCATTCTTGAAAATGTGAAAAACCTACTTTCGCATGATAACAAGAGGACGTTCGGTATCATTAAAACCAAACTTGAAGAGCGAGGGTATAACGTGTGCCACAAAGTGTTGAATACGGCCAAGATTACGGGCATTCCCCAGCACAGAGAACGTATTTACATCGTGTGTGTAAAATCAAAAAAGGTGTTTGACAACTTTAGCCTGGAGTTTCCCGACATTGAAAAGAGGCCAATCACCGACTTTCTCGAGACGGATATCCCCAGCAAATACTACTACACGGACAAATCTTCCACTTGGAATCTTGTCAAGGAAAGTGTCGTGAAGAAAAATACAGTCTATCAATATAGGAGAGTGTATGTGAGGGAAAACAAGAGCGGGGAGTGTCCTACGCTGACTGCTAATATGGGAACGGGGGGACACAACGTTCCTCTTATTCTCGATGATACTGGTATACGCAAATTAACACCAAGGGAATGTTTCAACCTGCAAGGGTTTCCCTCTTCCTACAAACTACCGGCGTTGGCCGATTCGAATATATATAAACTCGCTGGAAATGCCGTGTCGGTACCGGTTGTTAAACTGATTGCCGACAGAATTACTCCATTGCTTCTTCACTCGGAATAAATATATCGTCGAACGTCCCTTCAAACACTTTCGTGCAGTGCGACGGTAATTGGGCGTGTAGCCTATTCCAACTGATTCGAGGACGGCGCCCTTGGTTGGCTTGATCTTCGAATGTTTGGGATTTGCTCATCTCTATTTTTTTCCATTCGTCCGAGGTGCGTTTCAACGGGATTCGCCATAACGTAAATTTGTTGTCTTCCCATTTTGTTCCATCGAGAAAGTATATTACATCCCAATCGGAGGATGGCGTGAATGACAGGGGGCCATCGCTGGTAAAACACTTACATTCTTGTGTTCCTTCGCGCTGGGATAGCAAATCGCCCTTGCAATTCCAGGTTGAGGTTGGGTCGCCCAATTTATTATGAAGTATTTCTTTCACTATATTCTCACTGATGTCTTCGGGGATGGATGGCATTCGTACTCCCAAGGTTCTGAGTTTTCGTCTCTCTGTTGCGTACGACATATGGACGGCAAATTGTACCCTTAGTATGTCGGCCGTATATTCCAACGTCTTTGTCTCTGCAATTGGTTCCTTACACGAACCCTTGTTGTGTCCCGCTTTCTTACAGTTGGAGCATGTCATTTTGATACGGTGGTTTGTTTCGGTGCAGTAATTTGGGGTGGTAATTCGGTAAATACATAATAAACGGGTCAATTTTGCAACTATATTGGTTAACAACCCCCCAATTACTTTTTCGATAAATACGCGATCATGGTGTCGACAAACACAAGACCACAAACATCTCTTCCCACACGACCATCATATCGTCAATCTGTTTGGTATGACTGGCGCAATATTTCTCCAGCAAGGTCTTTTGTTTCTTGATATCCTTGCGTATCATCCCCGAGAAATGTTTCAGTTTCGCCAAAACCTCTTTATCCCTGAAATCCACTTGGGTTTGGGCGAGGATCATTTGGAAAAAGTTCGCACCCACCTTGATGTTATCAATAGCCGCCTCGGCGTTGTGGAGAAATAACAGTGGTTTCCCACCGCGCATTTCAAACTCGAAATCCTCCTTGTTGGCGACCCCCGAAGTCATGCTCACCATGATCGCGCATTGGATATCGTCATTCGTATCGACATCGCGGTAGAACTTATCAATTTCACTCTTGGTGACATTGCGACTGTAATATTTATTCTCAATCATCATGCATACCCCCTTATCGCGCACAATGAAATCGCCCCTGGCGGGTGTTTTGTGGGTATCCTCAATCTCCGCCGATGGGAACATGCGATTCAAGTTCGTGAACACGAAATCCTCTCCATCCTGGCCTTTAACGGAAGAATTCTGGGCGCGCGAGTTCGTGGATACGATCAGTTGCTCGTATTTCTCCCGGGAAACAGTGAGTTCCCCCACCAACCCTTCGATCCGTTTATCGGTGCGCTCACGAACGTCTGTAAGTTGGCTTCCATACATGGTCTCCAATTCGCCCGCAACAGTGCGTCGCAAGGTATCTTCGCGACCGGTTGTCTGTGCACGCATCGTCTCCATATCCGCAGTGAGTCGCTGGATCACCGATTCGTATTGGGTTTTGCTCGTATCCACCGCCCGACGAATCGTATCATTCTGGGATTGGGAAATGTTCGAAATATCGCGCTGTAGATCGCAGTTCGCATTGTGGAGCACCTGATTCTCGGATTTCCAATTGGAAATGACAGTTTCGTGGTCACGGCATACGTCGGTCATTTTCATATCCCACTCATCGGATGTCCACGCCTGAACGGTATCCCCACCCTTCGCCAAAAATATAGTTCCCAACTCAATCACCCGGAGACGGGTTTCGTCATCCATACCAAGAAATTCGGATGTAGTTTCATTCATTGGTACTTCTATTGTCATCATATTACTCATGTTTCGCGTCTTTACCATACACTTCCTTATACACATAGGATGGGATTATGTTGTTTTTGCATGTTTCCGGGCGTATTCTCGGTACGTCTCACAGTTGGGCGGTATAAGCCCGTGGCGGAACATCATCTCTTTCTCGTATTCCGACGCTTGATTGAACATATCAATATTGGTGGGAGTGGCATCCACCACTGTGGTTGTTCCGTCGGCATTTCTCACGGCGGTCCTTCTAGGATTCTTTATCCGGGAAGTTGGTGTGACCCCGCCGGTCATATCCTTGATGTGCATTTGGGTGTTGGGAGAACAGGTATGGAATTCCTCAGATAAAGTCCTATCGGTTGCGTCACGCAGTCGCTTCACAAATGGAGATAGTAATGGTATTTCGATTGGGGTCGTATCGGGCATGATGTGAATGGAGCGGTTATAGATTCGTGTATGGGGGTTATCGCATACATGTGTGTAAAAATAAGTTCAATTTTACACTAACAATACACATATATCGCCACAATCTGCCAACAACCTCCACCCCCCCACTACATGATTATAATCAACACAACCACCACGGCAACAATTAATGTGCCCATAACTACCCATACCAATTTCCTGTGTAACTCATCAAATGTCTCGCTCCCATTATGTTCGCCCCGCTGAATTCGTTCCAACATGGCATCTTCGGGAGTAGTTAGTCCGCGTTCCAGGTCAGTATCGCTGAACGATGTGTATCCCCTGTCAACCCCATCTGCACGCGAACTTCTTTTACGGAACCAGGTTGTCATACTATTCAACATGTATTTGTGTATAACATATGTTGATGCGGAGACGATTCAATTTTTCAATGTGGTCCAATCAACACCCACCGTTTCCCAGACGCACCCCCAAATATGTCAAATGGTCGTCCGTGGACGTACAACTCAGGGGCGCGCACGAATTACTACACTGTTTGTCCTCCGAACCATCGCACACCACGTACTTATCAGCACCATCCCCAGGCCACCAGACTTCATGTGACGTATGGGTGAATCCCAGCACCTCTTCGGGGAGGTGGGGAACGATATCGTGCGCGTGGGTGAGGCGGTAATGTGTGAGGAGGGATTCATTGATTGACCGGGCGAATGCTTCATTTCCAATTCGCGGCTTTCCCAGGGTGAATACCGTACAGGGACGACTGGCCAACATCAGGTCATATGCGAAAAACATGGCAACGGCTCCACCAGATGAGTGACCGGTTATGAATATCTCATCGCACGTATCCACATGGAAGTCCAGAAAATCCATCGCGCGGTCCTTGTAGTCCTCATATTCCTCGTACAGACCATGGTGTACGCTGACACTGGCGTCGGGATACGGCTCCGTCTTGGCGAATTCGAAATTGGATATCCAGTTCTCCGTATCGCTCGAACCCCTAAAGGCCACCACGCACCGCCCCCCATCCACGCCCATCACCACCTGGGTATCTTCTGTGATAACCTCCACCTGTGTCAGGTTCGCCACGCAGTGGTCGCACGTCCAGGAGAGGAGATCGTCGCGAGGACAGTATGTGGTGCCCGCCAGTTGGGTCGCGTACATGGCATCGGTTGGGACGAATTTAGATGAATCGGTTTTGAACGCACCGCGGTCATTCCCGAATCCAGCTGCGCTCGAAAGTAAACCTAACAGTATCGCTAATCTCCACATGGTTGTACAGTGATGAAAGAAAATGGGTGATATGCCATATTTTACGCAACGGGTATAAACGCATCGGCCTACACATATCACATGAATCTCCCCATCCCAACCACGACCCATGACAAACTGATGGAATGTGCGGCGGAAATCAGTGTATGTAACGTGGAGAAAACCCTCGGTCCCTTTGGAAGCGTTCTTGTAAAGACGGGAACCAGCGATATCGTCGCCGGGGAGGGAAACACTGTGACGCGCGACAACGATCCTACCGCGCACAGTGAAATGAATACGATTCGCGCTGCCTGTCGCACGCTGGGAACATTTGATTTGACCGGATACACGCTGTATACGAGTTGCGAATGTTGTCCCATGTGTTTGTCGGCCGTGTACTGGAGCCATATTGATAAAGTGTACTATTCCAATACCCAGCACGATGCGGCGGCAATTGGATTCGATGACGCGTTCATTTACGACGAGATTGCGAAACCCATGGCGGAACGAACCACTGAATTCGTACATCTCCCAAATGAAACCGCCAAGAAGGCATTTGATATGTGGAAGGGAGCGGACGATAAAGTTGCGTATTGAATGATATCAGTCAATCCACCGAACGATGTCCCCGAGAAATGAGTATATTGAAATGTGCCACACCAAATGAATCATTGTATACAACAGTGGCGAATCCCGAATATGATTATCTGACATATATATGAGTCCCATACACCACGCGAGATACAGCGCATACCAGGAGCCCAGGAATACACCGATCCCCACATGCGACCATATGAGACAAATGTACACAACACTAACCAGTCCAGCCATCGTGCGATCCGCCCATAGCATACCGTGTTCCACGCCATTCGCACATGTCTTCCCACACATTCGGTGTGGCGAGCAGTGTCGTTCGGTGATATGTTGGGCAGCGGATGCGATGGACTGGATCGCCAATATCGCGATTAGCCCATATTTCCATGCTGAAGCCAGTGTGGCGGAAACTATCACTTGATATATGGGGTACACCACCCACAGATTTGACAATACCAGCACTAAATTCAAGTGGAATATTGGAACCATCACACAATCATTCATCCTACTCTAAAATATCGCTAGAGTATAATGAATGCCACAACATTTACCAGTACCCGTCTCCATCGGATCCTCATGAAACTCTTCATCCTCATGTTGGTATTCTCATGTATTTTCTCCTCATTTGACCACACTCATTGGAGCGGGATTGTGTCAGAGGACGACGTGAATGCTTTCGAGCGATTCATGACCAGATTATATTTCACCTCCACTACCATGTCTACAGTGGGTTACGGAGATATTGCGCCAAAGACCCATTCGTGCAGGAATGTTGTGGTCGCTCTCCAATTCGGAATGATTGTTTGCTGTTTGTTCTAGTATTGGATTTTCTATTGCTTTAGTAGTGGTATGTTATACGGTATATCTGATCTAGATAAACCATGTTGTATGTGTTTGGATGAAACCAACTCAATAATGAGACCATATACGTGCGGTTGCATTTTTCATATTCACGTGGAATGTTCTAGGAATATACAGAAATGTGTTTACTGTCATATCCCATTTAACAAGGATACGGTTATCCGTGTTATCAATTCTACGCTGGTAAAACTAATCACCGAAATGCCCCATAGATTAGTAAACTCGTATTTTTACAATGCAACCGATATTCAATTCATCATGGAAATCCATTCGTCCCGTATAGTATATATCCTTGGGAAACTGGAAGATGGGGCGAGAAATATGATATCTGTTACGTACGATGACGTTTGCGATGTATCCAATTTTGAAAAAAAAATGAATGAATTCCATGATAAATTTTCCACACAACTTGTATTCATTGGTACATCAAGTGATATTATTGATGCGAATATGGCAACAAGACGTTTCATAGAACATCCCGAATCGGTAAATGAATTGTTTATGATGAAACAACCGTTGCGATGGTAATGGCCAAGGCGGTGGTGAGTCTCACCCTGTTCCATCAAGGACGCATTGTTCTGATGGACGCGTTCCGGGAGAATAACAACTAACAGTATGTAAGAATTCATACATCGTATGTTTGGACTTGGTGGGTACACCACCAACCAAGGGATGAATTGAATGCTACCCATTCAATTCATTACATTGCGCAATGGGTGCCATTCACACACTATACCAACTTTTTCTTTCGCATTATACCCACGATTTTACGTACCAATATCACGTCGTATATTGTGAAAAATACATGGGAAATCACCAAACATATATGATACGTCCAACCACCAACCCCTGTGGTGGCTGACGTCGGTTCCAATAAATTATCATTCACGTAGTAGAATATGGGGAACCCGATAGAAAAAGGGAATCGGATCAGGAAAATCGTCGCCAGTCGGTACCTGTGTAATATTAATTCATTGTGGGCACCACGTAATGTGTAATTCAACAATGAGATGGATTCACAAATCAAAGCGCGTGAACCAATTAATGGTACGAAATACAATCCCGCGGAAAAACACCCCATACTAACCAAATGGTGAATCAGTAATTCTGTTCGATAGAGAATCTGGCGATTCGATCCATATACCATCGCCCATATATCCCATGATAAATAAGTGAGGGAAAATACCAAATTCGCACCACTGACGTTCCATCGGTCGGTCGTTATTGGTTCGTGTAGGGAATGAGTGAGCCAATCGTACACACTTAACCCGCACATCACCGCTATACAATCACATCGGTACTTCATATGATTATAAATCGTTTGTTGTTTGGTATCATGATTCATCATATAATGTGATTGTATTATAATAATACCATCACATTATATAACAATATGGTTTTTTCACATCCATCCAATGTTTGCATGACGTATTGGGAACATTTTTGCTTTTCCATATCATTGTCGTGGAAATTCGCCGGCGCATCCATTGGCGCATTCATTCATGCGTTGGTTCCACCACTATTTTTGACTCATTCTGGTGATACTATTCGCGATATGACCGCTATTATGAAATCGGTTGGGTGCAGGGATTGAATGATGTATCACACTAATCAATATCTTCAATCACATGCTCTTCCTTCTCACTCTGTGGTGGGGAATCATCTCCGCCCATTCCTGTCCCTGGTTGCTGGGCGGCGGCGGCCATTTCGCGCTGCATAGTTTCCTGGAAACTCTTGGCGTGATCCTCAAACTCTTCGGTGGGAGTGGTGTGATCCGTCTCATCCAACCACTTGAGTTCGCGGTCTATCAAGTCCTTCACGGATGAGACCACGGAAGCGTCCAGAGTCTTGGCCTGGTCACCGTCCATGGTGCTCTTTGCAGAATACAACTGTCCCTCAAATGTATTCTTCGCATCCACGCGGCGGCGGTTCGCATCATCCTCCTCCTTGTACTTCTCCGCCTCGGCGACCATTCGCTCCACATCCTCGTTGGAGAGGTTTCCCTTGGTGCTCTTGATTTCCAGCGACTCACTCTTTCCGTCCACGTCGGCGGTTACAGTCAGGATTCCGTTCGCATCCACATCGTACACGACCTTGATCTGTGGCATTCCGCGGGGTGCGGGAGGGATTCCATTCAGCACGAACTGACCCAACTTATTGTTATCCTTGGTGAACCCGCGCTCACCCTCGTACACGCAAATGGTGGCCGCAGGTTGGTTGTCCGCGTAAGTAGAAAAGGTCTGTTCCTTCTTGCATGGGATGGTAGTGTTGCGGGGAATCAGTACTGTCATGACTCCTCCCGCCGTCTCGATTCCCATACTGAGCGGGGCGACATCCAGGAGAAGAATATCTCTAGTCTTGGAACTGGTGCCTCCACACAATACATCGCCCTGGACCGCCGCTCCATACGCAACACATTCGTCGGGATTGATGGTCTTACACAAGTCCTTTCCATTGAAGAAATCGCTCAACATGGATTGGAGTTTGGGAATACGCGTGGATCCGCCCACCAACACTATATCGTCCACTTGACTCTTGGCGACCTTGGCATCGATCAATACTTTCTCCATGGGAACCATCGCGGCCTTGAAGAAACTGGAACACAAATCCTCGAATTTAGCGCGGGTCAATACAGTGTTGAAATCAATCCCCTCGTACAGCGAATCAATCTCAATAGTGGCAGTGGTTGTGGAACTAAGGGTCCGCTTGGCCTTCTCCGCGGCGGTTCTCATACGCCTCAATGCGCGGTGGGCATCGGGGCCGATGCGTGTATTGCGATTCTTCTTGTTGAACTCGGCGCGGAGGTATTCCACGACACTAGCATCAATATCCTCTCCACCCAGATGGGTATCACCCGCGGTAGCCTTCACCTCGTAAATACCACCTTCGCATACAAGCATGGAAATATCATGGGTTCCTCCTCCACAATCAAATACCGCAAAGGTCTTTTCCACATCCGTGTCGCTAGTGAGGCCGTACGCAAGGGCTGCGGCGGTGGGCTCGTTTATGATGCGCTCCACAGTGAGGCCCGCAATGGTTCCCGCATCCTTGGTCGCTTGGCGCTGTGCGTCGTTGAAGTAGGCGGGGACGGTGACCACGGCACGCTTCACGGGGTATCCCAGAAACGCCTCTGCCACACCCTTCATCTCGCCCAGAATAAAGGCACTGATCTGTTCAGGGGTGAAGCGCTTGTACCCCGCTGCCTCGCTCGTATCGGGAATCTCAATCTCTACCTTCCCTCCATTCCCGCGAACCACATTGTAGGAAAGACGTGTAATCTCGCGCTGGACATCCTCATCGTCAAAATTTCGACCCATCAATCGCTTCACATCGTACACGGTGCGGGCGAGGTTTCCGGTGATTTGGCTCTTGGCCGCGTCCCCGACCAACCGACCCTCGTCGGTGAAGGCAACGAATGATGGGGTGGTTCGGTTCCCCTGTGAGTTTGCAATGATTTCGCATGAGCCATTGACGAATGCACCGACGCACGAATTGGTGGTACCGAGGTCAATTCCTATAACGATATCTGTATTGGGAGCCATGTGTGTTATGTACACACGAAATCTCTAAACCCGTTTCCGCTCCTGTGCGATGTTGTTAACGGTGGTGTCATATAACATTCCATGTGATGCGATATATCACATGGAATATAGTCGTGCATGAAAAAAACAGGGTTTGTTTTTTCGGCTTTTTATGGTATTTTTTATTTTTTTACACTACTCCCCCACTACTCCCCCACTCCTCCCCCACTCACTCCTCGGTATCAGTGACCTCCGCCCCACCGTCTTCCCCCCACACCTCATCTTCAACGTCCGCCAACCTCATCTCCGCATATCCAACCCTGGTGTTGGTATGGTGGTTCGCGGAACCCAGGGAGGCAATCGCATCATTGGCCGTTTCCACGCGGAAAGCGGTATTGACGCTCATCTGCTCGCACCAGGCAAGACGTGCCTGGAGGTCGCCGATGATTACCTGGAGTTCCTGGTTGAGGCGCTGGGTGTACGACTCGTCGGTATCCGCCCCTTGGTCGCGCACCATCTCCTGGTCGCGCACCATCTCCTGTTCGCGCACCATCTCCTGTTCGCGAAGAGTATCGTTCCACTCCTCGTCGCACTCCATTGCCATTTGAGTCATCTCGGCAATGTCCTGGGCGGACGGTTTCTGGGTAGCCAACTGTCTGGGAGCCATCATAGGAGGGAACTCGGTGTCAATTGATACATGACTGGTATCAATTAGGGTAGGGGCACGGATGGTTGTTCCACGAAGAACCGATGCGAAAGTGTTCTGGGCGTTTACTGGGTTAGGAGTGGTTTGCGGTGTGGGAGTGGTTTGCTGGGTGGGAGGGGTGGGAGCAACCACCACCTCGTCCTCTACATCGGTAGCGGGTTCGGGGTTGTTGTTCACCAAGAGAATCCAGTACCACGGCGCATCGTACACGATGCGTGCCTGCTGGTTGGGGTCCTTGATGCGCTGCTGGAGTTGGGCGTTCGCGCTGGTCTCCTCCCACTTGGAGAAGTGGACGTAAGCGGTCATCTGGCGCTTGTCGGCGGTCTCGGCCATATCCACCCTATCAACCGATCCAAGACGCATCGTCTCAATGGTCTCGGTGATGAACTTGGCGGTCATCCTGCGGGTAACGCGCGGGATGTAGAGGGAAAGGGATTGATCGATAGAAGAAGACATGATTGTTTGTTTACTGTTTTGTTTTGATTGCTTTTGCTTGTTAGATGTGTGAATAGATCTACCATCGTGGGGGCGAATCAATTTTGCAAAAATATGAAATATAGGGGGCGGGCACTGATTGGATTCAAACAACTGTTTCCCGCAACTTTGCGTAGTATGCCTTGACGCGCTTGTTGGTCTTTATCTTCTGGGGCTCAAATGCATCAATGTACAATCCATCCAGGGACTTGATGCGCGACAATGCAACGTAGGTTTGGCCCGCCTCGAATACATTGGACCCTATATCCAGTCGCGCCGCATCCATAGTCGCACCCTGAGATTTGTGGATGGAGACCGCCCATGCGTATACTAGGGGAACCTGTCGCACGGCCACCCCCACGAACGCCTCACTCTTGAACGTCTGGGTACGAATCACCCTGACCAACCCCGATTTGAACCGCACAAACGGGAATCCGCCCCGGAAATCAACCACAATTCCCTGGGAACCGTTCGCCACCGCCATATTTGGGATCTCCATATCTATATTTGAGACGCACATCACCTGGGTTCCCACTTTCAGGTTGATGGATGGGAGGGCATTGACGTTATCAGCGAGTCGCTTCACTTCGCGATCCACGTCCACGCGTCGGTGCCGATTGTAGTTATTCTGTTGCGTGGGAGTCAACTTCAAATCTTCCACGGGAACCTCCCCCATCGCGAATTCCGTATCACCGCCCCCCGCCAACTCCGCGTACCGCTTTGCGTTCAAATCGTTCACGCGCTTTCGGGTAGGGAACAAGAAAGGGGTAGCGAACTCCCCCTCTTCGGCCGTCTCCGTGGGGGTGATGGCCGAAATCGCCTGTCGTGCCTTTAGGATATTGTAAGAGGATCGGGCGAGGCGACCTTCGCGAATTTCCCCCAGGATTTTGCGGTACACGTCATCGGTTTGCCGGAAGAGGTGGGTGAGTTCCACTGTCTTGGGGAAGGTCGTGCCCCACACTGTGCTCTCGAAACAGAATGCACTGGTTTCTGGATCGTCTCGCGACCCCACAGGTGGGAGTTGGAAGAAATCGCCCGAGAATATCACCTGGATTCCCCCGAATGGCACATCGTACCGTTTTCGCACCACGCGCCCCACTTGGTCCAATAAATCAAACATCCGCGACGACATCATACTGACCTCATCTATCACGAGAATATCAGTGTTCCGCCACGGCTTTGATTTCCATTTATCCAGGGCGATCCGGGCACTGATGACACCGATATCCCCGTTCCCCAGACCAATTCCCGCCCACGAGTGAACGGTCTTGGCCGAACAATCCAACAGTAATGCAGCACATCCCGTCATGGCACATACTTGGATTTTCCTCCCCTTACCGGTCGCATCCTTGTATATACTGCGAATCAACTGGGTCTTTCCCGTCCCACCAGGACCCGTGACGAAGAAATTCTTCCCTCGATTGTAAAGGTCAAATGCCCGGGACTGTTCGGGACTCAGTTGGATAGTCTGTTCGGGTAGAGGTTCGAGTTTGACGATTGGCGGTTCGCCAAAAGGTAATGTAGGAGCGGTAAATTCAGCCATTGTATGTATAAGTGATATTCCGCGAATTCATATAAATCAATTTTATGTACGAGATATGAAAATTGATTTATTAGGGAAGTATGTGATGTACGCAACTAAAATTACCACCCCAGCACTAACCAACTCAACATGTCCCCCCCAGTGTTAGTAATTACCACGCACGGCGCATGGGATATAGAAACAAACCATGATATCAACCATCGATATACTGCGGAGCGTAATATTCAATGGATTCGTGCGACTACCATCGGTTCACCCAACATACTATCCAACAAAACCCTTCGGTCCATCCCGCATATTGTCCGTGACCATATGAGATGCGATGGTGGCCCAGGAATGGCTGGACGACTGAGTCGCGATATGTGGAGTTTAGACCATGTAGGGGCTAGATCGACAATGGCCATCAAATTGCGAAATCCGCGGATAATCACACACGAACTCATGCGCGAATTTATCGCTGATGGAGATGGTGACATCCCCGCGTATAAGGCGCAAATTAATAGGGGGGCATATTCAACATATACATACCCACGTACCAGTCCTGTCCCAAACAAATTGTTCCAAATTATAAAAAGCGAATTCCAAGATTTGAAGACGAATGATCCAATTCGTTTCCGTGAAGATATGTTGCATAACAGAATGATGTTGTTTGTAAATAGTAGAGAGAAACATATTGATCTGACATGGTCGCCGTGGGATGAGACGTGCAGTCACAGATGTGAGCCATACCTGGCGGCACATAATCGCACCAACAACCAAGAACAATGGATTGAATGGACAATGGGTGATATAATGCGTCTCGCAGAACACGAACTTACGAAACGGGCGATGAAATTCGATGATTTGATTGTGTTGGATATGTCGTGTAATATGTTGGATTTGGACAATGATTTTGTATCAGATCGTGATGTCCGGTACGCAAAGAGAGAAATAGAACGAAATGCCATACCTGGATATATTATTGATTAGTAACGGGTGAGATGGTGAGATGGTGAGATGGTGAGATGGTGAGATGGTGAGATGGTGAGATGGTGAGATGGTGAGATGGTGAGATGGATATAGTGCGGAATTGAGTGTTTGTTGATTTATCTCTTTGCTTGTAATGGAAACATTGCTTGGGCGGCACACAAAGAGAGAAATATCAAGAAATCGTCACGGAACAATTATTCCGAGATGATTTACATATGGAAAAATAAATAAATTTCGACGATGCGTCATTTTTTGGCGATTGCCCGGCTAATTTGTATTTTCTGGACCTGTGAAATATAATAGTTCGTCCTGTTCGTAGATGCGAAATGGTGGGTTATAGGGATTTTGAGCGTGGATATATCAACTCCGCTGACATCTAGGGCAATATTCGTCAAGGACTGGGCTATATTGGTCTGTCGTGACATACGCCGTATACTGTACCACTACATTAAATCTCTCTAATACGATTTCATGTGGTAATCCAACCAATCATCGGGGATGTATTTCGTCCCTCCATCATATACCACAGCGAGTCGCTCCATTACCAACATATCGTTCATGGATCCACCATCGATCCAAACTTCCGCCAGAATTCGTCCATACTTCTCCAACCGAACTCCGTGCAGTTCCACATCCTTACCCAAAATAACGTCACTGAGTCGCTGTTTCGCCAATTCCGCCACGGCCTTTTCCGATTCATTCTTGGTCCTCATTTCCGGACAATCGATTCCACTGAGACGGACTGAAAACCGGTACAGGTCAGAGAGGCCAGGCATGTATGTTGCGATGGTGATTGTATCCCCATCGTAAACTTTGACAACACGTCCTCGGGATACAGGAGGAATGTATGGAATAGTATCATTCCATTCAATGTTTTCAGGAAGCAATGGTGGATGGGCGGGTACACCAAAGAAGAACTTGTACGCGCGGTTGGATATGAATGATTTCATTTTAATGTAAAGAGAGAAATAAAACGAAACAAGAAGTTCAATTTTTACACACATCACACACATCACATCAACCGTCCCGAGTCGTGCAATTGTTCAAACGACAATGCCAGGGACCAGTCCATTTCGTTCAAATCCATGATCCGCCCGAATTCATCATACAGACTAATTTTCAATTGCTGGATATCAACCGGTCCGTGGTAATACCTAGTATTGTTAATGGTGGTTGACATATCATCACTCACATTGGCCTGGATACCCGCGTCCAATACATTCTCGAATGTAGATGTACTGATCCGGGCCAGTACATCGGATTTCATATTTCCAGCATTGAATGCCCCCATGTAATGCTCGTGTGAATTGTTGTTGAAATCCTCCACTCCGACATATGCGTATTTCGGGCCGCGCAGATCACACAACCCCTCGGACAATACGACCGCTTCGTTGGTTCCATATGCGATACTAATCCCCAAATCGTACCGGTCGGCCGAAAGAGGGGTTGCTGTGTATTCGGGTAACCTAAATCCCAGAATCCAGCCCAGCGTATTGGGCAATTCTATTCCAATATCATTCACATTGAAATCGTCCAATAGTTCGGTGAAAATTATTTTATATTCAGTGATTTGCCATACGGTGAATGTGCCATCGGGATTCGTGGAGTTTCCTACAAAGGCGCTTTTCCCAGAGGACCTATTTGTATTGTAAAAGAGACGTAAATTCGCAATTTTGTCGCGTAATTTTGATACAATGACTGTTTCGTACTCATCATCTTCGCCTTCCCATATATTTGGGTCGCCAAGAAACGAATTTTCGGCTATTTTTTCAGATGATGTACTGTCTTTAATTTGAGCCAAAAAAATCCCTGTCAATTTATCCTTGAGTGAAGTTTGGATCGCCGCATTAATCGTGTTTTGAAGAACCAGTCCTGGTCGTCTATCGGCGTACCATGCGAAATAGTTTCCATCTGGAATTACGATTTCAAAACTCATGGATTTGAGGCCGTTATTTTCACCTCCGTACCCCGTATCTCCATCAACCAACAGTGGGCCTCCTCTATCGGCGGTTTGTCGTTCCATGACAATCCCCGTGATCCAGAATTTATTGTTCTTGAGTGCGGACGATATTGTGTGGTACGTACATGGGATTTCATAGGCGGCCAATCGGGTGGAAATCACATCGGTGATTTTGTAGGGGAGGGTTATCGTGAAATCGGTGCTTCGGGTGGTGTAGTAATTATTGCGGAAGCGTGTATCCACATTGACGATTTTCTGAACGGTTTTGGGACGGATCATATCATGGCGTTTCTTGGAATTTGCCAAGTACTGGTTGAAACTCTCGAAATTCTTCCTCGGATCGCTCTGGTCGAACATCACATCGTCGGGTTTCCCATCGTTATCTATGTCGGTATCCAACGCATCCTGACCCAAGACGATTTCGCGTTTCAATCGATCCTCCAAATCATCAAAAAACTGGAGGGTCGAGTCATCAGTGTCGCCCTCGGCTGTGATGCTTGCGACGATTTTTTCTACTTGGGATTCAATGACCGATACGAGATTCGTGCGCGGAATTTCCAGGATATCATACAATTCATCGGTACTGTACCGCGAAATATCGTACACATCCTCGTACTCACTGAGGGTTGTGTTGGTAAGGACTGGGGTCGATTCACTCATTTATACATATGGAGGTGTTATGTATAAATCGTTACTCACCGAAATGTGTGACGGGGGGTCAAGGGGGAGAGGCCCCCTTACAATTGCTGTTCCACCAAGAGAGAAAAGGACCAATCGGCACCATTCAAATCCACCACATTTCCCCTGTCATCAATCAAACTCACTTTCATGCGGGTGATATCCACGGGACTGGAAAAGGCACGCGTATTGAATTCTAGACCCGAATTGATGTACGGAATGATTCCTCTCTCATCGGGTTTGATCTTATCCACGGAAATGATCGCCAGCACGTTGGGGCTACTGGGCGGCCGAACCCTATCGTACTTCCATCGGTCGGTCGCCGAATTATCCGTATTATGGCTGGCGAAATCGTGCATATTCACGAGCCCCCGCGATAACTGGGCGTTTGTGAAATCATCCAAGACTAGATAAAAGTAGCGGGGACCATATGTATCAATCGCGGCTGGAAATGGCGTGGGGCTGTCGTGCTTGGCTTCCGCCACCACCGTCTCCCCCATCCCTCGCCACCCCAACGCCCATCCCAAACTACTGTTGAGTTTCGTGCGCTGGTCGCACCCCTCGGAGAAATTGTACGATGCATCCGTCTGGGCGTAGAATGTAAGGGAATGGTCGTCGGTCGCATTGTTGGTTGCCGTGGTTTTAAAATTCGAGTAGTTCCAGGATACATCAACGCCTTCACTGACCATTTCGGCTTGTATTTGTGCTACAAGAGATTCGGGTGTATAATTCCCATCGGGAATATCTATTCCACTGGTATCCACCCACATCCTCGTGTTCCCGTACTTCTTGGAGAAGGCGTACCAGGTGGTGGGAATATGGACCGCGTACAGTCGGATACACTTTATATTCGTCAAATGTTCTCCCAAATCAAATGTATAGTCGGTCGCCGACCCAGCGATATCCTGGCGATATTTACTGTCGATATTCACAATCCGAGATGTGGTATGTTTCACATGGGGGTTGTATACAGTGGGGAACATCACCGGGTGAGTTGTCTCTGCCATCTTGTGGATAGATTCCAATTCCAATTTGAACTTGATCTGCACGGCACCGAGGAAGGATTTGAATGCGTCTCCGCTGCCCCCACCACCACCACCACCCACTTTCGAATCGTAATCACTGATTCGCGTCATAACCTCCTCGTACGTATACGGCTTCCTCAACTGAAACATCTCCTCCAACTCGCCAATCGTGTAATTAGCCACATTCATGTTCATCGTCTCGATACACGTTATAGAGAGAAATGTGTTGTGATACTATCCGTATCACATTATCAATTGTATGGTAAAATTGATTTAATACTATTGTATATTATTATTATCATACAACGAAAATGGTTAAATACAATCGCGAACAATGTGGGAAAGAAATCTCTCACAACGCAGTTGAAGAACAATTTGAAGTTACACAGAAGAGGGAAATTAAATATATTGATCTGTTTAGTGGTTTAGGTGCGTTTCATACAGCGTTTGATAGAAATAATAACCTCCAGAATGATGTTAATTATACTTGCGTGTTGGCAAGTGATATTGATGAAGGTGCTAGAAACATATACCAAGAAAACTATGGACTAAAACCAGAAGGAGACATAAATAGGGTTAACATAGATACTATGCCGGATTTTGATATCTTGTGTGCGGGATTTCCCTGCTTCGTTGCCGGAACGATCGTTCTCACCAAGGATGGGTATAAGAGCATTGAGACGGTTGATATATCAGATACACTCATGACACACACGGGATCATTTCAGCGAATTCTAAATTTACAACATAAGGTATACACGGGTCCCCTGTATAAAATCAAAGCGAAATACCATCAGCCAATCGAGTGTACCCCCGAACACCCCTTCTATGTTCGTGAGAAGACCAGATCATGGAACAACGAACTCCGCAGATACGATATTTCATTTAATGAGCCAGAATGGAAAAAGGCGTGTGATCTGAATGACACGCATTATCTGGGGATGAAAGTCAACACCCACAGTATAATTCCCGAGTTCACGTTTGAACGGCCAACAAATCAGCACGCGACCAAAAAACACAACATAACGTTGGACGATCCAAACGCATGGTTCATGATGGGATTCTTCGTTGGTGATGGATGGATAGAGGAAACACTGAAATCCGATATGCGAAGTATGAATAAAATACGTTTTGCGATAAACTCGAGCGATACGGAAACAGTGCTTTCCAGGATCACCAGTGTGTTGCCAATCACCGATAAGAAGTGTCCTTCTGGAGATTCAAGTGATAAATATGGGTGCAGTGATTTCGTGTGGTTCAATATACTGAAGAAGTTTGGGAAATACGCACATGGAAAACGGATTCCTGAATGGGTACAGGATGCACCAGTGGAATTTGTCCGGGAATTCTTGGCTGGATACATCGCATCAGATGGGTCTGTAAATAAAAAAGGGTCTCATTCTATCACTACCGTTTCGGAAAACCTGGCATTGGGCGTACAACGACTGTACCTGAAACTGGGACACTTGTTTGGCGTTGAAAAAACCATTCGACCGAAAACCACCGTTATCCAAGGACGAACTGTGAACCAACGCGACACCTACCGTATCAGTGGATACACAAGAGAAATTGTCAGGAAACAATCCTCTTTTATTGAAAACGGGTACGTGTGGTATGTACCCTTCAAAATAGAGACCTCCCCCGTGCAAAATGTACCCGTGTATAATTTTGAAGTTGAACATGACAACAGTTACGTGGTGGATAATGTTATAGTGCATAATTGCCAGCCCTTTAGCATCGCGGGCAATAAAAAGGGGTTTGAAGATGAAACTCGTGGTAATCTATTCTACAAAATACTGGAAATAATCGACAAAAAACAACCGCAAACATTGCTGCTTGAAAATGTCAAAAACCTTCACGCCATTCATAACGGAGAAACATTCAAGTTTATTAAAAATGAAATTGAGAAGCGGGGATACATTGTCAGTTACAAAGTAATTGATTCTCGATACTATAATTCCCCACAGTCAAGACAGCGTGTATATATTATTTGCGATAAAAGTAAGGAATATAATTTCAGGGATGTAAAGAATCCAATTGTTCCGGTGTCGAGCATCATAGATAATAGTATCACAAGTTTCTTGAGTTACGAGGACAAGTATACATTGGAAAAATGCAGTGAAAAAAGTATGATGAAATACAAACTGATGAATAAGAAATCGGGCAAGGGGGGAAGGCAGGGCGAGCGTGTATACCGTACGACTACCTGTGGCCCAACCATATGCGCTTCTTCTGGTGGACTCGGTGCAAAAACGGGGTTGTACGATTTTGACGGAAAAATTAGAACCTTGACCGTAAACGAAACATTAAAAATGTTTGGGTATGATGCGTCGTATAAATACGAAACATTGACAAACAAAAGAAAAATGTTGTTTTATCTGGGAAACAGTATAGTGGTAAATGTGGTAGAGCAACTCATCGCAGACTTATAGAGAGTGCTACATTGCACAGTTAACATCCTCTACCGTAAGTACCCACCCTTCTTTTTGAGCAGGTACCGATCATACGAGCCGTGCTTTCCTCCATATTTACTTGTTTCGGGCGTATCTCCACACGAATGACATGCACTGGCCGCGGCCAAATGGGAGAGTCGCGTTCCCGCCGCGTAGCCCGTACTTCCATCGATCCTCAGTTGAACCATTGGTTGGTGAGTGAGCATAGCCTGTTTCCTGGGGTTGGGTGCGGCATCCACCCCATTGGACGACCATGGTTCCTTGAGGGCATATCCCCCCACACCATCGCACACATACATGTGTCTCAGTTCCACGCAGTCCAACCAAGTCTGTTTTGTGATGATTGATTCCGGCATCTCTATTATATGGGGAGCAAAAATTGATACGGTTAAACAATCCATTCCCCATGGTACCAATCATACAATGTCTCCCACACTATACCCGTGCGGTACATGCAGGAAAACCTATAAACGAAAAATATACCATGACCGACACACGGCAACATGTAGGATTCTCCACATGTCGCCCCTCGAATTGGATCGCGACATTGACGGCCACGAACCCCTCCCCAGTCATCGGGAAATGTTTGCAGTGATCCAATCACTGGCCGCCCGGTGCGAACGCCTAGAGCAGAAAGTGGGTACCATATCGACATCGATGAATCGTTGCCGGAGAAAATTGGATGTATGTGAATGGCTCAATGAATCGGGCGAGTCGCCCACCGCATCCCTGTGGGAATGGCTGGAAACTAAATCGGTCACTGATGCAGAATTCGACGGGTATACGCGAATCAAATTGTGGGATGTGCTGGCGGGAATGTTGGCGGGGTTTGTGACCGCAACAGATAACACTGCCCCGGTTCGCGCCATAACATCGCGGCCCCACGACCTATATGTGTGGGATGGGACCGTGTACACGGCAATCACGGGCGAAGATATGGAACGACTCTGTACGAAACTGACCCGCATCCTGTTTGGGGGGTTGGTGCGGTGGGGGGAACGGAGCGAGCGGGCGATGAGTCGCACCGAGTACTGTATGGAGTACGCGCGAATAGCCGGTCTGTTTTCAGCCCAACAATCAGGGGCGACAGCGAGTCGCGTGAAACATTTGGTTGGAGGAATGATTTCCGAGCATGCGGAGATGGTTGTGTTGGAAACGTGAGTAACGGTTTTGTTCCGTTTTAAATCTTCAAGGGTGTAATTTATTCATACGTCAGTGTATTTTATAAATAATAGACAAATATTTTTTTATATGGACAGTATACACTATATTTATATAGATTAATGATTGAAACCATTATTGCCGGCGGAATTGCAGGGATTGTAGAAAGCACGTGCTGTCATCCTTTCGATACAGTTAAAACAACCATGCAATTAAAAAACTCACGGTGCGTGTCTGCCCAGAATCCATTTAACGTTGCCAGTACAATCATAAAACAAGATGGATTTTTTTCTTTATATAGAGGGTTAACTGCTGTTCAACTAGGAATAACGCCTAAAATGGCTGTGCGATTTTCATCCTTTGAAAGTTATAAAAAACTAATAGTCGGCGATGGTACAGATATCGCGTCAATTACACCGCTTCAAACCTTTGCGGCAGGAATCGGTAGTGGAGTAACAGAAGCATTGCTTATTGTAACTCCAACAGAAGTATGTAAAATTCGCATGCAAAGCAATGTAGGAAATGTAGGAAACAAACCCACTATGGGGGTTATACAAACGGCAACTCAAATTATTAAATCAGAGGGCATAGGAACTCTGTGGCATGGTGCAACTCCTACCGTTCTTCGCCAAGCAAGTAATCAGGGTATTAACTTTACTACATATTCCATTCTTAAAAAAAAATTTATATCGGACCCAAATGACGAATTCGCATCAGCAAAACATTTAGTTCTTGGTGGATTGAGTGGTGGATTGGGTCCAATATTTAACAACCCATTAGATGTCGTTAAAACTCGGCAGCAAAATGGTTTGCGGAGTGAGTATCCGACAATAATTAAGAGCATTCAAAAGATTGTTAAGAATGAAGGGGCTATATCTTTATGGAAAGGTTTGATACCACGTCTAATGAGAATAGTACCAGGACAAGGAATAACTTTTATGACGTATGAATTTGTCAGAAAAAAATCTTGCTTATTCAAATCTAATCCATAATGTAACTCGATTGACCAATGAGTGATTCAAATAAACTTCGTCGTATGTTCTGTAAAATATATATTGTTTTTACAGAACATACAGAGATGATTGTATTTGATATGTGATTTGTTATAATGATGTGAAAAATTGAATAACGGTATGTTGATTTTTACGTCAAACAATTAATATACAAATACTATGAAATTCCCAGCACCCCCCCCTAAATGTATAGTAGGTCACGTGGCCCGCGTGTGTAATATTCCTGGTACATGTCGAGCCAGTGCAATGTTATTAAAAGAGTGGACTTCTCAGTGGATTTTCGCGAAACCAACCTTGGTTGTAGGGGGGGGCATCGGACGTGATACAATGCGTAATATGGAAACCGTCCAGGAACGACGCAAAACGATTCACCGTATTCATGAACTGACTTGTGCGGCCGACCTCGACATAGGATTTCAATTCAAGAACATGACCGAGTTTGGAGTGAAAAATATTAAGCGTACAGTGTGGAACGGTGGTACATATTTTGGAGTTTGTAATGGTGCATACATTGCAGGGAAACATGTGAAGTACGACGATTATTTGGGGAACCGCGTCAGCCATGCAGGATTGGGATTGTTTTCTGGAACGACGGTTGGACCCATGTTTCCAGGAATGGTCTCAAGTGATTCCATCACTTCCAGTGGTATTCCCGTAGACGTGGTGGATGCGTACGGTCAACCGCATACCGTGTGGTACAACAATGGTGGTACATTTCCAGGTCTGGGCGGGAGGAGCACGGATTATCGCGTGCACGCCGTGTACGACACAGACGAGGATTACCCTGCAGTAGTTTCCTTCCAGTACGGGTCGGGAACGGTGATTCTCAGCGGAATCCATCCAGAGTTTGACGGGGAGGGGATGGCCGAGACTTCGTACCGATTGTTCAATGGGATTTTCCGCAAGTTAGGGGTGGTGCGCGATTCTGTGTAATGGGGGGGGCGAGATGACCTCACTATATTATTTTTCCCACAAAATTGGATGTGAAAAATTGAATGTATGGATGTGTTCATTGGAAATCGTATACAAACCACCCAAAATGACCGAAACGTACGAAACGCACGAAACAATCCACCGAAAACTCAATGGAATTAGAAACTCCATTAACGCGCGCCAGGCATTTCCAACCAACGTGAACAAGTTGGGAAATGCCGGCGGTACCCCGCAACCGCCAAGCAAGCAATCGTTTCTCGATAGAACCAGAACCACCGATGAAATTGTACCGACGAGCCGTCCCATTATATGTATCGATCCAGAAGGATGTACGGATGCGGATGATGGATTCAATATCATCAGCAAAGATGGTATAGAATATTTGCTGCTCCATATAGCGGACCCCACTGAATATTTGGACGCGGATTCGCCGGTATTTGACAATATCCTCGCCCAAGGCCAAACCCGCTATTTGGTGGGGAGCAGGCCCCAGCATTTATACCCCCAATTGATTCTCGAGCGGGCCAGTTTGATTCTTCCCGCGGATGCATTGGGGAGCCAAGTCAAGACGGCGATCACTATTATTTCCACCATTGAAAAGGGAATTCCAACTGTAGTGGATGTAATCCAGAACCAAGTAATGGTCGCCAGGAACTCCCAACTTACCTATGAATCGGCGGCCCAAATCGTTTCACGAGCCGCACACGGTGCATGCGATACCCAATCGTCCCAATTGGAGCGGGGACTGGAAATATCCAGACAGATGACCGCGTCAAATGCGGCAACTGAAATTGTAATCCACCCTAAAAAATGGGAATGGTCGGTGACCCATCGGGGCGAAACGGTGTCATTCGCCAAAATATCCCAAACTGCCAGGGAGTTCAAGACGATGATTGCCAATTTCGCCAAATTCGCCAACCACGAACTGAGTAAATATTTGAGTACCCACGCCGATATGTCCGTGTTCCGGTCATGCACCATGTCGGCCCAACAGCACGACGACCTGGCGAAATTGGAAACGCCAGCCGCCCAGATGAAATTTATTCGCGGTAACAGTATTCGCGCGGAGTATACAACCGATGTTGCACCGCACGATATTATTGGGATTTCCACCTACACGCATTTTACCAGTCCCTTGCGTCGCGCGGTGGATACAATCGGGCATATACTCCTGAAATTAGTTCTCACCTCCACCGACCCGTCTCCGCGCATCATCGCATTGATGCGTACCATGGATGGGACGTTGGAGACCCTGAATACGGTCGCCTCCCAAATGAAGAAATCTCAATGGGACAGTGATAAGTGGGCACATTTCAAATATATCCATGCGTTGCTGGAAACGAATCGACCAGTGACGATCCAATACAAATGTGATACCATCGCCATCCTCGCCGGCAAACAATTGATGAACGTGGTGATTTTGAAAATCAATGATGTAGATACGCAACTCATATATACGGCGGAGACTGGTTGTTTGGATATGGCGGCGATGGATTGTACGGTGACACATACCCTACCGATAACCAGTATGTGTGTGGGGTGGAACTTGAATCAGGGAACTTTGCCCGAATTGGACTCATGTATAAAGAAATTTCATACATGAATGAGTGGGGGGTGTGTGTAAAAATTATATCGTATATGTATTTATTTTTTCACCGATTAACAAATTGGCTGGGAAGGTTGCATGGCAATTCCGCAAATTCCAGCATCGTTCTCACTATCGGTCCTGAGAATCTTGAGGTATCCACCCTCGCCCCATCCATCGCCCCAACTGTTCTTGACCAGCCAGTACTTCTTCCCGTCCTCCTCGCCGTACCCAGCAATCATAACTCCGTGGTCGAGACTGGTTCCGCACCTGGAACTGTCGAGAACACCTCCCGAGTAGAATTGGAAGGCGCGGGTATCGGCCTCAATGGCAATGGCAACAGGACCTCTGCTCACGGCCTCCTTGAGGTGGAGTTGGTTGTTGGGGGTGACATCCACACAGTGGTCCACGGTGACGGTGGGGGAGCACTTGACGCAAGTTCCGTCCTTGGCCGTGTAGGGAATATCCTTCTCGGTACACATGCCACTGTCGATCGCATACTCAAAGGCAGAATCCATGAGTCCGCCATTGCATCCGTTGTTTCCGTAATCGGTGGAACATCCAACCAACTGTTGCTCGGATAGGCTCACGAGTTCTCCGGTCTTCTTGAACCAGGCACCCTCCATGGCACCCGTGGCGGAGAACGACCAGCAACTTCCACACTGGCCTTGGTTCTTGACATCGGTGACCGCACCCTCGGTGCGCCAATCGACCGAGTCAGGGAGAGTGGCGGACTCGCTCTCGAACCTCTGGCAACTGGTGGCGGTGCGGTAGAGACCCGTCTTGGTATGGTTGGCGGTAAAACATCCAGCATCGCCAGCACCGCTGATCTTGGCCGCGCGAAATTCGTCGGCGGTCATATCAGCGAACTCGTTGATGTCAACATTGTATCCCTCGGCGATCGCATCATGTGAGTGGATGGCGTTCCAGTTCACAGCGAACTTGTCGAGGGCGGAGGCGATTTCCTCCACGGTATGGTAGACCTTCTCGTACTTGGCGATGAATTCGAGGAACTCAACGACGGGTCTATCTTCAAAGGGGTTGGTGAGAACATTGTCGAGGAACCTCTGGGTGTAGAGATTCATGTGAGCGGTGGCCGCAGGGGCGGCAAGTAGAGCGAGAACGGATGTGAGACGGAATTGCATTGTATGTATTGTACGGAGATATTATTTAGATGGGTTGAGGTTGTCACACACATCATTCGCATAGAAAAGATCACATGCAGGTCTCTTCTACATATTTGATATCTGAAAACGTCAAAAAAAGGCACCCAAAGGAGACCCCCTCGGCTTTGACCCAGACATTATAATTCGGTATATATAATGTCTGGGTCACGAAAATCTGGCTTCAAATTATGTGAAAAAACTGCATTTTCGGTTTAGCATGGGTATGGTAGTGTTTCTGGTTTTGAAATATTCGTTCCCTACCGTAAAATATTTTCGAGTCCAGAACCGGGTCAGAATTCGAAGAAAGATGGTACATTCGTATTCCTATAGGAAACATTCGTATTCAGTACATATATAGGAAAGAATGTGTCAAAAACCTATATGAAAAAGTATCCATATACATCATATTACGAACATGCCCGAGTACGAATGCATTACATGTAATTATGCAACGTCCCTCCGGCCAAATCTCGACAGGCACATGCAATCGAAACGCCACAAACGCATTACAACGGGCGACGTTACGGGTTCCAATGATAAGTATGTATGTATACATTGCAATTATTCTACCAATACACATTCGCCGTGGCAACAACATTGCAATTCGGCCACCCATATATCACAGATTTGTGGGAAAACTGAGTGGAGTTGTGTATGTGGGCGTTTCTTTCACTCATCAAAGGCAAAAACATATCACACACGTTCTTGTAATTCCACCCTACCCACGGTAGCAGAACAACCCACCCTACCCCAATCACAACCAATCGCCCCCACAGCATCGCCTGCCGATTCCGCTCTCATATTGCAAATGTTTCAAACAATTATGCAAGAGAATAGCAAGGTCATACAGGAGACCACCAACAAGGTCATGCAGGAGAACAACAAGGCCATGCAGGAGAACAACAATGCCCTAATCGAAGCAATTTCCAGTGGAAAGTTGGGTGCCACAACAAACAATACTCTGAATGATCACAGCACCACGACCAACACGATGAACCTGAATGTGTTTCTGGACGAGCACTGCAAGGATGCGATGAACCTTGCTGATTTCTTCGCCAAACTGAAAGTATACCAATCGGACCTTCCCGATGTATTGAATGTGAAGAATCCGAAAGCGATCAGCAACATCTTGCAACGGGAGTTGGGGAAGTTATCAATCACGGAGCGCCCGATCCACTGTACGGATGTGAAGCGGAAGAAGATGTTTGTAAAGAACGACGATAAATGGACGAGCGAGTGCGGTACGGACGGGATTGACCGTGTAATCAACAGTGCATGCGCCCATCAATACAATGCGTGGGGCGAGCGGGTTAGAAATACCGATAGGGAGGACCGCGCCGAGCAGCACTACGATGATACGGCGGCGATGGGAATGCATGTGGGAACGCGGGTGGGGGACTGGGATAAGCCTGGGAACCGAATGATGCAGGAGACGCAGAACGGGGTTTGTAATATGGTGTTTCTGTCAAAGGAGGATGCGAGGGATGTGGTGAATGAAAAGTTGAAGTAATAGCATTGCCAGATGACAAACCAGACTAATGGTCACCCATGTGGGCATCCACAAATTCCTCGCGCGAAACAATCTGGATATCGGTACCATCCACCGCATTCAATTTGCGCGCTTTCACCAATTTGGTGGAATTCCCATCCACATCCGCCTCCGTCTTGACAATCACATGAGTCGTGTTTTTCGATACGGTGGCGGATACGGTTGCACCCATGGCTTCCAATGATTTCTCAAATTCTTTATCGCGGAACCCGGTAATGACGATTTTCGTCCCATCCAGTGGTTTCGGAACAACTGTCACGGGTGTGGCCACCACTGTCACCCCCTCCCCCGCTGTCCCATCCACCACATCCGGGCTCACAACCGCCAACATATGATGCAATCCCGTGCGATCCACAAATTCCATAAAGACGGGAATCGCAACCACGAATTTCTCCGCGGTCTTCTTGGCCACCCCTTCCACCTGACTCAGCGCATACACTTTCGCCACCACATTGTCCCCGGAAGTGATGATCCCAGGAACCTGGTTGAGAATCGCGCGCAATTTCCTTTCCCCAAACCCGCGCCCGAACACTCCCGACGCGCTCATGATAGTCGCCAAATCAACCGCTTCCCATCGGGTGTTCATATTCGTGTGAATCTTCTCGGCCAATTTTTTCTTGAACCCCTCCACGGTGAGAAGGTCTTCCACGGACATGTCGATGATTTTGGGAATCGTATCGTACCCTGCATCTATGATGCGCCGGGTGTTTCCAATCCCCATCCCATCCACCTCCAATTTAGAGAAGAATCCAGCGATCCGCTTCAACCGCACCACGGGATTGGATTCCAAGTCGGCCACGAGGATATCCACTCCCGTGGCATTCCACGTGAATTGCGCGGTCGGCATCATGGGCTCTTCCGCGGGAACCACCACATCCATGATATGGGGAATCACATCCCCGCTGCGGACGATTTTCAACAAGGCTCCCACCCCAATCATATTGTCGCGGATATATTTCCCATTGAAGCCCGTGACGAACTCAATGGTAACTCCGCGCAATTTCACCGGCTCGATCCTGACCCGGGGTTTCAAGTACCCATCCTTGGACGGCGCCCACTCCACCGCCAGCACTTTCGCCTCTGCGGTCTGGTCGGACAAGACCTGTTTGAATGCGAATGCGTGCTTGGGGTTATCGGGCGTGCGCGGGTACACGGTATCGTCGGCGACAATAATTCCATCGGTCGCATAAGCGTGGTTCTCGCGGAAATCAACTAACCGCGCCGATAACAGTTCATTGGCGAGGGATGAAACCACCTCGTGCGGAACACTTGCAATACGATGTTCCGTTAAGAATTTGAACTGATCGCTCGGTTTCATCGCGGGCTCAATCACCTCGTATGCGATGAAATCCATATCATCGTATTTCCCGGGGTCGCGCGTGGTTTTGTTGATTACTCCGGAAACGAAATTTCGCGCATTGGCGAATTCCGCGCCGTACTTGGTATCGAACTTATCGTCACGAATTTCAAATTCCCCTCGGAGTATCATGGGCGACGAGGTGGGGAGTCCCATGTGCGGAATCAAGTGGCTCACATCCTGGCCGTAAGTCCCGTCCCCGCGCGTGAACATTTGCGGGGATTTCCCCTCCTCCACCACGTACATACCGCTCACCCCGTCCAATTTCGGGGTTATCACAAAGGGACCTTTGTAGGTCCGCATCCACGATTCCAGGGCTCCCGTATCGGGCTTGATCTTATTCATGGACGGCATGTTGCGCGGTAATTTCATTTTCCCTTTGGTGATTGGGGCACCCACCTCGTGTATCACTGGGTTCACGGGGTAAGTCCGCTCCACGTACTCTTTCATCACATCGTACTCGGCATCGTCCAGCACCGTCTCCCCCGCCACCGCATTGTAGTAGTCGGCGTTCGCCGCACGCACCATATCGGCAACTGTAGTTTCAGGAAGAGATTCCAACAGGGGAACTCCTTGATGTTTGAATTTGGAGAGGAGGGTGTGGGGTGTTTGGTGTGTGTGGGAGGTGTGGGAGGTTTCGGTGGTTGGGTTGGTGACCACCATCTCAATGTCTGGCACCGCAACCATGGGCGAAACATCCAATTGTGCGGGGGAGTTGGGGGGCGCGGTGGGTGCGGTGGGGGAAACGGGTGGGGGCGCGCGCCGGATATACCGAATATTGGGATTCTTTGCAACCGATTTCATGGGAATCTTGGATATGGGTTCCGAGACAACACCGTCCGCCACCAACACCAATGATTGGGTTCCCACCCTGTCCACGGGAGCCTTCATTTCCATCCCGAGAAACTCGAATATGGATTCCTCTGTGGGGAAGGGTTGGCTCACCATCACCCCCTTCTTCTTCCCATCCATCATGTGAATCCCATGTTCGTTCAGCGAGTACCCCGACTTCAGTGCATGGTGGCGCATCACCGTATTGAACGCCTTGGATCCCGTGAAATAGAGAATGGCAAATGCATATTCGGCGGGCGGCGAGTACATGAAATCCACGCGACGCGGTGTCCCTCCCTCAACCACAGCAACCACCATGCTCTTTGTTTTTCCCCTTGAAAGAATATCCACAATGTACCCATCGGTTATCATCCGGTCCATGGCCGCTACGAGAACCGAAGGATCCTTGGACATGGGATCATCATTCGTCACAATCACATCTATATCCCCCGAATTGGTCGTGCCCCGACGGTAACTTCCCACGATTTCAAATTTCGCATTGGGGACCGACGCGAACACCGATACCATGTACTGAGCCACGGTATCAATTTCCTCCCGAGGAATCCGCATTTGGATCTCATCATGGTACCTCAGTCCCAGTTTCTGTACGTCATTTAGGATAGTGGGGTCCGTCTCCACCGCCACACGAAGATCCTGGATGCTATCAATTCCCCGCGAAACCAATTTATCCGCCGCGGCGGGTCCAACCCCGTGAATCAACGTCAAGGTATTCACGGGATTTTTCAGTTCGCGCTCCAACAGTGCGATGGTGCCCTTTTCCACGAACTCGGTGATCTTCTTCATCGCCGCCTCCCCCACACCCCGCTTCCCCTTCAATTGGGCCACGGGCGCATCCAGTGGTCCATCATGCAATTCAATCGTCTCGGCGACTTTTTGGTAGGCGCGCGATTTGAACGGCTCGCCCTTGCGTTTCATTATATCCGCGAGTTGCGCGAATACGTTGATAAGACCCGTGCTATAATCGGGGTTATTAGATATTTGGTTGGATAAATTCATATGAGTAGATGAATGATTATGTCTATTTCATTTACAGATCAATTTTTGTAAAATAATGAGTGGCGGGTTTTATATCACGGTATAATAAATGCCCGTGTACACATCCACCTCTGGTACCACTACCAATTTTAGTGATATTGACTTATCGGGCGGAATACTTATAGGTGATAGAGATACCGTTACGAGTGGTCCGAGTACAACATACACATACAACCAAACCAGTAGAATCCACCACCCCACCGATATCAGTGGTCTGCGAATCGTCCCCACCATGAACAACGATTTATCGGACAACCATATTGATTTCACCACTGGGACCGCAGGCGATGATGGAACCGTTGGAATGACATTTCAAGTTGGTGGCTATGATACCCAAACCATTCGTACAGTGGAGAATGGGGACGCATTTGAGATCACCAACAATGTTGCCGATGGGGTGATCAGATTAAAGACTAGACCCGAGTCGGGCGGAGACTCTCGGGATCGGTTAAGGATTGGTGATTCGGTTGGTCGGGATTTGATTTCATCGCGGTATCAACCATCCGATATTTCAAGCGTATCTTTGGGGGATTTGGATGTCCGATTCACCGTACCCGATGTTAGCGGTAATGTTTGGGTTGATACCAGTACATGGTTTAAGGGGGCCGACATGTACGGTAATTTATTAGATACATCAGTGATTCCGGTATTCGGCGAGAATGAAATGGTAGGTACCACAACACATGATCCTGTAAATGGACGACCATATTCCGTGGCTATTACTGGCGATTCGAACCGACTGGAATATGATACGAATTACCGGGGGGTCACTACAAAGGTTTGGAAAAGTCTTGCAAACGATCCCGCGGAAAACGCTGATGGAGGATTAGATATTAAGTTCAGTGATTATTACCCCGCAACGGGAGACATTTCATACATGATGGTGACCTATTTCAAAGTTATATACAATTCGGAGGATACTGACCCCGATAATGGGTTGGTGTTGGTTGGTCCCACGGGGTGGTTAGGTAATACTCAACGATTATTGATTGGGGAATGGGTTGACGAGATCAATCCATACTTCACTACGCAATATGCGCATACATATGTATCAGACGAATGGTATATGAGTATCGGAATTTTATATTCAGAAAACACTTCTACTCCTCTTGATCCATCCATTGCTGGTGTATACCGTGTATCAACCGGTGATAGAGTATCCACCCCACCTACAGAATTCCGGTTAAAATCTGGGGCGAGTGAGACCACGCGTAAATTGGGGATTCGTACATATGGATTTTACGATAAACATACAACGGGTACGACGGATAATCAAAATCCCACTAAATATTTATTTTCCGATTGGGGGATATACGAAATGAACGGAATGGAACCAACAAAGGAACAATTATTAGGAAATGACATACAACCCGAAATCGCAGCGACCGAATACGTCCAATCCAGCGATATTGCCGGCGATATTTGCGTGGAGGTGATTGCTACGGAGAACAAGGCAGAGTTTTTCCGATTCATCGATACGTCCAGTAACAGTGTAATTCCCGTATCGCGAAACATTGGTGCCGATAATAAGGCTACCGCAACCACCACAGTACTGGATTCCATCGGTGCAAGACCTGGTATAACGAGTGATATCGGTGATAACAAGGTATCCCAACTATTCACATCTTCCTTCACGGGCGAACTGACTGAAATTCTGATGAATCATGATTTCCTGTTTACCGTATCCAATGTGAAAATCCAAAAAGTGGTGAATGGGCGGACGTTTTCGGGTGACGATAAAATCATTGATACGAGTACTGCGGGTATAACGGTCGATGGGGGTATATACACCAACGGCGATACGTACTATCAATCAAATACCGAATCAACCTATAACTGGGATGGAACGGATGCGGGATTAACGGATGGCGCATGTAAGAAAATCATATTATCAGGAACCAAACCAGTATTGTTGCGAAACGCCCAATATGTGATCACAATCACTGGTACTGGATGTACCACGGGAAAGGATTTGGTTCCGACCAATATGCGGGTGGTGAATGTGAGTGGTGGTGGGTACACAGAGGCAACCGTCGATGGTTCGTGGCCCAAACCGTACCCGATGAAATTTCTGGTGGATTCCATTTCCATCACGGGCGAGAATGACGATGGGAATCTGTTTGGTATTTCCGGAGGAGATATTGGGAACGAACTGAAATTCAAGTGTGATTATAATCCGCCTTTGGGGGCACCCGACCTACCCGCAAACTTCACTGCGAACTTCCAGCGACTCGGTTGGACCATATCCATTGAGAAGGTTGCTGGGACGGATGATTCCTACAACATGATTGCGACATCGCCCGTGAAGTGGGGGTCGTCAACTGAACCCGTGGTGAGCGGTGGCGGGTACGTGGTGGCACGATTCACCAGAGGGACGGATGTGGTGGATGGGACGGATAAAATCACCTTTGGTGCGATTCGAATGGTGAATTACGGGGCGAACCCCAGTGAAGGATTTCGTGTGGGTGCCCACACGGTGGTTCGCGGAGGGTGGGGATTCATCAGTGAGTTCCAAAAGAATTATCCAAACACCGACTGGTGGTTACGGAAGATGCGTATAGAAGAGTTTCTCCATCCAAACAATGCGGTGAACGATGGGAACCCCAACATTGGTCAATCTCACACGGTTCGGTTGGTCGGTACTGAGAATATAATTTCAGCCAAGCCACGGTCCCTCACGGGAGACGAACCCAACATCGCAATTTACTTTGATGCGGATGCCACGGGAAACCATATAGTATGTTCCGTGCCACGAACTTTCACGTACTTGCCAGAAATGCCCCAATCATACTATTTCAATATGGACGAAGGAGGTGTATCCAGCAAGACGATTGTGACGCACGGTCGTGTTCCCCCTCCCGTCGATACGATCCACTCCATGGCGACAATCCACGGAAAAGTCTCCATCCACAGCACGGCTGATACCGAAGGTACGACCGATACCATTTACATTGCCATCCAGCGCCAAGTGGTGAAATACCACCACGCGAATAAATCATACAATTACGTGCTTGACGATGATACTCGGTTCGAGTCATCGGTAAATGTCTACCGCATGATAACCACCGAAGCGAACGCATCATTTGAGTACTTGAATTCGTTCGTTCACGATGACGCTGGTTCATCCGACATCAAATCCGTGGTTGGTACCCAACTATGTTTCACGGGGGATACTAATAATGAGGTACGGTTGATGGTGACATCAGCGTCGGTGAAAGGCCCGCTGTCCGATCCAGATCCAATCCACACCAATGCCACAACATTTGTGATTCATGGGTCATATGGCAAACAAGATTATATGCTTGCGTCAAATCTGCTTTCCACTCAATATACCGAATCATCGGAATTTAATGTCGTGAACGCCGATCCCAACCCCAACGAACCTGACCCCGCACCAGATGAGGAGGTGTTTGATGTGGTGTTTCCAAGTGGGAATGTTAAGGTGGTAGGTGCTATATGGGCGAACAAATTCCACGTGACGAACCCCCTGGAAGCCCAGACCGTCCTCTCCAACGAAATCAATGCCACGACCATGACCACTGGAACCCTGAACGCATCCAACATTGTGTTGGACGGTAAGAGCATGAGTGTATTGGATGGGACTGGGGTGATGGGTGCATTGAATGGGATTGATGTTTCCTTTGGGGCGGTGGACGTTAGTGGGGGGTTGAATGTCAGTGGGATAGCCAATGTAAACGAACTGGTATGTAATAATAGACTTGGAATAGGCACTTGGAATACAGGGAAGATTTCGAGTATCGAGGAAGGACATCCTAATCCTGGTTACGCTAATAGTGGCGGCCAACTTAGAATATATGCCCCGAAAACATCGGAAGGTGCTGCTGGTAAGTCATTAATAAGATTCTATACTAACCACAAAAATGAGCAAGAATGTATGAGGATCCACGATGACGGAAACGTGGGTATCGGGAAAACCAATCCGACGGCGAAGTTGCACGTGGGTGGTGACGTAATATCTGACACTGCAAGTTTCACATCCGACGATCGTTTGAAACACAATGAGGTGCTGTTGAGCCAGGCGACCGTCACATTGGGGAAACTGAAACCCCAAATCTACGACAAATCGCGAGAATTTGATTCGCGCGACAATATTGTACGCGAATCGGGTCTCATCGCCCAGGATATTTGGTACGATGCACCCGAACTGAGGCATCTGGTGAATCTTGCATCCGATGTTTCGGGTCATCCCCAACCCCTTCCCCAACCCCTTCCCCAGGGAACCGATCGCAGTGATCCACGGAACGATCCCGATTATACGGGGTTGGGGTGGGGCGGGAAGGCGAGCGTGAACTACGTGGGACTCATCGCCTACCTGATCCAGGCCAACCAGGAATTGGATGGGCGGTTGGCCCAGAAATCCCACGATATGGATGCGTTGAAAGTGGAGATGGCCCAGACCATGGCGCGGATGCGGGTGATTGAGGGGGCACACGAGAAGGGGAAGGTGGAGATGGCACGGACCGTAGAGCGGGTGCGCGTGATTGAGGTGGCGGTCGCAGCGGAAAAGATTTCGAAAAATATACCAAAGGAATTGAAACCGATTGATATACCGAAACCCAAACCAATGAACCCCACGCCATTTCCCGCACCCACTCCCGCACCCACTCCCGCACCCACTCCCGCACCCACTCCCGCACCCACCACTCCGCCTAAAACTGACTAAAATAAATATCCACTTATGATAGTGAAATGAGCGAAACATTCGGCGGCGCAATGAGGCGTTATTTCGGGGCTCCTCCTGCAGAACTCTCCATACAAGAACAACTGACGCGCGATATAGCGACCCTTGAGCGGTCCATGAAAAAGGTTCGCCGGAAGAGTAAGGCTGGTAAATCGCGCACGGCATCGCGCGTGAAGAGGAAGACCAATCGTACCTTGAAACAGCGCAAATGATCCGCTACAATATATGGTGCGACCCACTATATATTTTTTAGGAGCCAAATGTATGACTGACCTGGACACCACAAATTTCAAGACGGGGACCAATGTATCCGCGATGGAAATCCACACTGCAAAATTTAATGTTTCCAGCTCAACCAGTGTATCAGATGCAATCCTTTCTCACCCGTACGCCCACATTACACAACCTGATACGGTGCGGGTTGGCGATGTATCCATGAACTGGGATAGCAATGGATCTGAAAACAAGGCCATTGTCTCGTCTCGCGCGTACGTGACCGACACTTCCTTTGTGGATTTTGATATTTCTCTCAATGATGGATCGTTCAATCTCCTGATCCGTCCTCAGGGCGGCGCTCCAGTTGCGGTGAGCGAGCCGACGGAAGAATTGGTTGTTTCGTATACCCGGGATGGGAGGGGTACCGGGTCCACCCATATGTTGACATCC
>Ga0307997_10000056_pt1 | contig 44508 bp, 37 predicted proteins | sample Davwhametageno36_FD_203165 | JGI IMG/M metagenome (GOLD analysis project Ga0307997, IMG submission 203165) | Marine microbial communities from Davis Island wharf, Antarctic Ocean - #36 | ecosystem: Environmental > Aquatic > Marine > Unclassified | place: Antarctic Ocean: Davis Island wharf... | reverse complement strand
TTTTGGGCGCATTCGTTTACGAAGGCGGGGTGAAGCTCCGAGCGCTTTAGCGCGAGTCCATCTAACCGTTCGATATCTCCCTTATAGAACCAAAAAACCCCCAGCTTTCGCTGAGGGTCTTTATATTTATGGTGCCCGGTCTCGGAATCGAACCAAGGACACGAGGATTTTCAATCCTCTGCTCTACCAACTGAGCTAACCGGGCTTCGCAATCTGTTTTGAGGCATATCGCGAGAGGCGCGTATTAAAGCGTCTGATATGCGGTTCGTCAAGGATTATTCCGTAGGCGGGACGTATCCTTCAGCCTGATCGACGTCTTCGCCGTTAAAGAATTTTTCTCGTTGTTCCGAGAGATAGGTGCGAGCGGTCAAATCCATCATATTTAGGCGCATTTCATTGATTAGCGTGGTTTGGTGGGTCATCCACTCTGCCCAGGCTTCTTTGGAGATATTATTGAAAATTTCCTCGCCTTTGGGGCCAGGGAAGGGGGGCATATCTAGCCCAGGGAGTTCTTTTTTGAGCTTGCGACATAAAATCATGCGCGCCATAACGTACCTCTGTGTGATATTTACTTATATTGCTCGTTTTTGAGCCTGTAACAGCAGCGCTTTAATAGGCGCTGGCATGCCTAATGATAGTGGTTTCTGTGGGTTATACCAGACCTGATTCTGGGCGTCGGCCACTTGCAGTGCGGTATTGCCCTGACCGGTGACGGCAATTTCAACAGGCTGGTAGTCGAGGTGAAAGTGGCTAAAGGTATGACGTTTAACTGCGAGTACCCGTTGGCTATTAGGCTCTATGCCTAGCTTCATACAGGTTTCTTCCAACTCTTGCTCTGTCCCGCACTGAGGGAATACCCAAAGGCCGCCCCAGAGGCCCACAGGTGGGTTCTGCTGCAGTAACAGTTCACCTTCTGCGTTACGGATCATCAGAAAGCAGGTGGTTCGCAGAGGAAGCTTTTTCTTGGGTTTTTTACCCGGATAGTCTTGCGGATTTCCCTGGGCATAGGCTTTGCAACTTTTGGCCAGTGGGCAGTGATCGCAATCAGGCGATGATCGGGTGCATAGGGTGGCGCCTAAATCCATCATTGCCTGAGTGTAGTCGGCAATACGTTTGTAGGGCGTATAGGTCTCTGCAGCTATCCAGAGCTTTTGTACCACGTCACTTTTACCCGGCCAGCCTTCGATAGCCCCAAACCTTGCTAAAACGCGCTTAACATTACCATCTAAGATAGTTGCCTGATTTTTAAAGGCGATAGAGCTAATGGCGCCGGCAGTGGATCGGCCTATGCCGGGCAACTCGCATAGCTGTTCCACGTTATCGGGGAACTCGCCACCGAGCACATTGGCAACCTGCTGCGATGTCTTATGAAGGTTGCGGGCTCGAGCATAGTATCCGAGGCCAGTCCAATGATGCAGCACCTCGTCTAACGGGGCTGCGGCGAGTAACTGTACCGTTGGATAACTCGCCATAAAGCGCTGGAAGTAGGGGATAACGGTGCTGACCTGGGTCTGCTGTAGCATAATTTCGGAGACCCAGACTCTGTAGGCATTGATATCCTGCTGCCAGGGTAGGTTGGTTCGACCATATTGATCAAACCACTTGAGTACGGATTGCTGGAATTTGGCTGGTGTCATGTTCTAGTTGAGATTCTTTTTGAGCAATTCTTTAAACAGATTTTGCAGGGGGTTTGGTTCTTCATCGGGGCTATTAAACAGCTGATCGCCGAGCTTTTCCAAGGCGGTGTTTTTTAGCAGATCTTTGAGCACTCGCTCATCAGGTTTACAAAAGGCTGGTTTGGCCTTGCTGTTGGTACTCTGGCTAAACCGGCCTTTACAGATAAAGGGTATGGCTCGGTTTTGTAACTGACGATTGACTGAGCAGCCATTGACGCTGGTAGTCGCGCTACTTAAAAGTACGTTGGCTTTTAGGTCATATTTTTTGTCGAGCATATGCACGGTGGCATTGCCATCGAGGGTTAGATTGCCGGTGCCGGTTGTATAGTCGCTGACTAAGAGTTTTCCGTTAGTGAACTGAAACTTGCCCTCTAGGTTGTCTAGCTGAGTGCCCTTGGGCCAGGATGGGTTAGTCGTATTGCTGCTACCAAACAGGGCAGCTGCATTGCAGAAGGTCTCTTCTATATTGGTTTCGGAGTAGCTGGGTGCGGTAATTTCAAACACACCAGCACCGGTGAGTGAACTAAGAATTGTCTTTCTGTTATTGCCCGTGCCCTCAATATAGCCCTGCAGGTTTAAACGCCCGGTGAGGTCGGAGGTATCTGTTAGGGCGGGTAGTGCGCTGCCAAGATTAATATTGCTCAAGGATGGCTGAATATTAAAGCTAGGTGTTTTTGAGCGCATGTCGAACTTGGCGATAACATTAGCCTGACCGCCAAACATGTCCCCATTCAGAGCGGTGACCCGCAATACTCGTTGATTACCAAAAATATTGCTGTAGAAGTTGGTGACGGCAAAGTCATCCAGCTGGATGGTGCCAACGGCAACTTCCATCTGGCTCTGTCCATGCCACAGCACAAAGGGTAGGGCCAGTGGTGCAAAAATAGCGGCGCTGTCTTTGCTGGCTAGATTATCTGGAATGGCAATATAGTCAGCCAGTTTGAATGTGTCGCCACGGATACTCAATGTAAGCTTATCGCTACTCTGATCAATATTGATATCGACCTCAAACAGCTGACCATCCAGTCTTATCAGATTACTGGATTGAGAGATTGCGGTAGAGTTGAAGTCGAAATTTCCATCGATACTAAGGTCAGATAGCGCAGTTTGGCTGGCCATTTTCGGCACTGTAAACATCGGCAAACGCGTTTGAAACTGTTCTAGCTGGCGTTTTAGATTAAATGGGCTGACCTGAAGATTTCCTTGGGTGCGTAAGCTGACAAGGTCGGAGCTGATGTCCCCCTTTATCGCTATCTGATCAATATTGAGGTCTAGGCTACTGAGGGTTACCGTGCTTGTATTGCTGTCAATACGGGTAACAAACTTGGCGTCAATGGTAATGCCATCCAGTGCAGTCATCGAGACAGATACAGGAACGGGCTGAGCCTGCAGAGAGATTTTACCGACACTGAGGTCAATATCATTAAGCTGAAATGGAAGACCAGCGTAAGGTGTAACCAGTGTTCGAGCGTCCGATAGCTTAATTGAACTAAGCAATTTAAGGGGTTGGCTTGCTGCAGCCTGAGTATTTAGTAATGCGCTCCATTCGGCAGATACAGCGGCTAGACCGATCTGTCCCGACAGTTTTTCTATCGCGGGACCTAAATCCTGTCTCTGGGTAGCATAATCAATATTACTGATGCTAATGCCCGGCTTGGGGAAAAACTGCCATACGATGTCGCCATTAATTGAAAGCGTAACACCCTGTTCAGCGGCCATAGTTTCGATTTCAGACTTGTAGTCATTGGGGTCAAATGCAGTAACAAAATAGATGACCCCAATCACCACGACAGTGACAGCAAATACGACACAGCCTAACCAAAATTTAAATATCTTACCCAAGGTGCACCACTCGCCTGTTTCAAAGCCAATATCTTACCTCAATGGCCAGAGTGCGTCCTCCTTCGGGGACTATATCTTATAAAAATTAACTAGCGTTGCAGATACATATTTTTTAAAACGAGTAACTCGCCCGTAGACCCAAGTTTTTCCCGGCCATGGGTACCTCAGCCTTAACAAATGAGCTGTGATTCCTAGATACCTCATTCAGCAAGTTTTTACCGAAGACTGATAGCGTTAAGTCATGTCCTGTGCCGAACGTAACTGTCTTAGAAAGATTTACATTTAATATTTGAAACCCGTCGGTGGCTGTTTCACCATCAGCCGTATTATTTTGGGATTTTACGTCTTTCAGAGATAGCACAAAATTTAGACTATCCTCCTCATACGATATTTTGTAGATGTTTCTTTGCGGGGTTATGCGAGGGACATTTTTTCCGTCGGTAAATTCGCCTGATACCGAATCCGTAGCGAATGACAGTGTGAGTGCACCACGGGCAAGGTCAAATGTATTGCCTATTTCAAGCTCATAACCGTTAAATTTGGCATCCTGCTGCACATAATTCGCAAGGGTTAATTCATCATGATGCTCTTCCTCATCATGACTCGCATGCTCATCATCGGTTTCATCCAAAAGGTAAATAAAGTTATCAATATCATTTTGGAAGAAGGTAAGGGCGGCAAAAAAACCATTATGGTTATAATTAAACGTCAGATCGATATTGTTCGATTTTTCTGAGTCGAGACTGTTGTTTCCGACTTCCAATCGACCTGTCGCCAGGTGAGGACCATTCATCAATAATTCCACCGCCGAAGGTGCTCTTTCAACACTGGCTAGGCCCAAGTTCACCTCTAGTGAATCATTAATGTCTCTGCTCAGGCTCAGGGCATAGCTGGTATTATTGATATCCCGATAAAAATACTCTAGCTCTTCCTCATGCTCAGCTGCGTCTTCTTCATGCCCCTCATCATGTTCGTCCTCATGGCTGACTGACCCTTTTCTGCTGATTTGGTCATGCCTAACGCTAAAGTCCAGGTGAATTAAATCAAGGTCTTTACTTAAATAGTAACCGAGGGTTAGTTCTTTACTTTCTGTTGGGTTTATATAGGCCTCTTCACCAATGATAGAAAGATCTTCCTGTACAAAATTTAGAGCCACTTTTTGGGCTAGGTTGTCATTGGTTAAGTCAAAAATTACCGCAAATTCTTTAGCATCATTTTTAAAGACTGTAGGGCCTTCTTCGTGATGCTCACCGGCAGGCTCCTCAGTCTCATCTTCTTCATGCGCCTCTTCTTCAGCATGCTGTTCGGTCAACGAATAATCGGAATCTCTATATTGATAATCAATTTTCTGTAACCAGCGATTACTCAATATATAGGAACCCTCTAGGTTGATAGCTTTAGAATCTGTCGTTGAGAAGATTCGTTCGCCATCATGTTCCTCTTCGCTCTCAGCGCCCTCTTCTTCATGTTCGTCGTGCTCCTCACCATGAAAAGGAATGCCGTATAGATTTTCGATATCGTTAAACGATAATCCAAAATATCCCCAGTCCCCGGTTTTAGACACACCTAGACGTTTAAAGGTGGAGTCGGAATCTGAATTCGGTACATAGGTAAGATTTTCCTCTGCCGCGTCGTCGTCATGATCATCTTCATCATGAATAACCGCACCATTTGGAATGTCAAAGTTGTCAAACTGTGAATCTTTAAAAGCGGCACTTATATTCAAACCGCCAATATTGTTTTGATAGGAGAAGTCCTGCGTATCTCCATTATTTACCGACTGAAGCTCTAAACCCAGCCTGAACGCTGATTCTACAACGTCTTTTCTGGCAATTGTGTTATCAACTATATTGACAATTCCGCCGATGGTTCCGCTGGAATAAAGTAAGGAGGAGGGTCCTCTCACCACTTCGATTTGCTGGATATTGTTTAAATCAACATCATTGGCATGATCGGGGCCTAAACCTGAGACATCTCTAACTACTAAGCCATTATTTAGAATCTTTACTCTATTGCCCGACATACCCCTGATAATAGGTTGGCCAACAGCGGCGCCATAGTCACTGGAAGACAGGCCCACTAGGTCGCCAATACTGGCACCTATGCTTTGGCTTGCATTGGTAGCGATAGATTCGCCAGTAATAACATGCAGTGGGTTTGACAGTGCCTCTACGGTGCTATCAATCAATGATGATGTAACAATAATCTCTTCAATTTCTTTCGTAAAAGCACTGCATGACAGGCTTAAAATACAAGCTGACAGAGGCAGCTTAAATGCAATTAGATTTTTCATAATTCGTTCCTCTAAAAAATAATGTCCACACCGAATGATCGGCGCGAATTCGTCCTAATGGTGGGCGGTAATTTATTTAGAGGTGCAGGGGTGGGGCTCTAGCGAGCTGGCAACTTCTGATACGGCTGATAACAGCCTGTACGTTGTCAATATTTTGCGGGGACGCGACTCTGGTTATATACGTTTTGCTAGTTTCAGCTGCGACCGCAGCGGAAGAATTCTGTAATACAGTGACTGAACAGCTACTTTCTTGGTGATCAATATGAGTATGAGCAGACGCAGTTACCGACCCGAGGCCGATAATCAGACATAACGCGATTGCATACAATGTGTTGATCTGGTTCATTAAAGAGGCGGTGCCCAAGTGAAGTTGCTCAAAAACAGCTATGTATTCTAGCGATTTTTTGCACTGTAGCAACCCGTAATTTACGGTATAATGCCGCCTTTTGTTGATCCTGGAGAACCTCATGGCTGATCGCATTGCGACAGTGACCCGAAACACATTGGAATCACAGATAACAGTGACCGTAAATCTGGATGGAACAGGTAAGGCAAATTTTGCCACGCCGGTGCCTTTCTTAGAGCATATGATGGATCAAATTGCTCGCCACGGTTTAGTTGATCTGGATATTCAGGCGACAGGCGACACTCACATTGATGATCACCACACGGTTGAAGATATCGGTATTACCTTGGGTATGGCCGTTGCCGAGGCAATTGGCGACAAAAAAGGTCTGACCCGTTATGGCCATGCCTATGTGCCACTTGATGAAGCACTGTCTCGTGTAGTGATGGATTTTTCTGGTCGTCCCGGCCTGATTATGAAAGCAGACTTCGTACGCAGCCATGTCGGTGGGTTCGATGTTGATCTGGCCCGTGAGTTTTTCCAAGGCTTTGTTAACCATGCCTTGGTATCGCTGCACATTGATAATCTGCGCGGCTCCAATGCTCACCATCAGGTTGAGACAATCTTTAAGGCCTTTGGCCGCGCACTGCGCATGGCGGCATCTGCGGATGAGCGTATGGCCGGTGTAATGCCTTCTACAAAGGGTACCCTGTAAAAAGTGTACCCACTAGAAAGTGTACCCAGTAGAAAGTGTACCCTCTAAAAAGAGCCCCTTAATTTCCTGTTAGCCTGTGATACCTATTTATGAGTGATTTTCGTAGCCATATTGCCGTGATTGATTATGGAATGGGCAACCTCCATTCCGTCGCTAAAGCCCTAGAACATGTGTGCCCAGGCGCCAAGGTGTCTATTACCGTCGATCCTGCTCTAATTGAAGATGCTGACCGCGTGGTTTTTCCTGGTGTGGGCGCGATTCGCGATTGCATGGGGGAGATTCAACGCCTAAATGTTGGCGATGTGGTTAGCCAAGCAATGAAAACCAAGCCAGTGTTGGCCATCTGTGTGGGTATGCAGGCACTGATGCAGCACAGTGAAGAAAATGGTGGTGTCGACTGTTTGGGACTGTTGCCCGGACAGGTAAAATTCTTTGGTAATGATTTGGTTGATGAGCAGGGTGCTAAGTTAAAAGTGCCGCACATGGGTTGGAATAATGTCCACCAAACCATAGATCATCCATTGTGGCAGGGCATTGAGCAGAATAGTCCCTTCTACTTTGTGCACAGCTATTATGTAGATGCGCTCAACAACCCCAATGTTTCAGGCACCTGCGACTATGGGTCTGACTTTGCTGCAGCCCTCAGTTATAAAAACCTGTTTGCCGTGCAGTTTCACCCCGAAAAAAGTGCCGATGCCGGTCTGAAGTTGCTGCGAAACTTTTGCCATTGGATGGGCTAGTACCTAGGTTTTCACTAAGCCCTAAGTAGTCAGTCCTAGACAGTCAGCTCTAGATAGTAGCAGTAAAAGTCATTATCGCGCTCGTAGCCGAGTTTTTCATAGAGCCCCTGAGCCGTTACATTGTTTGTTGCAGTCTGCAACATAATCTCGCAGGCACCACTTTCTTCCGCCATCTGTTTGGCGCTATCCATTAATTGTTGGCCTATTGCCGAGCGACGAGCCTCTGGAGCGACAAATAAATCATTTAATGTCCAGGTGTTTTTAAGGCTTAGTGAGCTGAACCCTGGATAGAGCTGCGTAAAACCGACAGGGATTTCATCAACTCCGGATTCATTAATCGTGGCCAGGAAGATAACGCATTGATTGTTCGTTAGCCGCTCATACAGGTAGTTGCGTAATTGAACGGGGTCGGACTCGAGTTTGTAGAAGGTTCTGTAGTCGGCAAATAGCGGAATAATCGTCTCGATATCCTCTATGCCTGCCTGCTTAATATGTACCATAGTTATTGCCTTTTATTATTTTGCTTGGGAACCTAAACAGCAGTGTAATTGATTACTGAACCCTAGCCCTTTATCCTTGCGACCTGCTTCATACCGACCGAACACTTAATTACTAGAATATTAACATGACCGATAAAACTGAATTAACAGACGTAACTGACCGACAGGCCCTAATTGCCCGGCTCAATAGCGAGACCGCCAAAATCAGTTGGCAAGAGCTGCAAAAGCATTATGCCTCTGGCAACGTGCTGGGGGTGGCTTCGGGTGCCGACCTCATTAAAGTGGCTATCGCCCTAAATGAAGATAACGCCACACAGATACAGAGTTGGCTTATTGATAAATCAGTCTTTGAAGTTGCCGATCAACAAGCAATGGAATGGTTCGAAAACCAGACTATACTTTGGGCTCTGGTTATTCCGCCCTTTGTCTTGGTGCAGGAACCCAAAACCTAAGCACTTAACAGTAAAAACCAACCATTACTATTAGCAAAGGAGTTGCTACATGCATTTACAGCTCAGTGAAGAACAGCAGTTTATTCAGGATACAGCCCGCCGTTTTGCCACAGACGAACTGGCACCCATCGCCGAGAAACTGGATGCAGGGGAAGGCCGAGAGCTACTATTAGCCAACCTACAAAAGCTCGCTGACTTAGGGTTTATGGGACTTAATATCAATGGCGATTACGGTGGCACCGAAGCTGGATCAGTAGCCTTCAGTGTGGCGTTGACAGAATTGGGCCGCGCCTGCGCCTCGACAGCAGTCACAGTGTCCGTGACCAATATGGTAGGCGAAGTCATCCAGGCTTGCGGCACCGAACAACAAAAACAAAATTACTTACCCAAGCTCTGTTCCGGTGAATATCCGGCAGGTGGCTTTTGCCTGACTGAATCGGTTGCAGGCTCAGACCCCGCCGGAATGAAGACTCGCGCTATTAAACAGGGTGATAGTTGGGTGCTTAATGGCACCAAACTCTATATTACCAGCGCCGAATACGCAGGCCTGTTTGTGGTTTGGGCCGTCACAGATGCCGAGGCAGCCAAGGGCAAAGGCATTACCTGCTTTTTAGTCGAAGCCGATAATCCCGGACTATCCATTGGCAAAGCCGAGCATAAGATGGGCCAAAAAGGCTCGTCTACGAATGAGGTGCTGTTCACCGATTGCCGCATACCAGCTGATGCTGTGTTAGGAACCGAAAATCAGGGCTTTAAAATTGCGGTGGGCGAGTTGGCGGGTGGTCGTATTGGTGTGGGGTCATTTGCCTTGGGGATTGGTTTGGCTGCCATGGATTATGCGCGGCAATATATTACTGAGCGTCAGCAGTTTGGTCAGGCCATTTCAAACTTCCAGGGGCTGCAATGGATGCTGGCTGATCGTTACACCGAATTAGAGGCCGCCCGATTATTATTAATGCAGGCAGCTTCCCGAAAGGAGCAGGGTTTAAGCTTTTCGAAAGAGGCCTCTATGGCCAAGGTGTTTTCAAGTGAAAAAGCCAATGCAGCTTGCTACACAGCATTACAGCTTTTAGGTGGCAATGGTTACAGTGCCGAATATCCATTAGAACGCTGGTCGCGAGATGCGCGTATAACAAGCATCTATGAGGGCACTAGTGAGATTCAGCGAATTATTATTGCCCGCGAATTACTAAATGAGATTCTTTAGAAAATTTAAAATTGGGAGAGAGAGATGGATCTACATAATAAAGTAGCAGTGGTAACTGGTGGAGGCTCAGGCCTTGGTCGCGCAGCGGCACAGGCACTGGTTGATGGTGGTGCAATCGTCGTAATTATAGATCTGAATACAGAGGCCTGTGCCAAAGCAGTCGCAGAGCTTGGCGCTGAAAAAGCGCATTTTATCCAGCTAGATGTGTCCAGTGGCCCCGATGTCGAAGCGGCCTTTAATAAAATTAAAGCAGACCATGGGCGTGTTGATATCTGCGTCAACTGCGCCGGTATTGGTATTGCCGTAAAAACGATTGATCGCGAAGGCCAGCCCCATGATCTAGATCTTTACCGCAAAGTAATTGAGGTCAACTTGATTGGTACCTTTAATATTTCTCGCTGTGCGGCCGCCGCTATGGCACTTAACGAGCCTGATGAAAAAGCTGAAAAAGGTGTCATTATTAATACCGCTTCTATTGCCGCCTTTGATGGCCAGATGGGGCAGACCGCTTATTCTGCAACCAAAGGTGGCATTGTGGGTATGACCTTGCCAATGGCCCGCGATCTAGCCAGTCAGGGTATTCGGGTCAATACTATCGCCCCGGGTGTGATGGCGACACCGTTAATGATGGGTATGCCACAGCCGGTTCAGGATGGTATTGTAAGTAACATTCCGTTCCCTAAACGATTGGGAGAACCTTCAGAATTTGGCCTTTTAGTAGCCCATATTGTTGAGAACAGTTACCTCAATGGCGAGACCATTCGTTTGGATGGCGCTGTGAGAATGCAGCCCCGTTAATCAAAAATACAGGTTAAAAGAGATAATTAATAATGGCATCACAGATTACCGGTAGCTGTTCTTGCGAAGCCGTAAAGTATTCACTGGCAGGCCCGCTAAAAGATGCTCGCAGCTGTCACTGTTCGATGTGCAGACGTATCTTTGCAGCACAGGCATCCGCCTGTGCTGAAGTGGATGCCGAGAAATTCTCCTGGATACAGGGAGAAGATCAGCTAACCAGCTATGTGGGAGAGCGCGGTTACGGTGTTCAGTTTTGTAAACACTGCGGCTCAACATTAAGTATTGTTTATAACGGCGCTATTCACAGCCTCACGCTTGGTTGTATGGATGGTGATCCAAAGGTGGAGATTGACCGCCATATATTTGTTGGATCAAAGGCAAATTGGGAAGTGATGCCTGAGGGTGTAACGACGTTTGAAGAGTATCCAGAATAGAGAAATGATGAAGATGGAAGTGCCCCACAGAGCCCCACTGCTGTCATCCCGACAGAGCAACGCGACGAGGGATCTCAGCCCACCGAACCCAGCCAATCAATCACCTCTTCACGATTACCCCGAAACGCCACCAAGTCTTTCTTCTTCTCCAACTGATAACTGTACATAGGGTCGTAATAATCTCGAGTTAACCCTGTCAGCCAATGTCGGTGACTCGCAAAGTTATCCTGATGTTGAACCGCAATAGCATTTTCCATAGAGGCTAAAAGCTCTTTAGTGCGCTGCCCACCCAAACGTTTCTGCACACGAAGTAAACTCTGAGTTAGATAGTCCGCAAATTCCTGCTCGCCGCTAGAACCATAAAAGGCCATAGTTTTGAGGTAACGTTCAACCACATATTCCTGCCATAACCGTTCTAGGCGCTCCTCAAAATCCATTTCAATAACCACAAAAGAACTCTGGGCCATGCGGTCAGAAAAGTAATGAGGAAGGTGGCGAGCACCTATATTGCGGCTTTCATCTTCGAGCACAATTTTTGTTTCTGGTAATGCCGCTTCTATTTTTAAAATATCCAAAGCAATACGGTTTTCAAAATTAGTCTGCACGGGTTGGCCATTTAAGGGCCGCCCAAAACTAGAACCCTTGTGATTGGCTGCACCTTCAAGATCAACCGCATTAGCAAGCTGATGAATAATTTCAGTCTTACCTGTGCCAGTCATACCCGATAAAATGGTGAACGAATTATTCGCGCTGTAATCAATCAAGTATTGATACAGAAAACCGCGCAGAGCCTTATATCCACCCTCAACCTTAGGGCAGTCAATACCAATATCCCCAAGCCATTCGCAGCTCAGCTCAGAACGTAACCCACCGCGAGCGCAATAGAGCACAGCGCTGGGGTTAGCCTCCATAAACTCTTTCCAAGCTTGCACGCGCTCCTCTTTAACGTCACCCACTACCAAACTATTACCCAGTTCGATAGCTGACTGCTGGCCATTATTTTTGTAGCGGATGCCTACCTGATGACGTTCATCATCGGACATTAACGGCAGGTTAGCGGAAGAGGGTAGAGCGCCAGTGATAAATTCAATGGGCGCTCGCACATCAATCATTGGCGTATCGTTAAGCAATAGCTCTCGATAATGATTAACGGTTGGCAGGCTCAAGAGACAACCTTAATCGTTGCGCCGTCACCTGAGGCAGAAAGTGTCCCAACAGGTAGGTGATAACAACCAGCAGCCTTTAACAATGCGCTTACGGCATCAGCACAGTCTGGTTTAACAGCAACGAGTAAACCGCCACTGGTTTGTGGGTCACAGAGTAGGGTTTGGCTATGTAGGTCAGTGCCACTGACATGCTGACTAATACTTTCCCAATTGCGAGTGCTGCCACCAGGTACGCAGCCCTGCTCAAGATAGCTAATCACTGCATCATCCAGCAGAGGGATATTATTCAGGTTCACGGTTGCAGACAGCGTACTACCCTCACAGATCTCCAGCAGGTGGCCTAGTAGACCAAAGCCAGTGACATCGGTCATGGCTGTCACACCATCAATCTTTGCCAGCTCAGCACCAATAGTATTCAATTTCATCATACTCTCAACGGCTAGACGAGCATGCTCAGGCAGTAACTTATCCTGCTTTTCAGCCGTAGTCAGAATTCCCACGCCTATTGGCTTGGTTAAAAACAGCTGGTCACCAGCCTTGGCTGTGCAGTTCTGTTTAAGGTGAGCAAGATCTACACGGCCGGTTACCGCCAAGCCAAAGATCGGCTCGGGCGAATCAATTGAATGACCACCTGCCAAATGAATTCCCGCTTCTCCGCAGGCATGACGCCCACCATCAATAACTTTTTGTGCCACTTCAGCCGCTAATACATTGATAGGCCAGCCTAGAATCGCAATGGCCATCATCGGTGTACCGCCCATGGCATAGATGTCGCTAATAGCATTGGTAGCGGCAACACGGCCAAATTCAAAGGGATCGTCGACAATCGGCATAAAGAAGTCGGTGGTACTGATGACGCCAGTGCCATCGCCTAGGTCGTAGACCGCGGCATCGTCTTTGGTGTTATTTCCCACCAGTAATCGAGGATCATCTGGCGCAACATAGTCGGTTTTGAGGAAGGTCTCTAATACGCTAGGGGCGATTTTGCAGCCGCAGCCGGCGCCGTGGCTGTATTGAGTGAGTCTTATTTTTTCGTTGGGCATGAGATCTATTATGGGCTAAAAATTTAAGGACATAGGGTACTTGTTTTGAGGGAGCAGGTCATGGGATTGTTTTAGTATACCTTTGCGGGTGTCCGGCTAACTCTCTCGCTTGCAGTACTCCCTAGGTGTTAATCCAGTCCAGTGTTTAAACGCGCGGGTAAATGACCTAGACTCGGTAAAACCGACAATCTCTGCCACAGTCTCGACGGAGAGTCGTTCATTTACCAACTTCTGAATGGCCACTTCTCGTCTTAAATTATCCTTAATCTTCTGATAGCTTGTCGCACTGTCTTTTAGTCTGCGATGTAATGTCTGTGAACTGATGCCCAGCTCAGCAGCCATTTGATGGATAGGTACAAATACCAAATTGACTGGATGACGCTGACTAATAATCCGCTCTATTTGTGCTTCCAATGTGGTGTCTGAGCCGGGAATGGTCATCACATCTGCGGGGGCATTTTGCACAAAGGTTGCTAACTCTTGAGCAGACCGCACCAAAGGCTTATCTAAATACTGGGCATCAAAAATTAGGCGATTGGCACTGCTATTAAATTGCAGGTCTGCGGGGAACATAATCTCTAGTTCAGCCCGATGCTGGGGGGTACTAAAGGTAAAGTGGGTTTCTTTTAGTCGGATGGGTTCGCCGATATACCAGCTGGGGAAGCGGTGCCAGATTACTAGCCAGAATTCTGCCATAAAATGTTCTGGGTCGAACTCGGGTTTGGCCATGGTAAAACTCAGTACTGCATTACCCCTTGAGCGGCTAAGGCGCATGGGAATATCGTTACTGACTAGATTGTAAAAGTTAACTGCCTTTTCAAGTAACTCACCCAGGGTGCTGCAGTGGCTGACCAGCTCAGCCATGGTCGCAAATAACCCGACCTTACAGTTGTTTTGGGTAAAGCCCATAAACTCATCATCCAGTGTTTCCTGCACTGTCTTAAATAGGCGAGCTACCTGCTCGGTATGGACTCGTTGACCGCTGTTTTCTATCACAGTTGGGTTGATGCCAGCGCGCTCTAGGGCCTGCTGCTGGGGATGCTGCCTTTCTCTAAGCCCGTGCATGCAGGAGATTACATGGTGGTTACAAATCGTGGCCATAAGATATTATTTGTGAGTTTAAAGTGGATTTATACCATTATATTGAGCTTAATGGAAAATAATTGGCATTATTAGTGAGTTTAGCTGTTGAAAATAGACCTACTATTACTGAGACCGGTGCGGCATAGTTCTAGCATAAAAATATTGTAGTCATTCTTAATTGAGAGCGTTATGGCAGAGAACAAAAAACCAACCATGAAAGACTGGGAACAGCTGGCGACTAAAGAGCGCAAAGGCGCATCACCAGACGATTTACTGTGGCAAACCCCTGAAGGTATTGAGGTCAAGCCGCTGTATACCGCTGAAGATACTGCGGGGCTTGAGCATATGGATAGCCTGCCGGGTTTTGCCCCCTATACCCGTGGCCCCAAGGCGACTATGTATGCGGGTCGTCCTTGGACGGTTCGCCAGTATGCGGGCTTCTCAACTGCCGAAGCGTCAAATGCGTTCTACCGCAGTAATCTAGCGGCGGGTCAGCAGGGTCTTTCGGTTGCCTTTGATCTACCGACTCACCGTGGCTATGACTCGGACCATCCCCGTGTGGTGGGTGATGTGGGTAAAGCGGGTGTGGCGATTGATTCTGTTGAAGATATGAAGATTCTGTTTGACCAGATTCCGCTGGATAAGGTGTCTGTATCTATGACCATGAACGGTGCTGTGTTGCCGGTGATGGCCAGCTATATTGTTGCTGCAGAAGAGCAGGGCGTTGGCCCCGAGCAGCTGGCAGGCACGTTGCAAAACGATATTCTAAAAGAGTTTATGGTGCGCAATACCTATATCTATCCGCCTGCGCCGTCTATGCGTATTGTCTCGGATATTATTGGTTACACCGCCAACCATATGCCCAAATTTAACTCGATTTCTATCAGCGGCTACCACATGCAGGAAGCCGGTGCGACTAATGTGCAGGAGCTGGCGTACACCATTGCCGATGGTATTGAGTATGTGCGCACCGCGATTGATAGTGGTATGGATGTGGATAAGTTTGCGCCACGACTGTCGTTCTTTTTTGCCATTGGTATGAACTTCTTTATGGAGATTGCCAAGCTTAGGGCAGCGCGTATTTTGTGGGCTACTCTAATGGAAGAGAAGTTTGCCCCAAAGGAGGGCCGTTCACTGGTTCTGCGAACCCATTGCCAGACCTCTGGTGTGAGCCTGACCAGTAAAGACCCTTACAACAATGTGATGCGCACCACTATTGAGGCCATGTCTGCTGTTCTTGGTGGCACTCAGTCATTACACACTAATTCCTTTGATGAAGCCTTGGCGCTGCCTACCGAGTTCTCAGCCCGTATTGCTCGCAACACTCAGCTAGTGATTCAGGAAGAGACCGGCATTACTAATGTGGTTGATCCTCTGGCGGGTTCCTATTATGTAGAGTCACTAACTGATCAGCTGGTAAAGGCCGCTCGCGAGATTATCGATGAAGTGGAAGAGCTGGGCGGTATGACTAAGGCGGTTGAAACCGGTATGCCTAAGTTGCGTATCGAAGAAGCTGCAGCCTTGCGTCAGGCGCGTATTGATCGCGGGGAAGAGGTGATTGTTGGGGTTAATAAATATCAGATGGAAGTAGAACCTGAAATCGATGTGCTGGATATTGATAACAGCGCGGTGCGTGAGTCACAGGTGGCCCGTCTTGCCCGTGTTCGTGCTGACCGCAATTCTGATGTTTGCCAGCAAACCCTTGCGGCGCTGACTGAGGCAGCTAAAACCGGTGAAGGTAACTTATTGGCGCTGGCGGTGGATGCTGCTCGAGCCAGAGCAACCGTGGGCGAGATTTCGGATGCACTGGAAAGCGAATGGGGTCGTCATAAAGCCACTCAGCGATCTATCAGCGGAGTTTACGGTTCGGCGTATAAAGGGGATGAGAAATTTATGGGTATTCAAAATAAAGTCGAAGCCTTTGCTGAAGAGCATGGCCGGCGTCCGCGCATGCTGGTGGTGAAGATGGGTCAGGATGGTCACGACCGCGGGGCTAAGGTTATTGCTACGGCCTTTGCCGACATGGGTTTTGATGTGGATGTGGGGCCTATGTTCCAGACGCCGGAAGAGGCAGCTCAGCAGGCTATTGAAAATGATGTGCATATTGTTGGTGTGTCGTCTCAGGCGGCTGGTCATAAAACTCTGGTTCCACAGCTGATTACTAGTTTGCGGGAGCAGGGTGCTGGAGAAATTATTGTGATCTGCGGGGGTGTTATTCCGCCTAAGGATTATGAGCAGCTTCGGGCCGATGGTGTGGCGGCGATATTTGGGCCGGGGACTAATATTCCTGAGGCTGCGGAAGAGGTTTTGGGATTAATTTAGATGGGCTGGTTGGGTGGTATGCCGCAAGAGATACCAGCCTTCGCTGGTATGACGGAGGCTCTTAACCGTCACCCCAACGTCACCCCAGCGTAGGCTGGGGTCTATAAACAAGAGAAAAAAATATGAAAGAAATATTGGCAGAATTAGAAGACAAAAGAAGCCGTGCACATTTAGGTGGTGGACAAAAACGCATCGACGCGCAGCATGCCAAAGGCAAACTAACCGCTCGTGAGCGACTGGATCTTTTGCTGGATGAAAACAGCTTTGAAGAATGGGATATGTTTGTCGAGCATCGCTGTACCGACTTTGATATGGACCAGCAGCATGTACCTGGCGATGGTGTAGTGATCGGTTACGGCACTATTAATGGCCGACTGGTGTTTGTATTTAGTCAGGACTTTACTGTTTTCGGTGGCGCGCTCTCTGAAGCCCATGCTGAGAAAATTTGTAAGCTGATGGACCAGGCTATGAAAGTCGGTGCGCCGGTGATTGGTCTCAATGATTCGGGTGGTGCTCGTATTCAGGAAGGTGTGGCCTCTTTGGGTGGTTATGCCGAAGTATTTCAGCGCAATGTAATGGCCAGTGGTGTGATTCCGCAAATTAGTATGGTCATGGGCCCCTGCGCTGGCGGGGCAGTGTATTCGCCTGCGATTACCGACTTTATTTTTATGGTCCAAGACAGTAGCTATATGTTTGTTACTGGACCCGATGTGGTTAAAACGGTGACTCACGAAACTGTCACCGCGGAGGAGTTGGGTGGTGCTGCAACCCATTCTACAAAATCGGGTGTTGCCGATTTAGCCTTTGAAAATGATGTGGATGCCTTGCATAAGCTGCGTCGTTTTATGAATTACCTACCCTCTAATAATCGTGAGAAGCCACCGGTCTGGCCCACAGAAGATGATGCTGATCGAGTTGAGATGTCTCTTGATACCCTCGTGCCGAGTGACCCCAATAAGCCTTACGATATGAAAGAGCTAATTCTTAAGGTTGCAGACGAGGGTGAGTTTTTTGAATTGCAAGTGAGTTATGCGAAAAATATTATTACTGGTTTTATTCGTATCGAAGGTTCGACTGTGGGTGTCGTGGCTAATCAGCCCATGGTAATGGCTGGCTGTTTAGATATTGATGCCTCACGCAAAGCCGCGCGATTTATTCGCTTCTGCGACGCCTTTAATATTCCGGTATTAACCCTGGTAGATGTACCCGGCTTTATGCCTGGCACCAGTCAAGAGTACGGCGGCATTATTAAACATGGCGCGAAATTACTTTATGCCTATGCCGAGTGCACTGTACCCAAGGTGACATTGATTACTCGTAAAGCCTATGGCGGTGCCTATGACGTAATGGCGTCTAAGCATCTGCGTGGTGATGTAAATCTGGCTTGGCCAACGGCTGAGATTGCGGTGATGGGCCCTAAGGGCGCGGTGGAAATTATTTTCCGCAAGGATATTGGCGACGAAGAAAAAATTGCTGCACGCACCGAAGAGTATCGCAAGAAGTTTGCTAACCCCTTTATTGCGGGTAAGCGCGGTTATATCGATGATGTGATTATGCCCCATAGCACGCGCAAGCGTGTTGCTCGTTCTCTCGCAATGCTGAAAAACAAAAGCATTGAAAACCCCTGGCGCAAGCACGGCAATATTCCTCTGTAAAACTAAAGTTGTCAGCTCAAACTGTCATCCCAACAAAGAGAAGCGACTAGAGATCTTTCACTTTGTTCAAGATGACAGTGAGGGCGGAAAATAGTGAGGGTGGAAAGTATGTCATCCCGACGAAGAGAAGTGACTAGAGATCTATCACTTCGTTCAAGATGACAGTGAGGGCAGAAAATAGTGAGGGCAGAAAATATTGTCATCCCGACAGAGCGAAGCGACGAGGGATCTCAGACTTCACGAGATTTTTCATATAGAAAATTATGCGAATAAATTTTTAAGGGTAAAAGATTGATGTTAAAGAAAATTTTAGTTGCCAACCGAGGCGAAATTGCCTGTCGTGTTTTTGCTACTGCCAAAAAAATGGGAATCGCTACAGTTGCGGTTTATTCCGATGCCGACGCAGATGCGCTGCATGTGCAGATGGCGGATGAAGCCATTAATATTGGTCCAGCATCTTCATCAGAGAGCTATCTGGTGATCGATAAAATTGTTCAGGCCTGTCTCGACAGTGGCGCGGACGCAGTGCATCCGGGTTATGGTTTTCTGTCGGAGAACAGCAAGTTCCATGATGCCTTGGATGCTGCGGGCATCGTATTTATTGGCCCGGGCAAAAAAGCTATTGAGTCTATGGGCGATAAAATTACGTCTAAGCTCATAGCTGAAAAAGCCGGTGTTAACTGTATTCCGGGTTTCACCGATGTAGTGCGCGATGCCGATCATGCGGTTGAGGTCAGTGCCGAAGTGGGTTATCCCGTGATGCTAAAGGCTTCGGCTGGCGGTGGTGGTAAGGGTATGCGTGTGGCCTGGGATGAGGCGGATTGCCGTGACGGCTTTGAGCGGGCAACCAATGAAGCGCGGTCGAGTTTTGGTGACACCAGAATCTTTATCGAAAAATATATCCAGCAGCCCCGTCATATTGAAATTCAGGTGATGGCTGATGCTCATGGCAATATTATTTATTTGGGAGAGCGGGAATGTTCTATCCAGCGTCGTCATCAAAAGGTGATTGAGGAGGCGCCGTCGCCATTTTTAGATGAGGCGACTCGGCAAAAAATGGGCGAGCAGAGTTGTGCCTTGGCACGCGCTGTGGATTACCAGTCTGCTGGTACGGTGGAATTTATTGCCGACGCTGAGATGAACTTTTATTTTCTCGAGATGAATACTCGGCTTCAGGTTGAGCACCCAGTGACTGAGTTGGTAACAGGTCAGGATCTAGTGGAAATGATGATTCGAGTAGCCGCTGGTGAAAAGCTGGCTTTAACTCAGGATCAGGTAACGCTGACCGGCTGGGCTATGGAGTCTCGGGTCTATGCTGAAGATCCGTTCCGTAATTTTATGCCGTCTATTGGCCGACTCTCAGGTTATCTAGAACCTGCAGGTGAAGGGGTCCGCGTGGACAGTGGTGTATTTGAGGGCGGCGAAGTGTCGATGCACTACGACCCTATGATATCCAAACTGATTACCTATGGTGATGATCGCGGTCAGGCGATTGATCGTATGGTTGATGCCCTGGATGCCTATTATATTCGTGGTGTTAATCACAATATTAGTTTCTTGAATGCGCTGATGGTTCATCCAAGATTTGTGGCGGGAGAGTTGACGACCAACTTTATCGCTGAAGAATTCCCCGATGGTTTTAATGCAGATCTGGTGCCTCAAACTAATCCGGCGATTGCTACCGTTGTGGCTGCGTCAATCCATCAAGAGTATCGTGAGCGTTCGGCGCTGATTTCGGGCCAGACTGGCGGGCATCAATATGATGTGCCGAGTGATTGGGTCGTTATTGCCTCTGGTACTGAGACAGTAGTGACGACATCGCTGACGGAAGATGGTTTTCTGGTGTCTATTGGCGATCAAGATTATCTTGTGGACACAGAATGGGCCCTTGGTAGTCCTTTGTTTAAGGCGAGTATTAATGGCCAGTCGGTGTGTGTTCAGGTTGCTCGTAATGGATCTGGCTACAAACTGTTTTATCGTGGTGCAGAGATTAATGCATTGGTACTGTCGCCCAAGGCGGCGGAATTTAATAAATTGATGCTGGAGAAAGTGCCTGCAGATTTATCGAAGTTTTTATTGTCGCCTATGCCTGGGCTGCTGGTTAAGTTAGCAGTGGCGGTGGGTGATCAGGTCAAAGCGGGTGAAGAGCTTGCCGTGGTTGAAGCCATGAAAATGGAGAATAGTCTTAGGGCCACGCAAGATGGTATTGTGGCGAAAATTTCTGCGGAGCAGGGCGATAGTCTGATGGTTGATCAGGTTATTATGGCGTTTGAATAAGAGATAACACAGAGAGTTGTATTTGGACAGAGCGGAGAGAGATCTCTCACTTCGTTCGAGATGACAGTGAAGAAGGTTTAATATGACAGTGAAGAAGGTTTGAGATGACTCCCAACATTGTTATCCCGACAGGGTGTAGCGACGAGGGATCTAGAGATCTCTCACTTTGTTCAAGATGACAGTAAAGTAGGTTCAAGATGACAGTAAAGTAGGCTCAAGATGACAGATATGTATTTTTCAACGTTACAATATTAAGGCATTTACATGTTAGCAGAACAGATTCTAAGCGGTGATCGTAGGGCACTGGCTAAGGCCATCACTCTCGTGGAATCGACCCGTGCTGATCATGGGGGGCAGGCTGTTGCGCTCTTAGAAGAACTTATGCCCCATACAGGTAAGTCTATCCGTCTCGGTATCTCCGGTGCGCCCGGGGTGGGTAAGTCCACCTTTATTGAATCTCTGGGTAACTACCTAACAGAGCAGGGCCATCAGGTTGCTGTTCTGGCAGTGGACCCTACCTCTGCAGTCAGTGGCGGTTCTATTCTCGGTGATAAAACCCGTATGGAAACCCTCTCGGTAAACCCAAATGCATTTGTGCGCCCTTCACCGGCAGGTAGAACTCTCGGTGGTGTAACGCGCCGTACGAGAGAGTCTCTACTGCTTTGCGAGGCTGCTGGTTACGATGTAATACTTGTTGAGACGGTTGGCGTTGGCCAATCGGAGACCGCAGTATCGGATATGACTGATATGTTTCTCCTGCTGCTTTCACCCGGTGGCGGTGATGATTTACAGGGCATTAAGCGCGGCATTATGGAGTTGGCTGATCTGGTGTTGGTGAATAAGGCTGATGGTGATCTCGCCAGTCTTGCCAAGCAAACTGTCTCGGATTATCGCGCTGCATTGCATTTTATGCAGGCCCGGACCCCAAGTTGGACGACACAGGTGAATACCTGCTCAGCACTAAATAATGAGGGCGTTGAAAGCACCTGGGCGGCTGTCCAAGAATTTAAGGAGGCATTAACCCAGTCTGGTGAATTAGACTCTTTGCGGGCAAAACAGGCGCGAGCTTGGATGTGGGCCGAAACAGCTGAGAGTTTGATTGCTGACTTAAAAAGTCACCCCAGTATCAAGGCCCTAGTCCCTGAATTAGAACGCGCTGTATTGGCAGGGGAACTGCCAGCAATAGTCGCTGCTCAGCGGCTAATTATGCATTACAAATCCGCTGAGTGAGTCTATAATTCGCCTATTAAAATCTGGCTAATGACGGTATAAACTATGTTTGAGAAAAGTCCTCCTACTGAAAACTTCCTGGCTTTTATAGAAGCCAATAAACATTATAGTAAGAGCTTTGATCAGTCTGAGCTACAACCAGCCCCCACCAAACATTTTGCCATCCTGACCTGTATGGATGCGCGGATGGATCCCTACAAATTTGCCGGCCTGAACGACGGTGAAGCCCATATTATTCGTAATGCCGGTGGCCGAGCCACCGATGACGCGATTCGTTCGTTGATTATTTCTCATAAGTTTCTTGGCACGCTGGAATGGTTTGTGATTCACCATACTAACTGCGGAATGACCCTGGTGACTGACGAGAAGATCGGCGAACTTTTGGACGATGACCTAGAGACTGCCGTATTTGATGGTGAGAACTGGTTAAATCCTCCCCGTGAATCGAGTAACAATACCAAGCCCAGTTCTGATGCGGGCAAATGTATGCAGTGGCATACGTTCACAGATTTGAATCAAAGCGTGTTAAACGATATGAACACCATCAAAAACCATCCTTTGGTGCCAAGCCATATTCGGGTCTATGGTTTTATTTTTGATGTTAAGACTGGAAAGCTAGCGCCAGTCACTGCATAAACCTTATTCCTTCATTTAACGGGGTCCTACCCAGTTATGAGAAAATTTGGACCAGGCTTATTAGTGACCGCGGCCTTTATTGGCCCGGGTTCTGTGGCGACCGCCAGTGCTGTCGGCGCCAACTTCGGTTTTGTCTTGCTCTGGGCATTACTATTCTCTCTTATTGCGACAATTGTACTTCAGGAAATGGCCGCCCGATTAGGTCTGGTGTCTGGTGAGGGTCTTTCTCAGGCGCTGCGCACTACTTTTAAAAATCCTTTATTAAGCCGCATAGCGGTGCTTCTGGTCGTTTCGGCTATTGGTATTGGCAATGCTGCCTATGAGGCGGGAAATATTTCGGGCGCGGCTCTGGGCCTGCAGTCCTTGACCACCTTACCCATCTGGCTCTGCGCGATTCTGATAGGTGGTCTTGCCGCACTGTTGTTGGGTGGCGGCGGTTATCGGCTATTGGAGCCTATTCTGATTTTGCTGGTATTAATGATGAGTGCGGTGTTTGTGGTGACCATGTTGCTGATTGATATTGATTACGGGGCGATGTTTTCTGGCCTTCTAATTCCTTCTATACCTGCTGGCTCCGCTCTAACGGTAATCGCGCTTATAGGTACGACGGTGGTGCCCTACAATTTATTTTTACATGCCAGTCTGGTGCAAGAAAAATGGCATGGCGTGGATACGCGGCAGGCTATTTCTGAATCGCGCACCGATACGATTGTTTCTATTGGTTTGGGCGGCCTAATTACGTTGGCCGTTATGAGTACCAGCGCTGTGGCTTTCTTTCAAACTGGGGTGGAATTTTCTGCCAGCTCTTTAGCGACTCAGTTGGAGCCTGTATTGGGTTCTGCAGCGAATAACTTCTTTGCTTTTGGGTTATTGGCGGCGGGTTTGACTAGCGCTATTACTGCGCCTTTGGCTGCGTCCTATGCGGTGAGTGGTGCCTTGGGTTGGCCTGCAAGTTTTGCGGATAGACGTTTTCGCAGTATTTGGATGCTGGTGTTGTTGGTGGGCACTCTGTTTGCTGCTCTGGGTACCAAGCCGATTGCAGCGATTATTTTTGCTCAGGCGGCTAATGGATTACTGCTGCCAGTGACGGCTATTTTCTTGCTGATTATTATGAACCGTAAAGGTTTGTTGGGTGAGTATCGCAATAGTTTTGTGAGCAATATATTGGGGATTGCGGTAGTGATTACGGTGACAGGTTTGGGTCTGTTTAATATTGCTAGATTATTTCTTTGAGAGGCTTTATATGTTCGTTTCCGGCGAGGTCCTCGCCGCACTCATCTCGAGCGCATTCATAGATCTTTAAGTTCGGAGCACTGACCCCAGCTCACCTACCCTTAACCTCTTTCAAAACACAACGTGAATACGGTTGCCACCGGTATCCGGCTTAACGCGATACTCATATGTTCGTGTAAATCGTCCCTGTAGTCTCGTGGCTAGTATCTATGCTGGCCACGGTTATAAAAGGGGGGAAGGGCAGGTAAACCTAAACACCGGCGCGAGATTCTGAGAAATGTTTTTTGTCCTTCTCTGTAATGTATTATGGTAATTCAAATAGTGCCTAGATCTACCCTTGCGATCAATTAGGGCCCGCCTATGGGTGTAATTATTTTCAGATTAAGAGAGCACCCTGTTTGAGCGTAGCGAGTTGTGCGAACGCTGAAAATTCTTACACCCATGGGACCGATCGCAAGGGTAGCTCTAGGCACTATAAACCTCTAAGCCAAAAGAGATCCTTCGTCGCTGCGCTCTGTCAGGATGACGGAAAATTAAGGGACCGATCGCAAGGGTAGCTCTAGGCACTATAAACCTCTAAGCCAAAGAGATCCTTCGTCGCTGCGCTCTGTCAGGATGACAGAAAAGAAAAGAGCTAGGATGACAGAAAAGAGAAGAGCTGGGATGACAGAAAAGAAAAGAGCTAGGATGACAGAAACATAGGGAGCTAGGACGACAGAAACATAGGGAGCCAGTATGACAATGTTAGCCCCCGCTGTTATCAACAGACAATAAAAAAGCGGCTCAAAGGCCGCCTTCTTACAATGCTATTAAACGCTTAACCGCATTTAGACTCGCCGCAGTTTAGGCAGGTCATGCAGCCATCCATTAGGATAGTCGCCTTGACGCTACACTTCTTACACAGCTCTGCAGTCGGTGGAAAATCACTGGCTTCAGCTGTCGGAGCTGCTACCTTACGGGCCGCTGCGCCTTCAAACTCTGCGCGCTTTTCGTCCATAATCTTCTGCTGGTGCTCGGCAATCTCAGGCTTTTTTAACATACCGATTTTCTGTAAGTGGTCTTCGATGGCCCAGCCAATTTCAGCCACTAATGAAGGCATAAATTTACCACCGGGCTTGAAATAGCCGCCCTGGGGATCAAACACTGCCTTCATTTCTTCTACCAAGAAAGTACAGTCGCCGCCTTTGCGGAATACTGCTGAGAGTACGCGGGTTAGAGCGACAATCCACTGAAAGTGGTCCATGTTCTTGGAGTTGATAAAGACTTCGAAGGGACGGCGCAGTTCATGGTCTGTGCCCTGATTCAAAACAATATCGTTAATGGTCAGATATAGCGCATGGTCTGACATTGGCGTCTTGATTTTGTAAGTGCTACCCGCGAGCTCTTCAGGTCGTGAAACCTTTTCGTGCATCTGGATTATATTTGATTCTGCTTCTTTCGCTGTCGCAGCTTGAGTCTGCTCTTCAGTACTTACTTTGTAAGAAACAATTTTTTGTGAAATCTTCTTGTTCATTTTCGTCCTCTTAGCGTTCTACGGCTTTAATTAGGTTGATCAGAATTTACCGTAGTAACCTTCTTTTAGTGCATCAAACAAATTGGCAGCCGTATGGGTTTCGCCATCGTACTCAACTTCTTCGTTGCCTTTGAATTCAACCGTTGAACCATCTTCCAGGGTAAAGCTGTAAGTGGTTTTCTCCAGGTCTTTCTCAGTGACCAGTACACCTTGGAACGCTTCTGGGTTGAAGCGAAACGTAGTGCAACCTTTGAGGCCTTTTTCGGCGGCGTAAAGGTAGATACCTTTGAAGTCTTCGTAGTCGCAATCTGTAGGTACGTTGATTGTTTTGGAAATCGAAGAGTCGACCCACTTCTGGGCTGCGGCCTGTATATCAACGTGAGCTCTCGGCATAATGTTCTCTGAGCTCATAAAGTAATCGGGCAGTGCCTCTTCGTCTGAGGTGCCGTAAGGCATGGCTTTCTCATTCACCAACGTGCGGTAAGCCAATAGCTCGTAAGAGAAAACATCAACCTTCTCTTTGGACTTCTTGCCTTCGCGGATTACGTTGCGCGAATAGTGGTGAGCAAAGCTTGGCTCGATGCCGTTACTGACATTATTAGCCAGTGACAATGAGATAGTGCCAGTGGGTGCAATGGAAGAGTGATGACTGAAACGACAGCCTTCTTCTATCAACGAGTCAATCAGTTCAGGTGCAACGGTGGCAACGGTTTGCATATAGCGGCTGTACTTAGCCAGCAGTACCTTGCCTTTCAACTTGTCGCCCACTTTGATGCCGTCTTTAGCCAAATCTGGCTGCTTGAACAACATAGCAGCTGTGACTTCAAATTCGTCTTCCATGATGGGTGCTGGACCTTTTTCGCGGGCCAGATGCAGGCCTGCTTTAAGACCCGAGACTGCCATGTCCTGAGCAATGCGATCGGTGAACTCGAGTGAATCTTGATCACCGTACTTCATGCGCAACATAGTGATGGTCGATCCCAGACCCAAGAAGCCCATGCCGTGACGACGCTTGTATTCGATTTCTTTGCGCTGACCTTCGAGGGGCAGACCATTGATTTCGACAACGTTATCCAACATACGAGTAAATACTTCAACCACTTCTGCGTACTCTTCCCAGTCGAAGAATGCTTCGTCGGTGAATGGGTTGCGGACAAACTTAGTCAGGTTTACGGAACCTAGCAGGCAGCTGCCATAAGGAGGCAGTGGCTGCTCGCCGCAGGGGTTGGTTGCACGGATATCTTCGCAGAACCAGTTGTTGTTGTTCTTGTTGACCTGGTCAATCAGGATAAAGCCAGGCTCTGCATAGTCGTAGGTGGACGACATAATGGCGTTCCACAGCTTCTGTGCACGGATGGTCTCGTAGATTCTGCAGGCAACTAGCCCTTCATCATTACTGATGTAGTTCTCTGTGGTTGGGAATGGTTTCCAAACTACGTTGTCGCCTTTAAGGTCGAGTCCGCCTTCGATTTCTTTGGCACTGATAGGGAAGGTCAAATCCCAGCTGCCATCGTTACGAACGGCTTCAATAAATTCTTCGGTGATCAGCAGCGACAGGTTGAACTGGCGCAGACGACCGTCTTCACGCTTGGCGCGAACAAAATCGAATACATCTGGGTGGCTTACATCAAAGGTTGCCATCTGGGCGCCACGACGGCCGCCTGCAGAAGAGACGGTAAAACACATCTTGTCGTAGATATCCATAAACGACAGCGGGCCAGAGGTATAGGCGCCAGCACCAGAAACATAGGCACCCTTGGGACGCAGTGTCGAGAACTCGTAACCGATACCACAGCCTGCCTTCAACGTGAGGCCAGCTTCTAGATTGCGTTCGAGAATGCCCTGCATGGAGTCGGGAACAATGCCAGACACAGTACAGTTGATAGTTGAAGTAGCTGGCTTGTATGCCTGTGCACCGGCATTGGAAATAATGCGGCCAGCTGGAATGGCGCCATGTTTAAGTGCCCAGTTGAAGCGTTCGCTCCACAGTGCGCGCTTGTCTTTGTCTTCTACATCAGACAGTGCTTTAGCAACGCGCGCATAGGTCGCGTCGATGTCAGCATCGACAGGCTGCTCTTCTTTATCTTTAAGACGGTATTTTTTATCCCAGATATCGAGGGAGGCGTCTTGCATTAGAATTTCTGGATTATTTTTCACGGCTTTGACTGTTTTTAGTTTCGGTGCACTGCTCATTGACTGACCTTTTTATCATTTTCAACTCAGCTAGCTGTGGCTGCTGATAGTTTTATGGAATTTTTTACTTGTCTCTTAATACCCTACCCGCTTCTTTTTTTACGGATCTATGCGTTCTTGTATAGATAGAGCATAACTCAGTTTATCCTACATGGTGTGTCTTGCAAGTGCTAATCCACTATATATTGTGTTTTTTTGTCTAAGGCGCACCAGGAGCGGTTTGTAAGTCATTGAAAAACATGTGGATAACTAGCCCTGATCCGCGCCCCTAATGGGCTCGGCAAAATAACTGACCCTGATCAACAAACCGGTCACGTTGGCTGGCCGTATAAAAGTGTCATTGTGCCAATCCAGCGACTTGGATAAACTAGGCTACTTATTGTTATTTATCTAAAACGCGGCTTCCCATAGGGGAAACTGACGCAATCTACAGAGGGTTTTCATGGATATTTTTGACTTCTCCGACGGCCGTGAAGGCTACTACGGAGAGTACGGTGGTGTTTTTCTGCCTGAGATTCTGCATGCAACGATTGAGGAGCTTCTGGTGTGCTTCCGTGAATGTAAAGCGGATCCCAAGTTTTGGCAGGACTATGTAACCCTATTGCAAAATTATTCAGGTCGTCCTACGCCCGTTACCCATCTCGAAAATCTGTCTCGTAAACTGGGCGGTGCCCAGATTTATGTGAAGCGTGATGATCTCAACCACACAGGTTCCCACAAGATTAATAATGTGATGGGACAGGGGCTGCTGTGTCAGCGACTGGGTAAGAAGAGAGTCATCGCGGAAACTGGTGCAGGCCAACATGGTTTTGCGACAGCCACCATGGCGGCCAAGTTTGGTTTCGACTGTAAAATTTATATGGGTGCGGTGGATGTTGCTCGTCAGCGACCCAATGTGTTCTGGATGGAAAATCTCGGCGCTGAGGTGATTGCGGTTGAAGATGGCCAGCGCACCTTAAAAGATGCGGTAAATGCCTGTATGCGCGACTGGGTGACTAATATGGCCGACACCCATTATATTTTGGGTACTGCCTGCGGTCCCCATCCATTTCCTGAAATGGTCAGCTGGTTCCAGTCGATAATTGGGATGGAAGCCAGAGAGCAAATTTTAAAGCAGGCGGGTCGTTTGCCTGATCGTGTTTATGCCTGTGTGGGCGGTGGTTCGAATGCCATGGGTATTTTCCAGGGCTTTTTTGATGACGATAATGTTGAGCTAGTTGGCTGTGAAGCTGGTGGCCATGGTGTGGGTTCTTATATGCACTCGGCGCGTCTGGCTTACGACGACGCTACTGTAGGCGTTGCTCAGGGTTATAAAACCTACTTTCTTCAAGATAAGGAAGGCAATATGGCCGAGACCCATTCGGTTGCCGCCGGCCTAGACTACATTGGTGTGAACCCAATTTTCTCTTATCTTCATGATCAGGGCAAAGTACGCTTTGAAGCAGCCACAGATATCGAAGTGAAAGAGGCTCTCAAGCTGACTATGCGCACAGAGGGTTTGATTCCTGCATTAGAAAGTACCCATGCCTTTGTCACGGCGATTAAAGAAGCGCCAACTATGGGCAAGGATGAGATTATTCTGATTAACCAGTCTGGCCGTGGCGATAAAGATATCTTTACCATTGCCGATGCACTGGATGATGCTAAATGGAAAACATTTATTGGTGGCAAAGCCGACCAGTACCGTGGGGAGAATAACTAATGGGTCTTGAGTCGTATATTGCCGAGCGCAAACAGCACAAAGATTTATTGGTAATGGCCCATGTGGTCTGCGGTTACCCGTCCTTTGAAGCCAATATGCAAGAGTTAGAAATTATGCATGAGGCCGGTGTGGACCTGGTGGAATTACAGTTCCCGTTTTCTGAGCCCAGTGCCGATGGCCCGCTTTTTGTGCGTGCCAATGAGCAGTCATTAAAGTCGGGCACGACGGTTGACCAATGTTTTGATTTTATGAAGCTGGTGTCTGAGCGCTTTTCTTTTAAAGTGCTGATGATGGGTTACTACAACACTGTGTTCAAAATGGGCGAAGAGGTTTTTGTTCAGCGCTTAAAAGAAGCGGGTGGTGTGGGTTATATCGTGCCTGATCTGCCTCTTGAAGAGTCTGCACATCTCCATGCCTTGTCTGCTGCTGCGGATATTGAGCCGATTATTTTAATGACGCCCACTAGTAGTGATAAGCGCCTTGCCCAGCTGGGTGCTATTAGCCGCGGCATGGTTTATGTGGTGGCTCGTAAAGGGGTTACCGGTTCTAAAACGAATATGGGTGATGATGTGATCGGTCTGATTGAGCGTTGTCGTCAACATGCCTCCGTACCCATGGGTGTGGGTTTTGGTATTAGCAGTAAGGCGGATATGGATTTCTTGCGCGGCCATGCGGATATGGCGATTGTTGGAACGGCCGCTCTGCAAACCTGGGAAGATTCAGGCGCTGAGGGTTTGAAAAAGTTCTTTGCCGAGCTGATGGCTTAGTTAGAGAAAAGCCATAGGTGAAAGGTTAGTTTTCTTCTACCACCGAGAAGCGCCAATCATTAATCACCTGTGAGCGCACTTCCTCCAGCTTGGGAATAACACCTAGGCTGGCATTTTCGATACAGACCAGATGCACCCCATGGCCTGAGGCTATTGGGCCAGCCCAGCAGGGCAGGTCGCCCTCTTTTACCAACTCAAATAATTTCTGCGCAAAGTTGTTACCAAACTCATCGTCAATTCTGGTGGAGGTGGCTGAAAAGTAGCGCTCGGCTAATGTTGATTGATCGCCCTGTGGCTCGGTTTCTGAGATCTCTTGCAGGGCTTGCATGGCCTTTAGTCTTGCCTGACCACCATGTTTGGCTGTCGAAAATACAATCTGTTTAAAACTAAAGCGGGATGATTCCCGATACTGGGCCTTATGCTCTGCGTAAAAGGTCGCCAGTTCTTTGTCTGTGGGCTGTCGGGTGGTGGTAATGTTTTTGGTGAGCCCTTCCAGTTTAATTTCCATGGCGGAATGATTCACCACCTCGTCGATGTCGGCACTCATGCCTTCGGTGCCCTCAGCTTCGTCGCCAAATAAATTCGTTTCAATACGATGTTCTAGGGCGCTTATATCTGGCAGGTTTTGGCGATTGGCGTCCCAGTCAATATCGCTTGGGGCATCGGGGTCTAATGTTAGTAGCCAATAGGCAGCAAACCCCAGTGCTATAAGTAAAAGAGTGGGTAAGAGAATTTTTGGGGAGGCGCTCATATTGGAAGGCTCACTACTGTTTAAAGATTTTAATCCAGTCACCCGCTTGGGGCTCGCCGCTGGGATAGTAGCCATTGATTATACGCAAATCTTGACTGTCTACGGTATTGAGTTTGAGTGCCTTGGTCAGCCCGTCAAAGGTGGTGCGGCTGGTGGCTTTTACATAATTGATGGTCTTGGGTTTTTGTCCGGCAATCTCACGGCTGGAAATAGGACGGAAGGTATTGATTGCGGCAACAAATAGTTTGTCTGTCTCGACAAAGGTTTCCGGCTCGGTGACTTCGCCGGAAAAAAGATAGGCATTGAGTTTGTAATAGATCACGGCGATACGGCTGTCTGGGCCTTTGTCGCCGCCGGGCAAAATACCCGTAAAGCCTTTGAGTCGCGCTGGGGCTATAGATTTGCCTTCTTTTAATTGAGACACCTTTAGGTAGTTATACAGATATTCCTCTGGGGTCTGGGAGGTGCGTGCGATGGGCCGCATCTTCAATGTGGCAGTTTTGTCTTCTGCGGTACCGCTAGCCATAAAGGGCTTGGGGTTGGCGTTTTGTTTCCAGCCTTTAGGGAAATCGAATCGGACTCTTAGGCGCATATTGGAGAAGCGGTCGGGCTTTTTTTCTTTGGCGAGAAAGTTTTCCCCCCAGATTAGGCCATCGGTTAGCTGACGGTAGCGACTGGCACCATTGTCTCGTGTTTCGTCGGACTTTACGGCGTTGGCTTTACTGACCACGGTGCGTAGGCGGCTGTCATTGCGGGGGTGACTGGAGAAAATGCCATGGTAGGTCTGCTTAGAGGCTCCCTTGGCCTTCGCGCGGTCCTTCTGCAGGCTTTCGTAGTCTTTCATGATTGAGAGCATGCTAATCATTTCGGAGGGCGCATAGCCCAATTTGGCCATGTATTCAGCCCCTGCTTCGTCCGCTTCTAATTCGTTGCGACGGCCGTGACCGCGGATAATTGAATTGGCGTATGCCATTCCCGCTTCATAGACCTCGTTGCTGCCCGACAATACGGCGGCAATAGTTGAAAGTATCTGGGCGCCGGTGGCTTTGCCCTCTTGGCCGGTCACATGTTTACGGGTGATATGACCCACTTCGTGGGCTAGCACTGACACCAGCTGGGCTTCATTGCTCACATAGTTGAGTAGGCCGCGATTGACGTAAATATAGTTGTCCCGGGTAGCAAAGGCATTTAGGTCGGGGGAGTCGAGTAGGATGAAGGTGAACTCTTCACCGGCCATTTCTGACACGGAAATAATTTCGGCGCCGAGTTTTTTGATATAGGCATCCAGTTCGGGGTCGTCGTAGAGCGCGGTACCCTCTAAAACCTCTTTATAAATTTCTTCGCCAGTGACGGCACTCCATGCAGATGGAGCCAGCATAAAGAAGCTCAGGAGGGCGGTGGCGATTATCTGACGACGAATAAGAAGCATAGTATTTGGCTAGTTAGTGGATTAATTATTCAGGGCTGGCTGGTTGGGTGGTAAAAAACCCTTTCAGCTGGTTGCCAAGGCTTGAACAGGCATCACTTTTTACCGGTGTCAAAAATGGAATGGGGGCCATGGCGCCAATCAAATACGAAGTGCCCTCGGAATCGACTCGCAGGCGACCTTTTTCGGTCAGGTCCTGCAGATCCCAAACAATGGCTTCATAGACAGATAGCTTGTCCCATTGAGCGAAACCAAAGCAGCCTCCGCCTCCGGGTCCAATGGCGCAGCTAATAGAGCCACCAGAATCCAAGGTTTCTGTGGAGCCATCCAGCCATACTAGATAGCGCACATCAAGCTTATCTACTTCGGCCTTGATGCTGGCGTCTTGCATGAGCCGTTTAAGGCGCGGTAGGCCTTTGGGTGCGGTGCGGGGTTCAAACCAAGGATAAATGGCATCGATAAATACCTGCTCTGGCAGTACGCCGATATCGGCGCCGGTCATTCTTTTACCCACGCAGCCAATAAATTCACGGTCGGTTTCATAATGGCCCGCATCTCTGCGACCCAGTACGACTACTTTCTCTCCTGCGTTCAGTTCTATGGGTTCACCCGTGGGTCGATATTCATCAATGGTGGTGGTTGCGGCACAGCCTGCTAGGATGGTGCTAAATAGTATTGCGATGAGTTTACTTGAGGTTTTCATTTTGATGCCTCCGTACTATCAGCCTTCGCAGTGCTTGATTGAGCCTCAGGGTCCGAATCTGCCTGGGCCTGTATTTGCTGCGCTCTGCTCTTCTGTACTCTTCTTTGCTCTTCGGCTACCCAGTTATTGACTGCTGGGATGCGGTAAAAGTCGAGCATCAGTTTGGCGCCGGCATCGCGAAGGGCAATAATCGAGGCCTCTTCAATGGCACCGCCTTTTGATGCCATAAAGGCATCGGGAGTTTTGCCATAGGCGGGCATAAACCAGCTGTCGATAGCTTCGCCATCGACGGTTTCGAGATCAAGGTTATATTTGATCCAAACTTCGAACACGTTTAGATAGTTGTCCGATGGCGTTGATACCTGCACTTCTCGCACTGAGGGAATAATAACCATGGCATTCTCAGAGGTTATCTCTTCTCGGCTAGTAACAAACTCAAGCTTACTGAATAACCCGGTAAAGGCATTGCGCAGCAGGCGCACCTGAGCAGCCCCGATATCGATCATAGTTTTGGCATTCGGCTTGGCGACATAGGTAGCGAAGCTCGGCTCAAAAACGATCGCTGCGCTAAGGGGTTTTGGTTTTGCCAGTACCTGCGGAAAGTCGTTGGTTAACTGCACTGATGCAGAGGAGCTGCAGCCTGACAGAATCACTAAAATTATAATGGCGGCGAATCTATTCATTTTTATCATTATCATAATTAATTACCCTTTAATTGAGGCTGTTTAAGCCGATAAAGGTTCCCCCGTTGTTGTAGCTAAGTTCACGCATCAGTGCGGCGAATTTAATGGCCGATGCGCTAGGTGTACCCCCAGGCGGAAAATGCACTGGGAAGCCAATGGCATGAATACGGACTAATCGGTCGGCACCGCGGTGAGCTTTATTGAGTTTATCCACGGCTTTCACCACATTGCGAATTGAGCGACCCTGATAATCATCGCCTAATGTATAGATGCTAATTTTACGACCCGGTTTATAAAAAGTCTGAATGGCGGCATTAATACCTTCCACGGGACTGGAGTTACTAAAGGGTGCCCAGTTGGCGAGTTTGGATATAATATTTTTGCGCATCTCTGGGCTGTCAGACATCCATTTTTTAGCGTAGTTAACAAACATATACTGCCCCATATCATTGAGCACCTGAATACCTTTGACCTCGGGGTAAATATCCAAAATATTGAGCATCTCTTTCTTTACTTTTTCCCAGGCAGCTACCTGCATGCTGCCGGAGGTATCGATCACAAAGATAATATAATCACTGTCTGCGGGAATGCCGCCGACTAGCTGATTCTGCTGCAGAAATTCTGGCCCTAGTAGGCGCTGCATTTCTTCTGAGAGTACCTGGAGCACAAGCTGCAGCTGTTCTTTTTCTCGAGACTGGGACTGGGATAGTTGATTGGACTGTTTGGACACGCTGGCGAGTTTTGCTTTGAGTCGCGCCACTCGTTCTGTTAGTTCAGAGAGCTGTTCTTTGCGAGACTTTAAGCGTTCGTCGAGCACGACGGACTCACCACGTATTTCAAAGAGTCGCTCCTGATAATCTTTTACCGATCCCAGTAATTGATTTTCGGCCTCTTCCAATGCCGAAGGATCGCCCACTCGGGCGATAACCAGAAGTAAGACAATAGCGCCAAAGCCACAGCTAATAACATCTAGAAACGAGAGGCTAGCTTCCGGTAATGCTCTGCGCTGTTTTCTCATGGCCAGTCCCTGGATGGGGCTATAAAGGCACCGTCGGTATCTAGAGCGGTCTGCCAGAAGAGTGCGGCCGCTTCCGGGTCACCTTCCATGGGAAACAGAATTGTATTTAATGGCACGCCCCGAGGGAATTCTTTCATTGCAGCGATAAAATGTTTACGCCGCTGTTCTCCGCTGACCATGTACTTTCGCGGTGGGTTTTTACCCTGTGTAGGTAGGCCGTCGGTGAGTAGAAAAACATTGTCGGGCCGATCTTCAAAATCGGCGATGGCGCCAAAGCCATTAGTTAAACTTGTACCAGAGCCAGGTGAATAAAGCTTGAGGCCGGCAATGGCATCTTCCATTGCTAGTGAATCTGCAGCATCTAACCATTCACCTTCTGAATCAGGGAGGGCTGCCTGGGCCTCGGTATTAAAAACATAAATTTGAAACCGGCTACTAGGAGGCAGTTGGGCGACTAGCCATTCGACGGTGCGCAATGTCCACTGCCATTTGGGTGACTGCATTTTCTGTTCGTCGTCCATGTTGCGTCGACGCACGGCATTGACCACGGTATCGGCGAGCATGCTGGCGGAGCCATCCACCAATATTAGAACCCGCTCGCCACCCAACTTCAGGCCGGTAAGATATTGACGGTTGCCATCACCGAGAAACTCTCGCACCTTGTCGCCGAATTCTACTTCTTCCATTTGTGCAGTTTCATTTTCCAACTGCTCAACCAGACGACGCAGTTTGTCGATATCATTGGGGTCGGCCTGAATACTTTTTTCTGTTTCCTGTAGATCTGTCAGTACACGATCAGAAAGTCCTTGGGCCTCAACTAATTCTAGGGTGATTTCTTCAAGGCTGTTTAATAGCTGGGTTTTTTCTGTCTCTGCCTGGCGGATATCCATTTTTAGTAAATCTACTTCTGCAGACAGTCTTATATCTGGGGTTTGGATTTCGGTTGCGTTGTGACGAAGAATTAAAAAGAGCAGAGTAACAGCGCCAAAGCCGCAGGCCATGATATCCAAAAAGGATAGACTGAAGGCTATATTGCGACGCTTTCTAGGCATTGCTAACCTCGATTAGGCAGAGCCTATGACCCGCGATAATGATCTCTTGGCCGGGCTCACAATGGCCGGGAATCTCCATCGCTATCTCAGCAGACTGGTGCATTATGCGCAGCTGATGGTTTTCGATGACGGCGACAAATACGGCTTTGTTATCGATGCCATTGGCCATTGTTAGCTGTTCGTCTAACAGACTAATGCTCAGAGGTTTGTCGAGGGGCCAGGCATGATTCTGATAGAGCAGATGGGTGGCGCAATGCTGCTTGGTATTTGAGTTGGCTTTAGTATTAGTTCTAGCACTTTTAGTTTTTCCATTGACGGCTTTTAATGATGTAATTCTGTGCAGTGTTTTGCTGTCGGCAACGATCTGTTGCTGAGCAGCTAGGGAGTTGTCAGCGCTGCTAGCCTGTGACATCACCTCTGCATTGGAAAACCTTGGCAGTATTGCAGGAATTAACCGAGCGCTGTGAGCAAAGCTGATGTTGGCATTGGGGTACTTTTTAATGATGCTATTTAGGCTGATAAGGCGCTGTTCAATGATTTCGCCGATTTTTTCTGTGCGTAATATAAGCGGCAGTTCTCCTCGGGGGGAGGGCAGACTGACGGAAATTTCACTTTCCCAACCAAGCTGCATCAGCCAGTTTGGAAGCTGATCATAGATTGCCTGTTCGCCCTCTGAGGTATGCAGGGGATCATGGCGGTAGTCGTCAATGAGACGATCACTGATATGGCGAGCCACACCGTTGTAAATGGTCATGATGCCCAGGTCGGGAACAATTTCCTGAGCGCTGATATCGACGGTACCGCTCTTTGTGCTAAGTAAAGTCACCACAGATTGCTGAAGCTGCAAGTCGATGAGTAAGGTTTGTTTGCTGTTGTGTAGGCCTATGGCCAGTGCGCTATCTATCACCCCATCAACCTGCACAGGGATGGCCTGGGCTAAACCTAATAGCAGGGCTAGCTGATCATCGGTGAAACATCCGGGAACGGCGAGAATGACATTACTGGGTGAGCCAACACTTTCAAGCATATGTTTGATTTGGGCATAGGCGATATCGCCATGATGTCGCGCCCAGTTTTGTTTTCTGGGTAGCGGCAGCTGGTTAAGTTGTCGCCAATGCTGATTAAAACTATCCTGAGGGTTTTTCCATGCGCTGGCTCGGGCGCTATCTCCACTCTCAATACCTGTAGGGGTAAGCTGAGCAAAACCCGGTTCCATATGGGATTGACCATCCTCCGACTGAATCAGCAGGGCCTGGTCATTGAGTTCCAAGATAGCCAGAGTCATGGCTTATTTCGCTTTTAAAAAACGCAGTAAATTATTTTCGCAGTAGGACTGAGAATCTAATACTAAGCGCTCTTGTGAGAGCTGTAGCTGGTGCATAAAAAACATCACTACCATGCTGATTAGCAGGGCGATAAAGGTGGAGTTAAAGGCAACACCAAGGCTGCTGGTTACTCCTGCTATATTGCCGGCGATGGCTTCGTGAGCCTGGCCTAGGGCAGCGCCGATACCGCGCACTGTGCCAATAAAGCCAATGGAGGGAATGGCCCAGGTAATGTAGCGAACCATAGAGAGCTCTGAGTCGAGGCGATCGTTTTCGGTACTGCAGGTGCTGTTCACAGCTTCGGTGGCGAACTGCACGCTTTCGGTAACCTGAAATCGAGTCAGTGCTGTGTGCAGGGCTCTTGGTAAGAGATAGCTCTGCTGTTCATCGGGCAATGATTGCAGGGGTCTGGTGAGTTGCGAGGCATCATCTGGCAGCACTCTAGAGCCTTCGGCAATGGAGATTAGGGGTTGGTTTAACATGCGCTGTTCACGAATGGTGGTGCGGGTTTTGTAACCCATGATGGCGAGGGACCAGAACATCAGAATAAAACAGGCTTCTTGCTCGAGGTCTTTAATGACAATAAAGAATGATCGGGGTACCTGATACTCTTCGCCGGCTGCAACCATTTCGGCATGGTGACGAATGGTACTGTCGGCATTTGGGCGAACCACGGTTACAAAGATGGTGTGAACAATAATGATGGCCAGCAGCAGGGCAATCAGCTGAAAGAACATCTCGTTGCTGGCGCGGTTGGTTGAAGTATTCATAGTCTGGTCCTGTTACTCAATGTTTTAAATATCTGAGGGGAGAGGGACTGGAAAATCCTCGGATATTTCTTCGCTGGGTTTAAAGTCTCTGTCGTCTTGAGTTTCTTTATTAGTAGTGGCTGAGGGCTCTTCATTACTAGCAGCTGAGGGCTCTTTGTTACTAGACGCAGAGGGCTCACTATTCTCTAATGGCTTTTTGGGGTTCGATTCCTGAGCAATAAGTAGCGTGGGCATAAACAGCATTGTGATTAACAATATTCTTATTGGCAGTCTCATGGTCGAACTCCGGCACTGTCCACATAACGAGCGATTCTAAAGCCTACATCTAGGCGGCCATCGGCGCCAGCATCGCGATAGCTGAGGCGCAGTTCTGTACGAGACCCCAGTGCCCAGCTGGCTCCGCGAATAACGTGTCTGGTGCCTGTTTTTGGTCCTTTCGGATCTATGGCGACTTCTCCACGACTGGGGCGCACGTCGTAATAATCATTAACCCATTCCGCAACATTGCCGCTCATATTATAGAGGCCGTTATGGTTGGGGCTGAAGCTACCGGTATTGGCCGAAACCGGTGATTTGTCATTGTAATTGGCGATGGTAAAGGTCAGAAATCTTGAGGCGCTTTGATCGGCATAGTTTTCAATCACTACGGCTGGAGGATAGAGGTCATTTTTCCAGGGGAATACTTTGCTGTTGCCATTAGAGCCGACTCTTGCCGCCCAGGCCCATTCGGCTTCGGTAGGCAGCCGGTAGCCATGTGCGTCCCAGTTAAAACCGCTGACTATGCCGGCTTCCAGTTGATAAAACTGCGGCAGTCCATCGCGCTTACTCAGCCAGTTGCAGTAAAGAGCGGCATCTTCCCAGCTAACTTTGGCGGCGGGCTGTTTATCCATATCCAATGATCGGCCCTTGAGTGCGGAGGAGCTGTGGCTGGCTTTCCAGCGACGTAACTCGGCATTGCTAATTTCTCGGGTGCCTAGATAAAAGGGTCTTTGCAAGCTTACGTTGCGCTCGGCCTCATTGGCCCGACGTCCCGGTTGACGGCGGGGTGCTCCCATCGTAAAGCTATGGTTGGGGCGAAACAATTTTAAGGGCGAGCCAAGTGACGTTTTTACCATTGGCGGGCGCGAGGCCCAGTAGGCCTGTTGCAGGGTAAGCAGCGTTACCTTAAGTGCCTGTTCGTGGCCGGGTCTTGGGGTGACAGTTAATGACTTGGTTTCGTAACCGGGTTTTTGAATACTGACGCTATGGGGTTTTGCAGTGAGTGACAGGGTTCTACTGCCGCTACCCTGGTTGCGGTTATCCACCAGAATTTGTGCATCCGCTGGGCTAACAGTAAAGGCAATATTGCCTATATTAGGGACTAGATTAATGGCTAGGCCAGAGGTTTCTTCGGGCTGTACCTTGGCTGATTTAGTGGCCTTCAAATAGCCTTCCAAAAATAGCTCAACAGAATGTTTTTTGAAGGGCGCTAAGGCGAGATCCACTGGCGTGGTGCCACGAAATTTGTTGTTAATAGTGACATTGGCACCGGTTGGAGAGCTGCTTATCTGCAATGTGCCGTCGGCAACAATCAATTTAATAGGAGGATGCTGAGCGTCGGTGCCCGCTTTAATAGAGACCTGCTGGAGGTGAGGCTTATAACCTGTAAGCGCTATTTTGAGCTGACTGCCTGTTTCCAGTACCTCTGTACTTAGGGGAGTTTGGCCGATTAGTCGCTCATCAATATACAGATCGGCACCCGCTGGCTCGGTGGTGAATTGCATCTGCCCCCAGGCTGGCAGCAGCGCGATATTGAGAGACTGAGTTTTACCTAGGCCCTCGATATCAATTTCTTGCTGCAATGAAAAGTAGCGATACTTGCTAAATTCAAGCTGGTGGGAACCTCGACTAAGTCCCTCGAGCGTACCCGGAACTGTCCCTGTTTGCTGCTTGTCCACACTGACTTCTATGTCTTGCAGTTCTGAGGTTACGGCGAGATTACCCGGCAGTGGTTGGAGCTGAAGCTTTATGTCCTGTGTGGCAGCATCGCCTACGCTGATGGTGTCGAGTAATGGATAGTAGCCTGGGGTGCTGGCGGTGATGTCATACTCACCTTTGAGTAGCAGGTAGTTGTCTCCGATATTAAATGATAGGCCACTTATTTCTATGTCTGCAGCGGGAGGCTCTGTTTGGAAGATAACCGCACGTGCAATAAAGAGGTACGTCATGATGATAACGCCGATGCCTGCAAGAATGGCGAGGCTCAGCATACCGGGAGATATGGGCAGGCGGCGCTTGGCACCACTACCATCCATGGGCGTGAAGTCGGTTGCTAACAGTGGGTTATCGTCGGCCATAGTATTTCAGATACTGTTTTATTATTTGATTATCAGATTAGTGGGGTTTCAATGTAAGTACGACTAATCTGTTCCCTAAAATTTTTGACTCCATTTATGGCTGTTTGTTAGAAAGCTTTATGCTTAATTGTATAATTTTCTGACAAATGCAACAGACTAAGTAGTCTTTCTCGCTTTGCTCTTTATGCTTTCTATTTAAATAGCTTCGCCCTCTATCTATATAGCTTCGCCCTCTATCTATATAGCTTCGCCCTCTATCTATATAGCTTCGCCCTCTATCTATATAGCTTCGCCCTCTATCTATATAGCTTCGCCCTCTATCTATATAGCTTCGCTACAGCTTACCAGTATTGGGTCGGGCATTGGCTCTCCGGTAATGGTGAATTCGACTCTTACATCTCTATAGCCCAGTCGTTTGCCTGCGGCGATGTAGCGTCCGGGTCTCAGTAGAACTGAGGTCTGCTTGAAGGCGCCTAACTTTTTAACGCGAAACAAGGTTACATCAGTGAGGCTATCTGACTGGAGTACAACATCGATGGAGTTGCGCGACTGGCGTAAGGTTTTATTCAGGTCGGCAATCTGCTGTGTTAAAACGGGGCCAGGTTTGGTAATACCTCTGGCATCTTTTAGGAGACGTTGGCCGCTGTTGTACAGCGAGGACGACACGAGTTTTAGAGGGTCTGCGAGAATTTTATTAATCTGACTATCCAGCTGAGCACGCACCTTAACGCGAATGGTGCGGACTTTGGCGGCGGTTAAGGAGGGGTCGGTGGCCAATAAAGATTGGTAAATATCTAGGGCTTGCTGCCACTGTTCGCTGTTCTCATGGCCGCTGGCCTGCACCATCTTTCGACTCACCAAAATCTGTGACTGACGTGTTTTAACCTGTGACAGCGCCTGAGCTACGGAGGGGTGGTTGGCATAGACGGTGCCTGCCTTTTTAAATGCCTGATTAGCGGCGGCAAAGTTATCTTTATCTAGGGCGCTAAACCCTTGGCTCATGGCATTACGAAAGCGCTCTTCGACAACGGCTTGCTTCGTGGAACTTAGTGCCGCTGCAGCCCTTATATGCTGAGGGTCAAGTGCTAGTGCCTGTTGGTAGGCGCTTTTAGCCTCATTGAGTTGTTTACCTGCAAGCAGTTTATCTGCGCTCTGGAGCTGTTCAATAACCTCAGGTAGCACTGCGGCCCGTTGCTCAACTTTCTGCGACTGTTTGTTGTCTGGCGCAATGGCCATGGCTAGGCTGGCTGCCGCTGTGGCAATTGATATGTCGGTTTGGGCGGCATTTTCAATGGCGGCTAGGCCATCTGCCAGCGCCTTAGTTAATGTCTGCTGACCCAGCTCTTCTTGGCTTTTTAACTGTGCCAGTGACTGTTGGTAGCTATCCAGAGATTCCCGGTAGTCACCGTAGCCATATTGTTCGTCACCCTGTTCAATTAGGGCCATGGCCTGGCGAAACTCGAAGTCAGCCCAGCGTTCAACGCTCTGGTTATTGAGGCGGTCGCGGATGGCAATAATCTGGGCCAAGGTGGTCTGGGAGTCCTGTCGATATTTTGTTTTCTCGGCAGCTGTAGATGGACTCACAGATGTTTTATCTGCCACTGGAACAGAAGCACTAGGCCCTGCTATCCAGGGCTCGCTGACCAGATTGGGCAACAATAAAACCACTGCGGCAACGGCGACTAACAGCAGGCCGATCACAAGCTTCTGCTTGCCCTGCTGTTTTGAATGAGATGTGGGTGACTGTTTATCCATAATGCGGTGACCCCTATAGGGTGCCACGCTCCTGCTTGTATATTTTGTGCAGCAGTTCTTGCCACTGCTCATACTGAACCTTGACTGTGCCTGTTAGGGTTACGGTGCGGTCCTCAAGTTCGATTACCTGAGGCGCAATCTCAGCTTCTAATGAGGAACCCATCTCGGCCACTGATTCATTGTAGGCGGCTGCCTGCTGTTTTTTCTCAAGGCCTGATTTAAGGATAAAACCACCCACGGCGGCGGTGGCGGTGCTGGCATCGCTGGCGATCCGAGTATTGGCTTGGGAGCGTCCATAGATGCCTGCCAGAATGGAGCCGATACCGGCAATAATTCTTCGATTACCCTGTTTGTCGAGTTGACGGGCCTTGACCACTGAATCGTAGGAGGCGCGCCTGAAATCCTGATAGGCGAGGTGCATCTGCTGTGAGAAACCGTCGTAGTAATCCTGCATGGTATCGACATAGAGGTAGTCCCGATCGCGAATTTTGCGCACGCGCTTCAGAATGCTGTCATTTTCAGCGGGAAGACGGCTAATGGATAGGGTGCCATTGCGCTTTTCGGTAATATATTCATCGAACGCTTCAGGCGAAAAAGTTTTTGCAAAGCGGAGCTCTGAGATGGTGCGCAGCTCTATGGCCCTTTCATCGCTGAGTTTTTCTCTGTATTTAAGTACATCATTGGCGATGCGTACAAACAAATTTTGGAACGGATCGCCCAAGCTTTTTAAGCGACGATCGTAGGCGTATTTACCGGTGGTCTGTTTGTATTTTTTGCTAAACCAGGTTTTGCCACTGGTATCTTTGACGGTAATTTTCAGGTCCATGGTTTCGCCATCGGACTGCAATATGGTACCGGTGATGTAGATATCCATCACTATGTCTTCGCTAGGGGTTACTCGAATAGCACCCCAGGCTCCGCTTTTTTCCATTACTTTGGCTAACTGGTTTGAGAAGTAAATAGCCTCGGCAAAGCGAACCTCTGGAAATACGGTGTCGTCTTCGTCTGTTAGGTAGAGGCCATCATTAAGGGTTGGAATGCCGACGTCTAAGAGCGCCGCTTCTGGAATAGGCGCTGTTGGTGTTTTTAAAACTAGTGCCGTTGATGAGGTAACCTTGTCTGTAGCTGCAAAGGCTGAGGGCGCTGCGACGACTGCCATAAAAAGCGTGGATGCCAGCAGCAAAGCCGCTAACACAGCACTACCTGTTACTTGATTGGTCGGTTTATTTTCCATAATAGTTAATATCCAGCACCGTCTATTGATTCTTGATTCGTCTATATTCATCCCAGAGTCTCTCACGGAGCACTGGGTCTTTTTCTTTCATGGCTGCGTCGCGTATCTGGCGAAGAACAATATCATCACCCTGACCATCATCTATATCCTCGGGAATGGGTATCACCTCGGCATCTGCTTGCTGCTGTCCAGAACCACCGCCGCCTTCGCCTTCGGCACCCGGTGCTCCTTGCGAACCAGCTTCGCCTTCTGAGCCCTCCGGACCCTGTTGGGCGGCCTGTTCTATATCTGCATTGCTCTCACCGGGGATGCCGCTGTCGGCCTCTTCAAAGAGAGGTTCGTCACTATCTGCAGCAACACCAGTAGAACCACTGGGACTTAGAATATCGATTTCGTCCGGTCCCTGAGATGAACTACCTCCCATACTGTCATCAAATCCTTCTAAAGATGCGTCAAGTTGCGCATCTAGGCCCTCTACACTTTCTCCTTGCTGACCGCCGGCGCTTTGTTGGCCGCTGGCGCCGTCTTGCCCCTCATCTTCTTGGCCACTGCCAGAGCTTCCATCTTCACTTCCTGAACTCTCTTCACTACCGGTACTTCCATCTTCGCTACCGGCGCCTTGCTCACCGCCGGATGGAGGCCCGCTAGGAGGTGAGGAACTACCGCCGGGTGATGAAGAACCACCGCTTGGGGGTGAAGGCATGCCTCCGCCAGATGGGCCTGATGGCCCAGACTGTCCTGACTGGCCTGAAGAGTTCGTTGGCGAGGGCATTTGGCAGGCGGTGAGTAAAAACACCATAGCTAGCGCTGCTATTAGACTAAGCACTGAAGGGTGGCCTGTGGGGCTTTTTAATTGGTCCATTTCTTTAGGTCCATGTCAGTCGGTCCATTTTATTCGGCCTATTTTATTCGGTCCATTTTAGCCGATCTATAATATCTAGCCCTGAGGCGTTGGTTGATTGTAGGTCATGCTGTAGGGGGCGTCTGCAGGCAGCCCATTAACAAGCTTTGGCCTAAAGCGTTTGCTGCGCACATCTTTGCGAAGATCGCTCAGTTCTTTGTCGGTAAAGCTTTCTGGTGGATTGGCCACTTCAATATCATTGGGCACGCCGTAGGTGGATATCATCATGGACAGTTCAAGCTGAGCATCCTCGGTTTCATCTGCCTGAGTTGCCTGACCGCCTTTATTCATGCTGAATTCTATCATTCTCGGTGCATCAAATAGGTCTGCTCGAGCCTGCGCGGGATCTTTTGTGGTGTCCAAAACATCGGACGCCAGCTGATAGGCCTGGGTCGCAGAAGACTTTTGCCCGAATACCAGATACCAGTCACCCAGCTCAGCAATCGCCAGTGCATGATCTGTTGCCGTGCTATCGGGTTGTTCGACTAGGGACTCAATGACTTTCTCCAGTGCGAGCTTGCCGCGACGAAAGTGCATATGGGAGGTGGTTGCATCACTGGGACGTCCTGAAGAACCTGCCATGGAGATACTAAGGCCCGATTCGGAGGGCTCTCCATGCTGCTTAATATGGTTGGCGATAAAATATTGCAGATACCCCAAACGCCGGTAACGATCTGGCGCTTCCGGGTCGTCGAGTGGCATATCTGTATTGATAATGTCGTACATCCGCG